>Ga0209405_1002542_pt1 | contig 11881 bp, 10 predicted proteins | sample COGITO_mtgs_1105_6_FD_184803 | JGI IMG/M metagenome (GOLD analysis project Ga0209405, IMG submission 184803) | Pelagic marine microbial communities from North Sea - COGITO_mtgs_110516 (SPAdes) (version 2) | ecosystem: Environmental > Aquatic > Marine > Epipelagic ...
CTTGTAGAATCGGAAGAGTTAGTGTTTTTTAAAAGTAAAAAAACGGATAGATGGTGGATAGAAATCCCTTTTTTAGAATATTCAAATACTAAATCAAAACAACATCCGTTATTAGCGTGTACATATGAAGATTATGTAAGTGCCACAAGTGGAGTGATTCCAGAACGTTGGTATAAAGCATATAAGAAAAATTGATTTAAACATTAAATTGTTTAAATATTTTGAAACAGGATTCAGCTAGAAAAAAGTTGTTTTTTAAGAAATATATAGATAAGTTTACAGCTTGAAGTTTTTAGGAGTCTATATCCTTGAATTATTTATTTATGAAAAAAATTTTAGTATTATCATTATTGTTTGCTTTTATGGCCAGTTGTGGTTCAAAAGATAAAGGTGAATTGGTTGGTGTTAAAGGGAAAAAATGGCATCCAGAAAAGCCCTATGGAATGACTTTAATCCCTGGTGGTGCCTTTGTAATGGGTAAATCTGATGATGACTTTACAGGGATTCAAGATGCCCCTACCAAAACAGTGTCTGTGCGTTCATTTTACATGGATGAAACTGAAATCACCAATAGTGAGTATCGACAATTTGTATTTTGGGTAAGAGATTCAATTATTAGATTAAATTTGGCTGAAATGGCTGATTTAGAAGGTCAAACTCCTGATGATGAAGGTATTGGTGAATTCGCTTATTTAGTTACTGAAGAAGATGATGTGACGCCTTACGAAAAATACATGATGGATACTTACGGCGATGAACAACGTAAGATTAATAATGACATAGATATTATTTTTGATACTGAAGACTATCCAGATGAGTTATATTCTGAAGTTATGGATAATATGTATCTTCCGCTAGAGGAGTCCTATAATGGGCAACGTACTTGGGATGTGAGTCAATTTGAATTTGAATATTCATATATGGATATCCAAAGAGCAGCTAACGATAGAAGCTTATCACGTTCGGACGTTATTAGGAAAGAAGCTGTTAAAATATATCCAGACACCACAGTTTGGATTAGAGACTTTGAGTATTCTTATAATGAACCAATGCACAACGACTATTTCTGGCATCAAGCTTATGGCGATTACCCTGTAGTTGGGATAAGTTGGGAACAAGCCAAAGCATTTTGTCAATGGCGTACGTTATATAAAAATAGTTCTCAAAAATCAAAAGGCAAAGAATTTGTGAATTCATTTCGTTTACCTTCAGAAGCGGAGTGGGAATATGCAGCCCGTGGAGGTCTTGACGGTGCTACTTTTCCTTGGGGAGGCCCTTATGCCAAAAATGACCGTGGATGTTTTATGGCTAATTTTAAACCGTTACGTGGTAATTATGCAGCCGATCAAGCGTTGTATACTGTTGAAGCAGATGCTTATGAACCAAACGATTATAACTTATACAACATGGCAGGAAATGTTGCCGAATGGACCATGTCCTCATACCACTCGTCATCTTATGAGTTTTCGTCTACAATCAATCCAAATGTAAATGATGAAAGCTACAACCGTAAAGTGGTTCGTGGAGGCTCCTGGAAAGATGTCGCATATTACTTACAAGTAAGTTCAAGAGATTACGAAGTAGATACAATTCAAAGAAGTTACATAGGATTTAGAACCGTTCAAGACTATCTTGGGACTGATGTAACCGCCAATCAAGCAACTAATTAATTAAAATAAAAAAATTAACCAATCAAAAAATATAAATTATGGGATTCAAAATAAACAAAAAAGTAATGAATATGGCTTATGGCCTTGGAGCAGCAGTAGTAATTATTGGTGCATTAATGAAAATTATTCATAAAGATTTAGGGCCTTTAACAGGAAGTATGTTATTAACTATTGGTCTTGTAACGGAAGCCTTAATCTTTGCACTTTCTGCATTTGATACCCCAGAAGAAGAACTAGATTGGACTAAAGCCTATCCAGAACTGGCAGGTGGTAAAGCCACTGCAAAAGGTAAAAAAGGAACAGACGAATCACCAGAAGGTGTACTTACAAAAAAATTAGATAGCTTATTAAAAGAAGCTAAAATAGATGGTGCCTTAGTATCAAGCTTAGGGGACAGTATTAGAAATTTAAATTCTACTGCTGCAGAGATGGGTGGATCTGCTGGAGCTTCTGAAAAATACAGCGAGGAAATGGCTAAAGCGGCCGCTCAAATGGAATCTATTAACAGTCTTTACAAAGCACAATTAGAAAGTGCAGGTCGTCAGGCTGAAATCAATCAAGAGTCTATTGAGAATGCTACAAAACTCAAAGAGCAAATGGAATCCTTAGCGTCTAATTTATCTTCTTTAAATGGGGTATATGGCGGAATGTTATCAGCAATGAACAAAAATTAATTAGTTTTTTTAACAACTAAAATTTATTTAATAATTTAAAAAAAAACTAATCAACAATGGGAGGAGCAAAAGAAAGTCCAAGGCAAAAAATGATTAATTTGATGTATTTAGTATTTATATCAATGCTAGCATTAAACATGTCTAAAGAAGTGTTAAGTGCTTTTGGAATGATTTCAGAACAAGTAACAGAAAACAATATTTCTTTACAAGAACGTATTATCACATTTGAAACATCTATAGAAAGTAATTACCAGCAAGAAGGTAAAATATGGAAAGAAAAAAAGATAGCAAAAGATCAAGTCCATGAAATTGCGACGAGTTTTCTAAACTATCTTGGTGAACTTCAACAAACCCCGCCTCAAAAAGAAGTGAAAGGGTTAAAAGATCCAATTAATGATTATGAAGTTATGGACAAGCCAGATTATTTCGATAATAAATTTTTTATTGGGAGTCAAGGCGTTTTAAAACCTGAAGGTCAAGAATTTCTAGATAAAATCAAGGCATTTAAAACTGAATTTATTGCAGTTGTAGATTCGTTGAATGTTGGTAAAAGTGACGAAAATTATGTCAACCTTATCAATGATGTTACTGATATATTTGACACAGAATCTGAAGTCATTAACAGATCAGGAGCTAAAACAACATGGATTGAGTATAATTACTTTGGTTTTCCTGAAGTAGCAACAAACACAAAGCTAACAGTGATGAAAGCCAATGTTCTTGGATTTCAAGCAGAATTATTATCCGCAATGATTGGTGGTCAATATAAAATTAATGCTACACTAGCTAATTTTGACGCGTATGTTGTTTCAGATAAAGCCGCTTATTTTCCAGGGTCTAAATTTTCTGGTAAAATAGTTTTAGGAAAAAAATCTGAAAATCTTCAACCAAAATCAATTACAATCAATAACAACGACATTGATCCAGTTGAATCTTTAAATTCTGAAGGTGCAATTGAACTTGATTTCCCTGTAGGATCTGTAGGTACCAGAGAAATTACTGGAACGATTACTTTTATAGAAGGTGATGATGAGCCTATTACGATTCCTGTGATTTCAAATTATGAAGTAATTTCAAGACCGAATGATGCTTCTGTGCAAGTGATGGGTAGAAATACATTATTCAGAAACTTTGATAATTTGGTAAAAGTATCTGTTCCTGGAGTTCCAGCTAACTTAGTAACGGCATCAGGACCTGGTGTAGTAAATAAAGGCGACGGACTTTATACAATTAAACCTCAAAAAGGACAGCAACTTGAGTTAAAAATTACGGCTACATTGCCCGATGATTCTATGTTTTCAGATTCGGAAACATTTCAAATAAGAAGAGCGCCAGTGCCTAGTATTTTATTCAATGGAAAAGAAGGTGGTGCGATGTCAAGAAGCTCTATGGTAAGTGGGTCAATGAGTGCCATTTATGATCCAGCATATGGACTAGAATCTACGGTTAAAGTGAGATCTTTTACTGTTAAAATTGGACCAAAATCATTTGAATGTACTGGAAATGCTTTAAGCGCAAAAGCAAAAGCTGCTCTGAAAAAAGCACCAAAAGGATTTGATGTTAGTTTCAAGAAAATTAATTATGCAGGGATTACCGCCGGTCAAAAACAATCGGGACCCTCAATAACCATAAATTAAATTAAACATGAGAAAGTCTGTTTTTTTATTAGTATTACTTTTGAATCTATCTTTCGGGTTTTCTCAAGCAAACCTTTTAAATACGACATCGTCTTATGAACTGGAAACAGTTTCTAAGTTAGAAGAAGATATGGAGTCTAAGCCTCTAGATTATGCTAAAGTTTCCGATGAAGATATTGTATTTTCTTATACCACTTGGGAGGTTATTGACTTAAATGAACGGGTTAATTTTCCATTTTTGTATCCGATTGATATTAGTACGGTGACAGAAGATAGAAAGCCTTTAATTTATTACCTAATCGAAGGGATTAAGTCTTATGAATTCCCGTCTTATTTTAACGATACGTTTACAGAAGAAATATCGGATGAAGAATTTGATAACATACAAGTTTATAAAGTTTTAAAAACGGGAGTTGATGCTGATGGTATTACTGAAGGTAAAGAACACTTCGATATTGCAGGTTCATGGCGTGTGCATTTAGAATCACTTGGATATGAATTTCCAGAAGAAGAATGGGTAACCTATGATCCTTCATCTACTGAGTTTTTAGAACTTGAAGACAATGAAAAGGTAGTTGCTTACCAAAGAAAATGGAATGCTGTTGCAGCATCTTTGATGCCAGATACAGATTTTAACTCTGCTGAATTTGAATTTAGCGATGTAAGAAAATATATCATTAAAGGTGTTTGGTATTTCGATAGAATTTCAACAGAACTTAAATTTCGACCTATCGCAATTGGTCCCGTAGCATTGAGTGCAGAAGATAAATTTGCTCAGACTAATGATGACACAGGAAGTACAGCGAATTCTAGTGACGATGGCGGTTTCGGTGCATTCTTTGATGACGAACCTGAAGAAGAAGAAGTCGCAGAAGAAGTTGTTGAAGAAGAAGATTCTCAATCAGCACCAATTGTAAATAATGCAGAAGCACCTGGTGAAGCAGACAAAGAGTTTACTCCTATGTTTTGGGTGTTTTATCCAGAAGCTAGAGAAGTGCTTAGTAAGGCTTACGCCTTTAACCGAAAAAACATGTCAAAACCGTTTTCTTTTGACCGTTTAATTAACTCAAGACGTTTCTCTGGAACCATATACAAAGAGGCTAATGTATATCAAGATAGAAATATTAGAGATTATATTAGTAACAACGCATTGATGCAACTTTTAGAATCTGAACGCATCAAAGAGAAAATTAGAAATAAGGAACAAGATATGTGGAGTTATTAATCTACAATCAAAACACTATAACAAAACGCTTATCAATACGATAAGCGTTTTGTATTTTTATACCTTTGTAAAATGAACTATGATTACATCATTGTGGGGTCGGGATTGGCAAGTATTATGTTTGCCGAGCAGTTACGTCTTCATAACAAATCATTTATTGTTATTAGTAACCGTTCTCAGCAAGCGTCTGTGGTGGCGAGTGGTCTATATAACCCCGTAGTTTTAAAGCGCTTTACAGCGACTTGGAATGCTGCTGCTCACTTGGAGTCGGCGATCCCTAAATATGTCGAATTAGAGCAGCTTTTAGGGCATAAACTCGATCATGTACTTCCTATACATCGCGTATTTAATTCGGTTAAAGAACAAAACAATTGGTTCTTAGCATGTGACAAACCCGTACTTACAAATTTCCTAAACCCTGAAATAATTCCCAATACCAATTCAGCAGTCAAAGCGCCTTTTGGGTTTGGCGCCGTGAATTTCACAGGACGAATTGATACGCAGTTGCTCATAGAATCGTATCGAGAATTTCTCTTAAAAAGAAATCAATATATAGAAGAAACTTTTGAGTATATTGATGTAAAAGACAACAGAGAAGGCGTTGAGTACCGCACTTTAAAAGCACGAAAAATTGTATTCACAGAAGGGTTTGGAGTTCATAAAAACCCATATTTTAAATACCTCCCATTAGAGGGCACAAAAGGGGAGTTGATTACGATTCATGCCCCAACCCTCAAATTAGTAGTCATTTTAAAATCAAGCATATTTGTGATTCCAATGGGGGAGGATCGTTACCTCGTAGGATCTACCTATGAATGGACTGACAAAACAAATGAACCTACCCAAAAATCAAAAATCGAACTCATAGAAAAATTGGAACGTCTCATTGGTTGTGACTATGAAATCGTAGATCAACGTGCAGGCATCCGCCCTACAGTGGTTGATCGTCGTCCGTTAGTTGGGCAGCATCCCAGCCATAAAAATATGCATGTGTTAAATGGTTTGGGAACGCGCGGCGTATTGGTAGCGCCATCTATGGCAAAAGCGCTTTATGATTCTATTGAAAAGGGTGCGTCTTTACCGGCAGAAATTGATATTAGTCGTTTTGTAGCTGTTTTTTCTTAGCTAATTCGGCATCATAACTCATAAAAAGATTGATCCAGATATTTCGGGAGAGTCGCATGATAATAGGCATAAACCCAATAAGTGTACACACAATGGCTATAAATGAAAGCACTAAGGAAGTTTCAAGAATAATGAATGTTATTAGGAAAGCAACTACCGAAAATCCAATTCCAACGCCGTAACTTACATACATTGAACCATAAAAAAAAGAGGGTTCAATTTTATATTTTGTTTGGCAATGCCCACAGCGTTCATGCATTTTTAAGGTTTGGGAAAGTACATAAGCATTACTCGTTTTGTACATTAATTCGTGATGACATTTGGGACATTTACCTGTCAGAATACTATACAGCTTATTTCCTTTTTTTAATATCATAATTTCCTATTTTTGCAACTTATTACAAAGCGCTAAACTATTTATAATTATTCCTTTTTACAATTTTTAAATGTTAAACATCCATAAGTTATCCGTATCATTTCAAGGTGATTATTTATTTGAGAATATATCCTTTAGACTTCGAGGAGGCGATCGTGTAGGGTTAATTGGAAAAAATGGTGCAGGGAAATCTACACTGTTAAAATTACTTTCTGGTGAATTAGAATATACAGAAGGTCAAGTCGCTCAAGAAAAAAAAGATCTTAAAATTGGATTTCTTAAACAAGATATCGATTTTGTTGTTGGCCGTACCATTCTTGAAGAAGCCTACCAAGCTTTTGTTGAAATTAAAGCCTTAGAACTTCAGCTCGAAGATATCAATACACAACTCGCAGAACGCACAGATTACGAAAGTCAAGGTTACCACGATTTAATGGTAGGATTGAACGAAGTTCAGGAACAATACGAAATTCTTGGAGGATATAACTACCAAGGGGAAACCGAAAAAATATTAATTGGCTTAGGCTTTAAGCGCGAAGATTTTAATAAACTTACGGATACCTTTTCAGGAGGCTGGCGTATGCGTATTGAATTGGCAAAGCTATTGCTTCAAACCAATGATATTTTGCTGCTAGATGAGCCTACAAATCACTTGGATATAGAGTCGATTATCTGGTTAGAACAGTTTTTAAACAACTATTCTGGAGCGGTCGTGATTGTATCGCATGATAAGATGTTTTTGGACAATGTGACCAATAGAACCATTGAAATTGTATTGGGTAAAATATATGACTATCCAAAAGCCTATACAAAATACCTCGTTTTGCGAGAAGAACAAAAAACATTGCAATTAGCGTCTCAAAAAAATCAGCAAAAACAGATTGAACAAACCGAGAAATTAATTGAAAAATTTAGAGCGAAAGCGTCTAAAGCGACCATGGCGCAATCGTTGATTAAAAAACTGGACAAGATAGAACGTATCGAGGTTGATGAAGATGATAACAGTGTGATGACCCTGAAATTTCCAGTCTCTACAACCCCTGGAAAAGTAGTGGTTGAAGCGACTCAAATTTCTAAAGACTATGGCGATTTACAAGTGCTTCAACACATCGATTTAATGGTTGACCGTGGCAGTAAAATAGCCTTTGTAGGTCAAAATGGCCAAGGAAAATCGACGCTAGCTAAAATTATAGTAGGCGATTTAGAAGCCAAAGGCGATATCAAATTGGGGCATAATGTTCAGATTGGCTATTTTGCGCAAAACCAAGCCGAATATTTAGATGGAAATAAAACGGTTTTAGATACGATGATTGATGCCGCTAACGAAACCAACAGATCTAAAGTTCGTGATATCTTAGGGTCCTTTTTGTTTAGAGGCGACGCCGCAGAAAAGTATGTGAGAGTTCTTTCTGGTGGAGAGCGTAACCGATTGGCATTGGCAAAACTATTGCTTCAGCCGCTGAATGTGCTCATTATGGATGAGCCGACCAACCACTTGGATATTAAATCTAAAAACGTCCTAAAAACGGCACTTCAACAATTTGAAGGTACCCTTATTTTAGTATCTCACGATAGAGATTTCTTACAAGGGTTGACATCGACCGTTTATGAATTTAAAGATCAAAAACTAAAACAATATTTGGGTGATATTGATTTCTATCTAGAACAACGCCAAGTTGAAAACTTGCGTGAAGTTGAAAAACGCACACTTATCAAAACGCCACAAAAAGCAGTAGCTACCAAACAGTCCTATGAAGAACAAAAGCAGCTCAAGTCGCTTCATAACCGATTGAGTAAAGCGGAAGCTTCGATCGCTACATTGGAGCGTGATATCAAAGCGATTGATTTAGATATGGAGCTCAATTACGATCAAACGGTTGCTAAGCCCGGTTTTTTTGAGAGTTACCAAGCTAAAAAAGACCAACTCGATCAATTAATGTCTGATTGGGAAGGGATTACGGAGTCAATTGAAAAGCTAGCATAATGGAGGAACATTTTTATCAATGCCCACATTGTTGGGAAGAGGTGTCTATTTTAATAGATTTTTCTCAGCAATCTCAAAATTATATTGAGGATTGCGAAGTATGTTGTAATCCTATACAGTTCAACATTAGTATCTTAGACCATTCGCTATCTTCTTTCGAAGCAAATAGCATCGAACAGTAAGATATATTTCCAATTTTTCTTTTAAAATTATAAAAAGGTTGTATATTTGTCTTCCTATATCGCGGGATAGAGCAGTAGGTAGCTCGTCGGGCTCATAACACTCCTCACCACCCAATTTCAACTAATTTTATTAACTCATTTTCAAGTAGTTACAAATATATAATCCTACTTGTGTTATACGTGCTAGACTCTTGTGTTAGATAAAATACGAATTATCCAAAGACTTTAACCTTCATTAATTTCTCTTCTTCAACGTTTAATAAAAGTGGATTGATGTAGTGGTTTTCTAATACCTTCATTGAAGTGTGAGATGACAATAATCTGGTATCACTTCCCATGGTATGAAATACCCAAGTAAGGTATGTTTTTCTCAGATGTTTTAGAGTAAAAGGAGTTTCGATACCTGCAGATTTTCTAAAATGGGTGAACGATCGAGAAACTTTCTCCATGATGGTATTAATTGTGTACGTATTCTCAGGATCGATGAGTTTGACATTTTTACCTTTCATTTGATCATATCCCATTTCTTTTAAAAGTTTCAATAGATCTTCATTAATAGGGGAGTACTTCTTTGGAGTATTCTTATTCCCTAATCGTTCAACCTTCAGGTTTCTAAATTGAAAGAATAGCACTCCGTTATTGCCTTGGATAATATCACTCCATTTTAGACTGAGTACTTCCTCTCTACGTCCACCAACAAGTAGAAAGAGTTTAAATGCGTTAGTCATCCAAGTAGCATACACGTAATCTCTTCTTCCATTGGTTCTTGTTTGTTGAAATGAAGACTTTGATTCTACCGCTGCTATAATTTTCTCAAACTCATCTTTGGTTAAAATCAAATTATCACCTGTAAGCACTTGTTTTCTAACACAATTTTTAAATGGATTCTTGATGTCTAACTCTTCGATTTCGATCAAGAACTTATAGAAAGAAGTTATGCTCGTTAAAACCTTGTTGAAGGTTTTGGGGTGAGGGTATTTAATCTCCAATTGTCTGTAGAAAATAGAAACATCATTATTTCTGACATTCCCCGGTTTCATCTTCCTGAGATTGTGGTTGTTTTTCAAAGATTTAGCAAAAAGCGTACAATACTTAATTAACTCCTTACGATGTTTATCTGATACCTCCTTTTTTAAATGTGCATATTGTGTATCTCCCTTAAGATATTGATCAAAATAAACGAGTGCTTCAGCAATATTCATTTTAGATCGATCAGGAACCGTTTCCTCCGCACCATTCTCGATTCTCCTTCTAAATTCAATACCCTCAACTACAGCATCAGCGTATACCTTTGATTTTAGGAGTTTACTTCGGTGTTTACCAGTAACTCGATCAATAAAACACATCCGGAACACATGGTGGTCGTTGTGACGACAACCCCTGTTATTTTGTCTACATTTTTTACAGTAGATTTTGATTCCCGAATGTGAATTATTTGGTAATTTCATTATTGATAAAGTTCTTGAAAGATGGATTCATGCTCCTTATTAGAGCTAATGTCCAGATTAAAATGGTAAGGCACAAATCCAGTGTCAAATTCCAAACAATCATGGTAGAGGAGTTGATGTAGTTCTTTCTGATCACCATAGATTGATTCTAAACGTGGTTTCCATGAATTTGGATATCTTTTTACTAAATCTTCAGCAAAAGGTCTCCAGACCTCTTGTTCGACCTGTATCCGAAAAACATATTCCCTTCCATCTTTGTGGATGTGGATGTGATGATCCCTAAGCCACTTTTTGATCGAACGGTTGTCCTTTCGATTTATATATTGACCAACTTGATGTAGGTTTATGCGATTAGTAGAGTTATTATTCATTGCCTTAAAATTATTTTGATGATATCGTTTATTTATTTGAATTAATTGACTCTACTATTTTTGCTGCTGCTTCATCCAATGATGGAAAAGGATCCTCCAATTCTTTGAATTTGATTCCAGGTGTTAATCCCGTTTGTTTACTTATAGAATCAGTTAACAGATATTGTACCTCATACATCTTCTCTTTTTGACACAATACGCTATCGTGAATGGTGATGTATGGGATATTATTTTTACTCAGTTCCAAACAACCATGCCTCAAAAATAAATAGGACTCACATCGTTGGATTAGATATGAAAATGGACTTTTTAAATGATTTACATTGGACATGAATTGAATGAGTTTACTTACATCCTTAAATTTTCTTTCCATGTGTTTAATGAGTTCTACATTGACCCTCCTATTTTTGTCTGAAAAATTAATGTAGAGTTGAAATTGATCTTTTACCTTCTCACGGGTCATCCCAATATCATCACCAATGGTTTTATAGATGTCATCTTTAAAGCTTAATGCCCGATATTTTTGGATTCCTCTCTTTCTCCAAAACCTGCCACACATATATGATATGAATGTATCCAGTATAGGATATTTTATATTAGTTAATACATTACCTTGATATGTAATATATTCTATGTAGTTATTATTAATAACATTAGACTCTATAACCATATGTCCAGTAAATTTTTCTAAAAAATCTTGATACTCCATAGAATCACATGAATACTTAAAGGATTTGTAATATTGGGGGAAAATTGAATAGAGATTATATCCACCTTTGGTCTCAGTGAAAAATTTTTCTGTGAGAATGGTGGCAAGGGTAAATGGATGTGATGTAGTTATATCTACTTCAACCATCTGTTTTCCATTTGTCCTTAAAAAATATCGTAATTCCCTCTTAATAGAAGTGAATACCGAATTGACTCTATGATTACTTTTAGATACAGAATAATTAAATTCCTCTTTTTCGATGTTCTCAATTACTTTATGTGATTTTTTGAAGTATTTCTTTACCTGTGTTTTATTTTCCTTTACCACCTTTGACAATACCCTTTTTTTCAATTCTTTCAGGTAATTTTCAGCAGCTGCTGCATCTATGGTAATTTGAGATTGATCCATAGCCTCTTTGATGTGAATGTATCTGTCATCAAAACATTTCATGTCCAATTCCCATTCATTTTTAAGTTTTTC
>Ga0209405_1002552_pt1 | contig 11859 bp, 4 predicted proteins | sample COGITO_mtgs_1105_6_FD_184803 | JGI IMG/M metagenome (GOLD analysis project Ga0209405, IMG submission 184803) | Pelagic marine microbial communities from North Sea - COGITO_mtgs_110516 (SPAdes) (version 2) | ecosystem: Environmental > Aquatic > Marine > Epipelagic ...
GGCGCCGGGGGATCCCCGCTTAGCCGACATTTGCTGGACGGTTCAAGCATGGTGGAAACCCACCTTGCGGCGATGAAGTCCCTGTTCGACGGTCGATTGTATCTGGAGCTTCAACGCCATGGGCAGAGCTTTGAACGCGTGCTTGAACCGCGTGTGCTCAAGCTCGCCACAGCCCACAATTTGCCCATCGTCGCCACCAACGACGCCCACTTTTCAACGGGTGATCAGTTCGACGCGCACGACGTTCTGTCCTGCATCGCCCAAGGCGTTACGCTGTCACATCGCGACCGCAAGCGCCTGACGCCGGAGCACTACTTCAAGACCAGTCAGGACATGACGCGGCTGTTCTCCGATTTGCCAGAAGCCGTCGAGAACACGTGGCGGATTGCGCAGCGCTGTGCGGTGATGCCCCGGCTACATGACCCTATCCTGCCTGCTTTCGACGATAGTTCGGGCGAGAATGAAGTGCAGATGCTGGTGCGCATGGCCAAAGAAGGCCTGCAGCAACGGTTGGATGCTTTGGAGCCTGCACCCGATGCCGCGCTGGAAAAAACCTATCGCGACCGGTTGGACTTTGAGCTGAACGTCATCGAGCAAATGGGCTTCCCGGGCTATTTCCTAATCGTTGCGGACTTCATCCAATGGGCCAAGGAACAAGGGATTCCCGTGGGTCCGGGACGAGGGTCGGGTGCCGGATCGCTGGTGGCCTATTCACTGACCATCACAGACCTTGACCCCATCCCGTTCAACCTGTTGTTCGAGCGGTTCCTGAACCCCGAGCGTGTCTCGATGCCGGATTTCGACATCGATTTCTGTCAGGACCGACGCGACGAGGTTATTGCCTATGTCCGCGACAAGTACGGCTCCGACCGTGTGGCGCAGATCATCACCTTTGGTAAGCTGCAAGCGCGCGCGGTTATTCGTGACGTTGGCCGGGTTCTGGGCATTCCCTACGGCCAAACCGATCGTATTTCCAAACTCATCCCCAATAATCCGGCGAACCCCACCACGTTGGGCGAAGCGATAAAGGGTGACGAACAACTGCAAAAGATGCAGCGGACGGAAGAATCAGTCGCCAAGCTGTTCGACATCGGGTTGCAGCTTGAAGGTCTATTCCGTAATGCCTCCACCCACGCTGCTGGTGTGGTCATTGGTGACCGGGATCTGACCAAGCTGGTGCCGCTGTATAAAGATCCACGGTCCGACATGCCCGCGACCCAGTTCAACATGAAATGGGTTGAACCGGCGGGTTTGGTGAAGTTCGACTTTTTGGGTCTAAAAACCCTGACGGTAATTGCCCAAGCAGAACGGCTGATCCGGCGGTTCCAACCGGATTTCGACATCAACCGAATACCACTGGACGATAAACCCGTGTTCGACATGCTCAGCCGGGCGGAATCGGTGGGTATCTTCCAGCTTGAATCGACGGGTATGCGAGACGTGCTGCGCAAGCTGCGGCCTGACCGGTTTGAGGACATTATCGCTGTCGTGGCGCTCTATCGCCCCGGTCCGATGGAAAACATTCCCACCTATATCTCCCGCAAGCACGGCGATGAAACCGTGGTGTATCTGCACCCTCTGCTCGAACCCATCGTGCAGGAAACCTACGGCATCATGATCTACCAGGAACAGGTGATGCAGGCGGCGCAGGCTTTGGCGGGCTACAGTCTGGGCGGCGCGGACTTGCTGCGTCGGGCCATGGGTAAAAAGCTCAAAGAAGAGATGGACAAGCAGAAGGCTTTGTTCGTCGAAGGCGCGGCGGAAAACAAGATTCCGGAGAAAAAGGCGCTGGAGATCTTTACCCAGATCGAGGCCTTTGCCGGTTATGGCTTTAACAAATCCCACGCTGCCGCCTACGCGCTGGTATCGTACCAAACCGCTTACCTCAAAGCGCATTTTCCTGAAGAGTTCCTGTGCGCGTCGATGATTCTGGATGCGGGCAACACTGACAAATTGGCGATCTTCAAAGGCGATTTGGAGCGGATGAACATTCCCCTGCTCCCCCCCGATGTTAACGCGTCTGAGGCGACGTTTGACGTTGAAATCGACCCCGAAAGCGGCAAGAAAGCCGTGCGCTACGCGCTCAATGCGATCAAGAACGTGGGCGGCGCTGCCATGGAGAACCTCGTTGCCAGCCGTACCTCTGGCGGCCCGTTCTTGAACCTCGAAGACTTTGCCACGCGGGTTGATACCCGCGCCGCGGGGAAGCGGATTTTGGAGAATCTCATCGCGGCGGGCGCGTTTGATTCCATCGATCCCAACCGGGGCCAATTGTTCATCAACGTCGAACGGCTCAACCGCTTTGGCATCGCGGTGACCGAAGAACGGAATTCTTCGCAAAGCTCCCTGTTTGGCGGACCAAGCGAAGGCAACGACGGCGCGGTAACGCTGCAAATGCTGACCGCTGACGATTGGCCCCTGCAGGAAAAGTTAGGCCGTGAATTTGACGCCATCGGGTTCTATCTGACGGCTCACCCGGTCGATGCCTACGGCGATGCGCTGACGAAACTGCGGGTGCAGACCATTGGCGATTTGCTCAAGAACGGAATCAACGGTGGACGCGCAAAGCTGGCCGGGGTGGTTTCGTCGAAGAACGAGCGCCGCTCGGCCAACGGCAACCGGTTCGCGTGGATCAGCATCTCTGACCCCACCGGTACGGTTGAATTTGTGTGTTTCTCGGAGATGCTCGTCGCCAACCGTGAACACTTGGAAGTCGGCACCACGGTCTATGTCGAGTGCGCACGCGGCAAGGGCGCGGAAGGCGATGATCTACGGCTGTCAGCGGTCAAAATCGAACAACTTGATGCGATGGTGGCCAATGGGTCGTCGGGGTTGAAGTTGTTTGTCTCTTCACCGGACTCGCTGCCGTCTGTCTCTGAGCTGATCGACGGCTGTTCTGGCGGCAATGATCGCGTTCATATCGTCATCGAGCTGGATGAAGATCGCGAAGCGGAAGTGATTTTGGAGAAACGTTTCCGCCTTACCGGACCGGTTCGTGCCGCCATCAAATCCGTTCCCGGTGTGATGGCCGTGGATTTCTAGGCTTTAGCCCAGCATAACCCCGACGCCAAAAGCGATCACCGCAGCAACAAGCCCGACGGCAAAGACCTCCCCCATTGCTCTAACCCGATGTTCGCGTGTGACGACCGACCGGGCGAAACCAAGGGCCAACAGCGCAACCACGGTCGCCCCAGACGCCATGATAAACAGCGTGTTCGCGTCGATGTCCCGGCCCCAAAACGCCAAGTAAGGCACCAGCGGGATAACGCCAAACACCAGAAAGCTGAGAAACGTCACCATGCCGTCTTTCGCTGGTGTCGCGCCGCTCATGTCCTCCATCTCCAACTCGTGCCGCATCATCCAATCTGCCCACAAACCGGGATAGCGCCGATAGATGTCGGCAACGGTTTTCGCGTCGTCAGGGCTGAGCCCGGTATCTTCGAGCAAGTGAACCGTTTCGTCGTACTCTTGCTCGGGGTTGTGTTCGATTTCGTGGACTTCGACATCACGCTCGCGGTTCCAGCGCGCTTGCTCGGAGCGCGTGGAGAGAAACTCCCCCAGCCCCATTGAGACACCGTCAGCCAGCAAATTTGCCAAGCCAAACAGCAGCACCAGTGTGATGGCGTAAACTTCGCCATTGCCACTGCTGCCCAGCAAAGCCGCACCAGAAAACCCGGAAACGACGGCAAAGGTCGTAATGATTCCATCGAGACCGCCGTAAACAATCTCCTTGAGATTGTCGGCAAATGGACTGCGTCCGTGCTCATGAGCCAAATGTTTGGCCATGGCATCCGTGGTCATTTTCTGGGGACTTTGGGTCATGGTCACGGTCCTCTCTTAACCTATTCAAACAACAGCTTAACCCGATTAGGCAGCGTACCGCCACGAACTCAGCAGAAAAAGGGCCGAAGCGTTTCCACTCCGGCCCCTTTGATAGGCACGACGATAATCGGTGATCGTCTAGGAAATAACCTGATCCACAACCACGATATCAAAAGTCGCTGCTGCTGTATTCGCAGCCGTATCTGCGGCCGTCACCGCGATACTGATTGTTAAAGAATCAGAGATACTGTTGGTCGCTGCCGTACCGTGCGCGATATCCGACTCAGGTCCGTAGTAAACCAGCGACGCGACTTCGCTCGCTGTCAAACCCGTCGCGGAACTACCCGCTGCAATCGTCACCGTCGCGTTATTCACGCCCCCGAGGTCGTACTGAAGCACGCCTGCCGTCGTTGCTGAAGTACCACCTGCGGCGGTTGGCGCAGAGACCACGAACGTCATCTCCGTGGACTCAGGGTCTTCAAAAGCGTCGCTGATGTCATCCCCAATGTCATAGTCTTGATCAGAATCCACGCTCAATATGTTGGACGGAGCGGTGTACTCGGGGTCTTCGTCAACATCGGTTACAGTCACATCAACAGTGGTTTTCGCCGTTGCGCCAGAAGCGTCTTCCGCGGTCACAGTCAACGTGATCGACGACCGGGTTTCGAAGTCGAGATCAAGTCCCGCGCCGAGCGAAATCTTACCCGAAGCCGCTGTTATCGTGAGATTGCTGGTGCCAGCCGATGAGCTCATTGAATAGGAAATGCCCGTATCCGATGTAGCGCCGTCCTCACCATCACCGAAGTTGATATCCAGAATTTCGATGGCCGAGACCGCATTCGCGAGCTCTTCAACTTCAAAACTCAAAGCCCCTTCGGCGGTGCTCACGTTATTTGCTGAGAGCGCGTCAGCGCCAGATGCTGCAGTGATGAAGCTCGGCTTCTCGTCGTCGAGGTCAGTGATGTCCACTGTCATGGTTTGCGTGTCGGTGGAAACAGCACCGTCATCGCCATCATCAATGGATGCAGCAATGTCAACGACGTAGGAATTCGTCGAACCAGCGGAAAGATCATCTTCGAAGTCTGGCGCGGAGATGAAACTCAGAACGCCCGTTTCATCGTCAATGGTAAACAGCGCCGAATCAGCGCCGCCCGCGATGCTGTAAGTCACATCACCGATTGGATCGTTGTTGGTCGCTGCCCCAACCGTGAGGGCGAAGGTGGTTCCTTCGTCGACTGACACCGTAGCCGCTGAGATCGCTAAGTTTGACGATTCATCGTTAACCTCAACGTCTACAGCCTGCTTTGCTGTCTCACCGCCATCGTCCGTGGCAACAAGGTTCAGCCGGTAGATGTTATCTTTGTTCGAATCTTTTGCGTCCTCGTAATCGGGCGCAGCCTTGAACGACAAATCGCCATTCGCAGCATCGACGTTGAACAGCGCCGCATCCGTGCCTGTGATGCTGTAGACCAAGGTATCAGGGGTTTCATTGTCGGTTGCCGGATTGACGACCGCATCAATCGCCGTGACGTTTTCGTTGACCGAATAACTGTCGGTCGCCGCCATGACTGGCGCGTCGTTGCCATCGTTGATCTGGATGTTAACCGTACCCGCCGTCGCAGAGGTTAATCCGCTGCTATCAACGAGATCAAACGTAAAGGTATCCGTGGTCGCTGCGCTTTCGCCCGCACCGTTGTCAGCATCAGCGGTGAAAACAAGCGTCGCTGCTTCGGCCGCCGAAATGGTCGCGGCGCCCGCCAGAGTGATAACGCCGCCCGCGCCCGAGGTGTAGCTGAGCGTACCCATGGTTGGTACAGCGTTGATCAGAACCTGATCCAAGGTGTCGTTCGTGTCGGGGTCGGTGTAGCTGGCAACAATCAGCGAACCGAGATTGCTCGCTGTCTCACCTTCGGCAACGGCGACCGTTGGAACAGCCGCAACGCTTGGCGCGTCGTCGTCACTGGCCAAAACCGTGATTTGCACGTTGGACGGTGTGCTGTCGTAGTCCGTACCATCTGTGCTCATGGCAATGGTAAAGGTTTCAACGCCGTCAAAGTCAGCATCAGGAATGTAAGCGAGGTTCCCAAAATCATCAGAATCGATGATCTGGTTCAGTGCGACTGCGACGGAAGAAAGCTCAAGCGTGCCGTTCGCAGGCAACGAAGTGACCTGCATACTGTCCACGGCAGAGGCGTCCGAGACGGTAAAGTCGCTTGCGAGGAACCCATAGCCGGCAACCGAATCTTCTGCCACTTGCTTGGCAATATCCACGCCCTGCGGACCGACCTGTGGTGCTGTCGGTGTCGTGGTTCCAAGACCACCAGCACCAGAAGACGAGCTGCTGCCGTAACCGAAGAGACCCGACGTACCAAACCCTTGGCCGTAACCATAGCCACCGAAGAGTGAAGATCCGCCAGACCCTCCCAACAGTGTTCCACCATAACCACCGCCGCTACCGGCGCCAGATGATGAAAGCGTTGTGATGGATGATCCGCCAAACAGCGAAACTTTGGTACCTAACGACATTTTTATTCCTCCCTTTGGAGTAGCGGTTAGAGGACAGCTGCGGCGGCCCTCTAACCCATTCTTATTTAACGACGATCATTAAAACCCGGTTCAAGCAACCAAATCGCCTTCGGAGAGGTTAAACTGAACGTAGTCCAAGCCGTCGGTAATCAGACCGATTGAGCCAGAGTCCGCGCTGATGATTTGTGCGGAGGTCATGGCCGAACCGGCGAAGTTGATAACGCCAGCTGGAAGCAACGAGTCCGTCAGGTCGACAAGTGTGTCACCGTCAGAAAGTTCACCGTTCCCGTCGTAATCGTAGATAAAGCCACGCTGGACAGCGCCGGCGTTCATGCCGAAGACAATCACCGCGCCCTGCTCTGAGTTGCCGATGTTCACGCCATTGGCGTCAACAGCACCGGCATCGGTGAGAACGGTTGTCACGTCATCTTCGAAATCCAAGCGCATGCCGGTGGCACGGCCAAAGTCATTGACCGTGGCAACGTTCACCGTGGTGGCCGCCAAGTTAGCGTTCGCCAGTGCGCCCAGATCTTCGAGCTCATCAATGCTGACGGTGTCGTGGTCGTCATGGTTTGCCCGTGCGATGTGAAGCGTTACGTCTTCAACTTGCGCGGAACCCAGGATCAGATTCACGGTGTCATCGCCACCACCAAGATAGACGTCAACGTCCTTGGCCGCTTCGGCGTAGTTCGTTGTTGTCTGAACACTCACCGACGTTGCACCGGTTAGCGGTGCACTGGATGACATGACTTGCAGCATCGTCAGCGTACCGGTTGCGAGCGTACCCGCACCAACGGTCACCGTGTACTCAGATTCACCAACAACCAGATCAACAACGTCGTCGCCCGGCGTCATCTGAACTTCCAGATCGTCGTCACTGACGTAACCATCAATCAGTCGAATGCCCGACACGCCCGTCGCGGCAGCTGCCGTAAACGGTGAGAATGCATCGGTTTCGTCGATGGCGATGGAGAAGCCCGGAATGTTCTCGGACAAGTCACCGCGCAAGTAGATCGAACCGTCTTCGGACAGATCCGACAGGTCAACAGCGCGCAGCGTGCTTTTGTCATCGCCAGAGCCGTTGAACTGCAAGTGCGCTTCACCGTCGCCGCCCGGTGCGTCGATGTCGATGTATTCAACGTGATCGATATCACGGCCATAGCCTCTGGTATCAATTTCGTCGCCGTTCAGGTTGACGTTCAGGGAATCTTCTTCGTCTCCCCCACCATCGAACTTGAACTCACCGTCTTCGATGTCGCTGTCGAGGATCAGATCCACGTCATCGTCGTTGTCACCACCACGAATGCGCAGCATGTCGTCGTAGGTTGCGAAAATGTTCGAGTCACCGTCCAGACCCGGCGTGGTGAAGCTGTCACCGGCCATGTCGATCAAGGTGATCTTTGGATTTTCGCGCGTGTCGATCATCACGTCGCCTTCGATTTCAAGCGAACCGTAAGCAACAATCTCGCGCACGTCTTCGTCCGCTACGCCATCAAGTGTCAGGCTGTAGTTGTAGTTACCGCCGTCCAGACCAATGCGCGTGACCGCTTCTGTTGCCAGATCGCCGGTTGCAAAGTCGTACGTGAACTGACCGGTGAAGACCAAGGTGGACTGCGTGTCGCCCATGACCTTGTCGATGCCCGTCAGATCAGCGATATCAATCGTCAAATCGCGGTTGTTCATGTCGATGGTGGCGATGTTCGTCACTGTCACGTCCAGGCCGAGATCAGCATTGGCGTTTACCAATGTAACGTCGTTGTTGCCTTCGCCGCGCAGGTGCTCGATGTCACCAGAACCCGTGCTGTCCAGAACGCCGCCGTTCAGCTCAAGATCGACGTCTTCCATCAGGACCAGCGTTTCAAAGCCGGAAACGTCTTCGAAGCCGTTTACCCAGGTTGGATCAAGGTGGTACGTCGCGTTCGCTTCGGAGAAGTAAACCGTATCATCACCGCCCAAGCCGTCCATGACGAACGAGTTCGCAAGGTGAGCTGCCTCTGGAACTTCGAATTCGTCATCGTCGTTCGTGGTCAGATCGGAATTGGTAACGCGAACACCGGTTAGCGTGGAGAAACCAGCGCCTTCGGAGTCAAAGTCAGCGTTGACGCTATTCCCGCCCCCACTGCCCGCGCCGCCGGAACCTGCGGTGACGTTGATGTTGTAGGTTTCTGTGTCGTTTTCGACCGTGCCGTCAGCGTTGGTCGAGCTCGCCTTAACGGTGATCGAGTACGAGCCAACAGCAACCGAAGCGCTCACAACAACCAAACCTGTGTTGCTGTCGATGCCGATGCCGGATGGGTTGTTGGAAATCTCGTAGGAAATCGTGTCGCCTTCTGGATCCGTTGCGCGGAACAGCTTGGAGCCGCCCTGCGTGATGGAGAACGTCGCACCATCAGTCTCGTTCAGCTCAAGCGCGCCCGTCTGCCCACCGCCAGAGCCATCGTCGGACTCTGAGATGTTGAGCGAAAGGTTCACGGTCTCTTCATTGCCAGCAGCGTCGGTAAACGTCATTGCGGGGCCGTCGAATTCGCCCGTGTTCAAACCGTCAGCAATAAGGCCTTCGATTGTGACGTTAATCGAACGGTAGCTGTCTTCTGTACCGTCCATCAAGCCAGAGCCGGAACGCTCCGTTGTGACCGTCGCACCGGTATCGAATACAGAGGCGATTGTCGCTGCGCCGCCAACGGCTGCTTCGACGGCTGCGATCAGGTCGCTCTCGTCAATGCCGTCTTGATCGGTAATCGCATAGGTCAGCGAGGAGGTCTCGCCTTTGACGATGTCATTGTCGATCACGTCCAGGCGCGCTGCGCTGTTCGTATCGCCGCCATCGTCGTCATCACCATCGCCCAAACGGGAACGCACAGCGTTCGCAACGAGGACCAGCGCACCAGCGCCAAGGCCAACAGCCGCGACCGTACCCAGCGTACCAAGACCAAACAGGCCCGGTCCGCCGGTAATCATGCCCAGGATCCCGCCAGAAGATGAAGCGGCGCTGGAATCGTCAAAAATCACACCCGACGAGGTTGCACCGACATTGGTTGTGCCCATCGATGGCGCAGGTAGCGCCATGGGAGCAGGCGCTCCGCCAATCATCGCACCCGAGCTGACATCGCCGCCGGAAATACCGGAGGAGACTGTGGGGCTGAGGTAGAGGACGCCAGAACCATCAATGAAGAAGTTGTTGGAGGTGACAAGCAACGACTGCTGGTTTGCAAGCTGGACAAGTACCGAACCGTTTGACAGCTGGACGTATGAAACAACGTCAGCTGGCGCTGGCGCAAATCCGGTCGGAACACCGACCTGTGCGCCTGCTTCCAAAGCAACCATTGCAGAAGCAGCGGTTACCAAAGCGGTGGTGGTCAAAAGAGCACCTGCGCGTCCACGCAAGCTCTTCCTTGCAGCAGCAGCAGAACGCGTCATCGGTTCAAAAGAGGTCGCGCGGCTAGCGGTACCTGCATCATGCTGACTGTCGAACATCATATTCGTCATCTCCGTTTATCATGGCCCTTCCGGCAATGGGCCGGTCGGAAGTCGTTTTGCGCGTCGCGGCGCGCGCCAACGACATTCAATCTGACCAAGTTATTAATGCATATGCACTTCAAATCTTGGCGAAAATAAAATTGTTGCGAGGCATACGAGAGTAGCGCCCACTAGGGATCGCGTAATGCCCACCTAAATTAGGTCGGTAGCACTAGCTAGTGAGGGCACTCAAGCTATTTAACCGTGGCTAAAACAAGACTTGGGGAAAAGTGAGGGCGAATCGAACGTAGGTGTGTACAAAATGCCACTAGGTTAAGGGTTTTCACACTATTGTGCGCCCCAACCTCCATCTACGACGATGTTCGTTCCGGTAACGAGGTCTGATAATGACGAATCGGAAAGGTAAAGCAGGGCACCGTCGAGATCACCAACGTGACCAATGGGCTGCTCGGGTGTTGAAAGAGGCATTCTTTCAGAGACAAAGGCTCTAAAAGCCTGATTTTCCATCAAAGGCCGGGTCAGCGGCGTCTCGATATACGTGGGGCAAATGGAGTTTACCCGTATCCGCTCTGGCGCGAGATCAAGCGCCATGGCCTTGGTTAAGCCCTCGAGCGCGTGCTTGGTCGCTGCGTAAACCGCCCGGCCCGGCAGGGCGACACGGCCTAACATGCTGCTCATGTGGATGACACTGCGCGTTTGATCGCTTTTTGGGCCGGCAATCATGGCCTTTACCGCTGCCTGAGACGCGAAAAATCCCGCCTTCAGATTCAGCCGCATAATAGCGTCGAAATCTTCGACGGTGACGTCTTGAAACGCAGCTGGACGCGTCGCGCCTGCGTTGTTGATGAAGACATCAGGCACCCGCCGCTTCATTAAGGCGGCAAGGTGCTCCGGCGCGTCGGGCGCCACCAAATCGATAACAGAATACGTGAAGTCCAGCCCGTCTGCGACAATGGATTCCTGCAGGTTTTCCAGCTCTTCGCGACCGCGCGCCACGCCCACGACCGATGCGCCAGCCTGTGCAAAGACCCGGCAGGCTCTCTCACCAATGCCCTTGCTTGCGCCGGTAATGATGATCGTTTTGCCTGCCAAGCTCATTGTTTAGCGCGCCTCAATAAATCGAATTGTTGATGATAATCGTTTCATTGCTCGGCGGCTGCGGCACGGCCAAAGTGTTTTGTCCCGAGCCATAAAGCGGTCCAGACACGCCCGAGGCGTTCCCGGACTGGGGCTGCTGCTGCGTATAGATCGTTGACGTGTTGGCGTTGTAATCCGTTTGAGATGACGGGACCGCGTAAGGGTTCGTTGGAACCGTCGTCTGGATCGTGCGCGAGGAGATGACACGCGGTTGCGCATTCGGGTCATAGACTTGGCCGTCGATCGTGTAGACCGTACCGGTCGTTATAGTCGTGCCGCTGTTGACGCCGGTACCCACGTAATACTGCTCACCCTCCATCGCCAGAACAGGATCCGTTCCATCCGGAACCAACCGATAAGCAATGTCGGCAAAGGGTCTCAAGATGGGGCGTGGCGGCAGGGCCAAGACGGGTCCAACCGATTCCTCAACGATGAAGTTGTCGCTGTTCCCAACCACCTCAGCGGTAACAACAAACCCATCGTCACCGCCAATGGCGACCGGAGCTAGGGCGTCGATACCCGTTCCTACAGCAATACCGGCGGAGACACGATTGATAGTCGCCTCGTCGGTGGAAATTACGGTGTCGGCGAAGAGCGAATCTTCATATTCAGGCGGACGTCCCAGTGGCAGTGGCGGCAAACCCGGCGCAAGCGCGCTGGCAATTGTCCGTGGCTCAGCGAGGTCTGCATCGTCTGTCACATCCGTTTCCAGCTGCAAATCCAGGCCACCGGCGGCAAGCGCTAGGACCGAAGCCGGGATTTCGCCCTCAGCCCCCAAAGCACGGGCCGGATTCGATGCACGCGCTTCAGCGATTTGAGCATTTTCCCGCAATCCAACGGCACGAATGGCCGTGGAAATGATGCGTGTTGCCGGCTCCCCCTGAGCGCGCCCTAACA
>Ga0209405_1002592_pt1 | contig 11697 bp, 10 predicted proteins | sample COGITO_mtgs_1105_6_FD_184803 | JGI IMG/M metagenome (GOLD analysis project Ga0209405, IMG submission 184803) | Pelagic marine microbial communities from North Sea - COGITO_mtgs_110516 (SPAdes) (version 2) | ecosystem: Environmental > Aquatic > Marine > Epipelagic ...
AAAGAACATGGAAGAGTTCTCAGCCATCAGTGGCATCTCTCGCCCTACGGTATCCAAGTATTTCAATGATCCAGAAAGCGTACGCCTGTCGACCCGTGAAAAGATCGAAGCGGCAATCGAAAAATATGACTATCGCCCGAACATCTTTGCGATGAACCAAAACCGCAAGATGACCAAGAATGTTGGCATTGTGGTCCCCTTGCTAACGGATCCCTATTTCGCCGAGATCGCCAGAAACCTTGAGCAAAGATGCATCGACGCTGGATACCGGCCTACACTGTTTAGCGCGCACGGTGATGCCGACCTAGAAGTCGAGGTTTTGGAAAACCTGCGATCAATGAAACCTGCGGGCGTTCTGTTGGCACCGCTGGGCCGGGCATCACAGCGCAGCGCTTTGCAGAAATTCTGCGACGACGTGCCGACGCTGATCTTTGACAGTAGTGTTGATGAAATGGGAATCGCTTTTGTCGGGTCCGATAACTTTCAATTCACGTCCCACATCACTGACTACCTGTGCCGTACCGGTGAGCCACCATGCTTTTTTGAGATGAAGACCCCTGCAAACCCCAATGCGCATCGTCGCCGGCAAAGTTATCTGAATGCTATGGAGGCCTTTGGCCATGAACCGCAGGTGATCTCTGTCCAAGGTGAAGGTTGGGGTTTTGAAGAAATCGGTCGCGTGGGAGGACATGAGGCTCTATCGAATAAACAGTTTTCCACCAATACGATCCTTTGCAGCAACGACCGTTTGGCAATCGGACTTTTGACGGCCTGCTACGAGCAGGGAGTTAAAGTGGGCCGCGGGCCTGATTGTGCGATTCGCGTCGCCGGACAGGATGGTCACCCCCATTCTCGCTACACTTGCCCACCGCTGACTACGATCTCGCACGACTATGATGCGGTTTCCAAGCATGCAGCAGAGGCTTTGTTTGATGCCATCGACGGACACGTAGAGCCTTGGAAAAGCACAAGATTAGAAGGCAAGCTGATCCTGCGGGACTCAGCGTAGTCGGTCAATTCTTTACGCGCGTAAATTTTTTGTTGACGTCGCGTCTTGATTTACTCTAGCGTGGTGCCATTACGTCCAATAGGGAGGAACACCGGATGTCTTTGAAGAGCACTCTTCGTGCTGCAACCGCGCTTACGCTGATCACAGCAGGCAGCGCATTTGCAGACGCACACTCAGCAACGATCACAATCGCGACCGTAAACAACGGCGACATGATCCGTATGCAGGGCTACACTGACCAATTCACCGCAGAGACAGGCATCGCCGTCGAGTGGGTTACATTGGAAGAAAACGTACTGCGCCAGCGCGTGACAACTGACATCACCACAAACGGTGGCCAGTTCGACATCATGACAATCGGCATGTACGAAACACCAATCTGGGGCGCTAACGACTGGCTCGTCCCACTGAACGATCTGTCCGCTGAGTACAACGCAGCTGACATTCTGCCAGCAATGGCCGGTGGTCTGTCCCACGAGGGCACATTGTTTGCTGCACCATTCTATGGTGAAAGCTCCATGATCATGTACCGCACCGACTTGATGGAAGCTGCCGGTCTTGAAATGCCCGACGCACCAAGCTGGAACTTCATCGCTAAAGCAGCGCGTGAAATGACAGACCGTGACAACGACATCAACGGTGTTTGCCTGCGCGGTAAAGCCGGTTGGGGTGAAGGCGGCGCGTTCATCACAGCTATGTCCAACTCTTTCGGCGCACGCTGGTTCGACGAAGATTGGAACGCACAGTTTGACACACGCGAGTGGTCTGACACGCTGAACTTCTACAAGAACATGATGGACGATTCTGGACCTGCTGGTTTCGCAACAAACGGTTTCAACGAAAACCTGTCTCTGTTTAACCAAGGCAAATGCGGCATGTGGATTGACGCGACTGTTGCGGCATCTTTCGTAACTGGCGGCGATTCAACTGTAGCTGACTCTGTTGGTTTCGCACTGGCACCAGACAACGGTATGGGCAAGCGCTCTAACTGGCTCTGGGCTTGGGCACTGGCCATTCCTGCCGGCACACAGCAAGAGGCTGAAGCCAAGCAGTTCATCGAATGGGCAACAGGCACTGGCTACATTGACCTTGTAGCAGCGAAAGAAGGTTGGGCAAACGTACCTCCAGGTGCACGTACATCCCTGTACGAAAACCCGAACTACCAAGCTGTACCTTTCGCACAGATGACACTGGACTCAATCCTGTCGGCTGATCCAACAAACTCCACTGTTGATCCTAGCCCATATGTTGGCATCCAGTTCGCAGCGATCCCAGAGTTTGCAGGCATTGCAACCGAAGTAAGCCAGGAATTCTCTGCTGCTTATGCTGGTCAGCAGTCGATCGCAGAAGCTCTTGAGAAAGCGCAAGCGATCACAAACGAAGCTATGGAAGCTGCTGGCTACCGCTAAGCACTCCTCTCAAGCCAAGGGGCGACGCAATTTGTCGCCCCTTGGTCCACCACCCCCCTTTAAGTACACTGTCACCTGACCAACAGCGCGTGAGACCTCTCCGCCTGTGACCAGAGGAGATGCATCCAAATGGCGACCAAAGCTTCTAGATCCGCTGCCAGAATAATGATGGCACCCGCTGTGATCCTGCTCTTGGGCTGGATGCTGGTGCCCCTGATAATGACCGTGTGGTTCTCTTTCCGCGTCTACTTGCCCCTACGTGGTGGCGACCAAGGCTGGGCCGGGTTTGACAACTACACCCGCTTTGTCACCTCGAGCGCCTTTTGGCCTTCGGTCCAAACCACCCTGATTGTCGTGCTGGGTGTTCTAGCGATCACTGTGATCTTCGGGATCCTGATCGCTCTCTTGCTCGACCAACCCATCTGGGGACAAGGTGTTGTCCGCATCCTCGTGATCGCACCCTTCTTCGTTATGCCCACCGTGTCGGCGCTGGTCTGGAAGAACATGTTCATGGACCCTGTGAACGGCTTGTTCTCGCATCTGTCGCGGTTCTTTGGGGCCGAACCCATCAGTTGGCTATCAGATGCCTCTCTTCCGTCGATCATCATGATCGTCAGCTGGCAGTGGCTGCCCTTTGCGACACTGATCCTGCTAACCGCTGTGCAGTCGCTTGATAGCGAACAGTTGGAAGCCTCTGAAATGGACGGCGCGCCATGGATCAAACGGTTCTGGTTCATCGTGTTGCCGCACCTTGGTCGCGCGATCACTATTGTGATCTTGATCCAAACCATCTTCTTGCTTGCGATCTTTGCCGAGATTTTCGTAACGACAGGTGGTGCCTTTGGAACGCGAACGCTGTCCTACCTCATCTTCCAACGTGTATTGGAAAGCCAAAACATTGGCCTCGGCTCCGCCGGTGGTGTCTACGCCATCATCCTCGCAAACATCATCGCGATCTTCCTGATGCGGATCGTCGGCAAGAACTTGGATTAAAAATCATGGCACGTTCTGTTACACCCCGTCAGAAGCTCATCAATACGACCGCTGCTTGGACGATTGGCTTACTGATCTTCTTCCCGATCCTTTGGACAATCTTGACCAGCTTCAAGACCGAAGCACAGGCGATTGCTGCCCCCCCGATCTTTGTGGGCTTTGATTGGACCTTGGAAAATTATCGCACCGTGTTGGAGCGGTCTGACTACGGTCGCTTCTTGTGGAACTCGATCATCATCGCGGGGCTCTCGACGGTCCTTGGATGTATCATCGCAATTCCAGCGGCATGGTCGATGGCCTTTGTGCCATCCAAGCGCACCAAAGACATCCTGCTCTGGATGCTCTCAACCAAAATGCTGCCAGCGGTGGGTGTTCTATACCCGATCTATCTTTTGTTCATTAAGATGGGCTTGTTGGACAGCCGCGCCGGTCTGGTTGTTGTTCTGATGTTGATCAACCTGCCGATTATCGTCTGGATGCTCTATACCTACTTCAAGGAAATCCCTGGCGAGATCCTTGAGGCGGCTCGTATGGACGGCGCGACATTGCGACAGGAACTGCTTTATGTCCTGACGCCGATGGCCATCCCCGGTATTGCGTCCACCTTGCTGCTGAACTTCATCCTTGCATGGAACGAAGCATTCTGGACGCTCAACTTGACAGCCGTCAACGCGGCTCCTCTCACGGCGTTCATCGCCAGCTACTCCAGCCCCGAAGGTTTGTTCTTTGCCAAACTGAGTGCTGCTTCGACCATGGCGATTGCGCCAATCCTCATCCTTGGCTGGTTCAGCCAGAAACAACTTGTCCGCGGCCTGACGTTTGGCGCGGTGAAATAAGGAACCTGAGATATGGGACAAATCCAACTTAAACAGGTGACCAAGTCTTTTGGCGATGTGCAGGTCATTCCACCCCTTGATCTGACAATCCAAGATGGCGAATTCACCGTCTTCGTCGGTCCTTCGGGTTGCGGCAAATCTACGCTCTTGCGTTTGATTGCGGGACTTGAGGATATCACATCCGGCCATATCGAGATCGACGGCAAAGATGCCACTGATCTGGTTCCTGCCAAACGCGGCCTTGCGATGGTGTTTCAGTCCTATGCGCTTTACCCGCATATGTCGGTGCGCAAAAACATCGCGTTTCCTTTGCGGATGGCCAAGATGGAGCAAGCCGAGATTGACCGTCGCGTCAATGCAGCCGCCGAGGTGCTAAACCTCGCCGACTACATCGATCGCAAGCCAGGTCAGTTGTCGGGCGGACAGCGTCAACGTGTGGCTATTGGCCGTGCGATTGTGCGTGAACCTTCTGCCTTCTTGTTTGACGAACCATTGTCCAACCTTGATGCCGCCCTGCGTGTAGGCATGCGGATGGAGATTTCCGAGCTGCACAAAAAGCTAGCGACAACTATGGTATATGTGACCCATGACCAAGTCGAAGCCATGACAATGGCCGATAAGATTGTTGTCTTGCATGCCGGTGTGATCGAGCAAGTCGGTTCACCACTTGAGCTTTACCGTAGGCCACGCAACACCTTTGTAGCTGGCTTCATCGGGTCGCCCAAAATGAACCTGATTATTGGCCAAGAGGCTGCAAAGCACGATGCCACAACAATCGGTATTCGTCCCGAGCACATTGATGTGGTCGAAAGCAATGGAATGTGGAGCGGGACAGTTGGCGTCGCCGAGCATCTGGGCTCTGACACGTTCTTCCACATCCACAACACTGGTTTGACAGACATGATCACAGTGCGTGCGATTGGCGATGTAAGCCTTAAGCACGGCGATACGATCCAACTGAACCCGCGCTTGGAAGAACTTCACAGATTTGATGCTGATGGCCTGCGGATCGACTGATGCGACTAGACGGCAAAACCGCGTTGATAACGGGGGCAGCCCGTGGCATAGGGCTGGCCTTCGCCAAGGCCTATGTGGCCGAGGGTGCGCGCGTTGCTATTGCCGACATCAATCTTGAAGCTGCCCAAAAGGCGGCGGTAAACATCGGCGAAGCGGCAATCGCAATCAAAATGGATGTTTCAGATCAAGCCAGCATTGATGCTGGCCTTGCCACCGCGATCAATGCGCTAGGCCAAGTTGATATTTTGATCAACAATGCAGCCATTTTTACGGCAGCCCCTATCGCCGAGATCACCCTTGCCGACTATCAACGGGTTTTCGACATCAACGTAAGTGGGACACTCTTTACGCTCCAGGCCGTTGCTAACCACATGATCGAAAACGGGATCAAAGGGCGGATCATCAATATGGCGTCTCAGGCCGGCAGACGCGGTGAAAGCCTCGTCGCTGTTTACTGCGCCTCAAAGGCAGCGGTCATTAGTCTGACGCAATCTGCGGGCCTGAACCTGATCGCGCATGGCATCAATGTGAACGCCATTGCCCCCGGCGTCGTTGACGGCGAACACTGGGATGGGGTCGATGCATTCTTTGCCAAGCATGAAGGCAAAGCGCCTGGGCAAAAGAAGCAAGAAGTTGGCGATGCCGTACCTTTTGGCCGGATGGGAACAGCGGAAGATTTAACGGGAATGGCCGTCTTTCTAGCAAGCGACGATGCAGCATATATTGTCGCCCAAACCTATAATGTGGATGGCGGAAATTGGATGAGCTAATGAATATCCAGACAAAACAAAGCAGTGTCGTCGCGCTTAGCGACGAGACACTCTCTATGCTGCCTGACACGATCGCACGTCCAACGTATGATCGTTCTGCTTTGTCTGCTGGCATTGTCCACATTGGGCTGGGCAACTTTCACCGTGCGCATCAGGCGTGGTATTTGCATAGGCTGATGCAACAAGGCCACGGCCTTGACTGGGCGATCATCGGTGCCGGTGTCCGCGCAGGTGACGCGGCCCAACGCGACAGACTGGCGGCCCAAGACAATCTGACCACACTGATCGAGCTGGATCCTGCAAGTACACGCGCTGAAGTCATCGGCTCTATGATCGGCTTCGCACCGGTCCAAGACGACAATGCCGCGCTCATCGCGCAGATGGCAGAACCCGCTATCAGGATCGTTGCGATGACGGTGACCGAAGGTGGGTACTACATCGAGGCCGCAACAAGTGGCTTTGATGCAGCCCATCCCGACATTCAGCACGACGCAGCAAACCCGCAAAAGCCCAAGACCGCTTTTGGGGCGATGATCGCAGCTTTGCGCCAAAGACGAGCCGCCGGGCATGGTCCATTCACTTGTATGTCTTGCGACAATTTGCAGGGCAACGGCGCTATACTGCGCCAGACTGTTCTATCACTGGCGCGCATGTCTGATCCAGATCTTGCTGATTGGATTGAGAGCAACTGCAGCTTCCCCAATTCAATGGTTGATTGTATTGTTCCTGCGACGGGTCAGAACGAGCTCGATCTGGCGCGCGGCCTTGGCATTGCTGATGCTGCCCCCGTGACACACGAGAATTTCCGCCAATGGGTCATCGAAGATGACTTTTGTGCCGGACGTCCCGCTTGGGAAAAAGTCGGTGCGACCATGACAGACGATGTCCATGATTTTGAAGCGATGAAAATCCGCGTTTTGAATGGAGGGCATCAGATCATCGCCAATGCAGGTGAGCTTTTGTCGATTGAAACCATCGCTGGCTGCATGGCAAACGATAAAATCCGTGCTTTGTTTGATAAGGTCGCGCGCCAAGAAATCTTGCCGCATCTCAAGGCTGTATCCGGAATGGAGCCCGAAGCTTATGTCGATTTGATCAAGCAACGCTTTGCCAATCCACGGATCGTGGACACGACGCGCCGTGTGGCCTTTGACGGGTCTTCACGGCATCCCGGCTTTATCATGCCGTCAATCCGCGACGGTCTGGCGGCAGGAATAACCGTCGCCGGTTTGGCACTGGTCGAGGCGATCTGGGCCCGCATGTGTGCTGGTGAGCGCGAAGATGGCAGCACGATCACACCCAATGATCCGTTTTGGGATCAGCTGAACGCGGCGGCACTTGCTGCGAAGACAACGCCGCAAACATGGTTGGATCAACGCCAGTATTTTGGTGAATTGGGTGACGATCCTGCCTTCTCGGATCAGTTCAGCGAGTGGCTGAAAATGCTTTGGAACGACGGGCTGAACGTCACGATTGATAGCTACCTTCAGGCTTAGGGAATGAAGGGGGCTTTTTAGCCCCCCTGCTCTGCCATCTGCTCTTCACGTTGCTTGCGCATAACGGCGCGCTTCGTGGTCAGTGATGCCGCAATTGTGCCTATCGTCACGATCCCAATCAGGATCGTCGACAGCGCGTTGATCTCGGGGCTGACACCTAACCGGATCGAACTGAAAACTTTGATCGGCAGCGTCGTGGCGGACGGTCCAGCAACGAATGACGCGATTACCAAATCATCCAACGAGAGCGTCAACGCCAGCAACCAACCCGAAATGACGGCCGGTGCGATGATGGGAAGCGTCACAAGGCGGAACGCCTCAAACGGTGTGCAACCAAGATCCAGTGCCGCCTCTTCGACCGATCTGTCAAAACTGACAAGCCGTGAACTGACGACCACAGAAACATAGCACATCGAGAACGTCGCGTGAGCGAGAACGATGGTAAAGAGCCCACGATCCAAACCAATCGAGATAAAGAGCAGCAATAGCGACAGGCCTGTAATCACTTCTGGCATCACCAGTGGTGCGTAAATCATGCCCGAAAACAGTGTGCGCCCATAAAACCGCCCACCGCGGACCAAGACATAGGCTCCCATCGTACCCAGCACCGTGGCAATGAGAGATGAGGCTAGGCCCACTTTGAACGTGACCCAAGCCGCATCCAAGAACGCTTCGTTCTGAAGCAATTCACCATACCATTTGGTCGAAAAGCCGCCCCAGACTGTCACCAGTTTGGATTCGTTGAAGCTATAGACGATGACCACAATCATCGGGATATAAAGAAAGGCAAACCCCAGCGTCAGCGAGGTTGCGTTGAACCATGTCAGCCGCCTCATGTCTCGGCCTCCATGACTTTTTGCTCGTTGCGCTGATACAGCACGATAGGAATGATCAGGATCAGCAACAGGATCACGGCCACCGCACCCGCCACGGGCCAATCACGGTTCGAGAAGAACTCTTCATAAAGCACTTTGCCGATCATCAGCGTATCTGAACCGCCCAGCAAGGATGGGATCACGAATTCGCCCAGTGCCGGAATGAAAACAAGGAAACAGCCAGCGATAATACCTGCCTTAGAGAGTGGGATAGTGATGCGCCAGAACGCTTCGGTTCGCGAACACCCAAGGTCCTCTGCGGCTTCCAGCAAGGATCCATCCAGCTTAATCAGCGTGGCGTAGATCGGCAGGATCATGAACGGGCAATAGGTGTAGACGATGCCGATATAGACAGCGACATTGGTGTTCAGGATCGTCAGAGGCTCATTGATCAAGCCGATCCACATAAGGAACTGGTTCAGCATCCCTTCTTGGCTGAGGATGCCAATCAGGGAATAGACCCGGATCAGAAAGCTGGTCCAAAACGGCAAGATCACCAAGAGCATCAGCGTTGGCTGCCATTCCTTAGGGGCGTTTGCCATGCCGTAGGCAATGGGAAAGCCGATCAGCAAGCAGATGAAGGTCGAGATAAAGGCGATCTGCAGACTGGAAAGATAGCTCTTCCAATAAAGGTCATCGGTTGCCAGGAACTCGAAGTTTTCGAAATCCAGGTGGGAAAAGAAATCTTTAGCCCCTACCCAGCCATCGGACAGTTCCAAGGTCGGTGTGTACGGCGGAATCGCCAATGCAATGTCGGACAGCGATATCTTAAAGACGATCAGGAATGGGACCAGAAACAGCGCCAGCAACCAAAAGTAAGGGACCGCAATCAGAGAGAAACGACGCCAGTTCATTAGTTGTCCAACACGATGCCGGCCGTGTCAGTCCATGACAGCCAAACCTCATCTTCCCACGTGAAGGGACGGCTTGCGCGCCTGCGCGAATTGGCGGCCTGGGCCTTGATGATCACGCCGTTCGGCAATTGCACATGATAGGTCGATAAATTTCCCAGATAGGCGATATCAAGCACCTTACCTTGCACAGCATTATGACGGTCAGTTGGTTTTTCGGATGAAATCGCTACCTTCTCTGGCCGGATTGCAAAACTGACTTTGCCATCACCCATCGGCTTTGAAGGTGTGCCAATGATCTCGGGCTGACCTTCGGCCCACGCAATCGAAACAGTGTTTCCTTGCACAGTTGCGTGACCTTCAATGATGTTCACGTCACCAATAAAGTCAGCCACATAGGTGCTGTTGGGGGCTTCATAGATGCGATCAGGTGTATCAACCTGCTTCAGCTTGCCATGATCCATAACAGCAACGCGGGACGCCACTGTCATAGCTTCTTCTTGATCGTGGGTAACAACCACAAAGGTGGTGCCCGTCTTTTCCTGAATATCCATCAGTTCAAACTGAGTGTCCTGACGCAGCTTTTTGTCTAGCGCGGATAGAGGCTCATCCAGCAATAGCAACTTGGGTGCCTTTGCAAGCGAACGAGCCAAGGCCACCCGCTGGCGTTGGCCACCCGAAATCTGATCGGGTTTGCGCTGACCAAACTTTTCTATCTGCACAAGGCGGAGCATTTCTTTCACCCGCGCATCAATCTGATCCTTGGGTAGTTTGTCACGCTTCAAGCCAAAGGCGATGTTGTCATAGACCGTCAGATGCGGGAACAGCGCATAAGACTGGAACATCATATTCACGCTGCGTTTGTTGGGGGGGATGGGCGAGATATCCTGACCATCCAGCATAATGGTGCCAGAGGTCGGCGTCTCAAACCCGGCAAGCATGCGCATCATCGTGGTCTTGCCGCAGCCTGAAGGCCCCAGCAGCGCAAAGAATTCTTTCTCGAAAATGTCGATACTCAGATCATCAATCGCAGTGAAGCTACCAAAGCGTTTGGTGACATTGCGGAATTGGATCAGAGGTTTCTGGTCTGGATCGTTCCAAGGCTCAAATGCGGTTTCGGGCATAGGTGTTACGGCCTCAGAGCTGTGTTTATCGAAATGCCCCGGCCTACGGTCAAGTAGGCCGGGGCTTTTTATTCTAGGTGCCCGACTTAATACGTGTCCACATCCGCGTGACGAAACGCTGTGCGCGCGCGTCATAAGGTGTGGTTGTATAAAGCGTCTCAAGTGTCACCGCATCAGGATAGATCGCCGGATCACCGATCACGTCTTCCACCAACAAAGCCTGAGAGGCCACATTGCCGTTTGCATAGTAAACGTAGTTAGAAGCAGCAGCCATGTTTTCAGCATCCAGAATGAAGTCCAAGAATGCGTGTGCACCTTCTGGGTTTGGCGCGTCCACTGGGATCGCCATTTGGTCAAACCACATCAAGGCACCTTCGACAGGAGCGTTGTAGGCAATCTCCACGCCATTGTCGGCTTCCCAGGCGCGGTCGCGTGATTGCAGGATGTCACCGGACCAGCCGAAAGCCACACAGATGTCACCATTGGCAAGTGCCGAGATATACTCAGAGCTGTGATACTTCTGCACGTAAGGGCGAATAGCCGCAAGGATGGGCTCTGCCTTTGCAAGTGTCTCTTCATCCTTCGCGTCCGGGTTTTCGCCGATATACTGCAAAGCGGCTGGGATCAGCTCTGTCGGCGCATCAAGAAAATGAACACCGCACTCGGCAAGCTTTTCCATATTCGCCGGATCAAAAACCAAATCAAGCGACGTAATCGGAGCATCTTCGCCCAATAACTCGGTCACTTTTCCGACGTTCACGCCAAGACCAGTGGTGCCCCACATGTAGTTGATCGAATACTGACCGCCGGGATCATATGTTTCAGTCCGCGCTTGGACGACATCCCAAAGGTTGCCAGAGTTGCTAAGCATGCTTGGATCAAGCTTTTGGAAAGCACCTGCGGAAATTTGGCGCTGAAGGAACGTCGCGGATGGCACGACAACGTCATAGCCGGACCCACCTGCAAGCAGTTTCGTTTCCAACACTTCGTTACTGTCAAAGACATCGTAGATAAGCTCGTACCCAGTCTCTTCTTCAAACTTTGTCAGCAACTCTTCGTCGATGTAATCTGACCAGTTGTAGACGCGCACTTCCTCTGCCCAGCCAGCTTGTGCTGTTAGCACCGCCGCCGCGAGAACAGTGCAATATTTCGTTTTGAGCATGTAAACCTCCGTTTGGATTCCTTGTGATTGCGATAAGCTTTGATGAAATATTAGCCGTTTGCAATCCTGTTGTCAGAATTTGATAGGTTTTGACAACCTAAAGGCTTTATGAAATCCCATATGCCTCGGAGGTAGGCGATCAAATGAACCAAATG
>Ga0209405_1002626_pt1 | contig 11570 bp, 10 predicted proteins | sample COGITO_mtgs_1105_6_FD_184803 | JGI IMG/M metagenome (GOLD analysis project Ga0209405, IMG submission 184803) | Pelagic marine microbial communities from North Sea - COGITO_mtgs_110516 (SPAdes) (version 2) | ecosystem: Environmental > Aquatic > Marine > Epipelagic ...
ACCCGCCAAAAGCGACGCGATAACGCCACCCCCGATGATCAGCAAAGCATTTGACCAGATGACCGTATACGCGGTTTCCATGATGAAGGTCGAAACAGCCCAACCGCCCAAGATGCCGGCACCCAAGGCGACGATGCCTGCCGCCAAGCCCAAGATCGCGGCGCGTAGTACGAAACTGGTGATAATCCGGCCGCGCGTCGCACCAAGTGTCTTGAGTACTGCAGATTCGTACGTGCGTGCGCGCTCACCTGCTGCTGCAGCGCCAATCAGGACCAGAAAACCAGTCACCAGCGTAATCAGCGCGCCATAGCGCGTGGCCGCAGAAATGCCCCCGACAAGTTCGATCACCTGATCAATCGCGTCGCGAATGCGTATTGCGGTTATGTTGGGATAGGCGGTCGCTAGATCGCGCAGGATCGCCGCTTCGGCCTCTGGCTCGGCGTAGACAGTTGAAATCCAGCTGTGTGGGGCGCCAGCCAACGCGCCTTGGTTCATAGCCAGCACAAACCCGATCCCCGCGTCTTCCCAGCTGACATTGCGAAAACTGGTGACTTCACCTGTAATGTCGCGCCCAAGAACATTGACTGTCATCATATCGCCCAATTGAAGCCCCATCTCGGCGGCTTCTTCCGCCGAAAAGCTGATTTGCGGCGGCCCATCATAGCCTTCCGGCCACCATTCACCTGCGGTGACTTCGGTTCCGGTGGGCAGCGCATCTGCATAGGTGATCCCCCGATCGCCTTGCACGACCCAATGTCCGCCCGCGACTTCTTCAGCAGGTCGGCCGTTGATCTGGGTGATAATGCCGCGCAGCATTGGGGCCGTGTCAACGCGGTTCACGGCATCATCTGTGTCAAGCCTTTCACGGAAACCAGCAATCTGATTCGGCTGGATATCAACGAAGAAATAGCTGGGCGCGACCTCTGGCAGGTCGTTTGAAAATGAACTGCGCAGATTGCCATCAATCTGCCCGACAGCGGCCAGCACGGTTAGGCCAAGGCCTAGCGACAAGACAACTGATGTCGCCTCGCCGTCACGCGCGCCGATAGAGCCAAAAGCAAGTCGCAAGGCGGGGCGTCCGCGCGCAGGTTTGCGCAAGCGACGGGCGATCCAGCGGATGATGATTGCGGCAACCACCAGAATGCCCAGCGCACCAGCAATACCGCCTGCGGTCCAGAGCGTTAAAAAAACTGTGCCTGAAAACCAGATTGCGGCACCAATCAACGCAGCCAAGAGCGCGGCGATAGCGACCAAATAACGGGGGTTCGGCAAGGTCGCACTTGTCGAAAATGCATCGCGGAAGAGGGTCGCGGCACGGATATCTTCGGTCTTGGCAAGCGGCCAAAGTGTAAAGATGAGGGCGGCAAGCAAACCATAGACTGCGGCTTCAACCAAAGGAGCCGGATATATCGTAAAGACTGCGGGTATCGGAAGGCGCGCTTCAATCAGCGGCGCAAAAAGCACTGGCAATCCGCCGCCAATGACCAAGCCGAGCAACACGCCAACAAGGGTGAGAACCCCGATTTGGATAAAGTAGGTCAGAAAGATGATTCTGCGCGTGGCTCCAACTGTTTTCAGCGTTGCAATCACGCCGGTCTTGCCAGCCAAGTAGGCACGCACAGCAGCAGAAACCCCGACACCACCGACTGCGAGGCCGGACAGACCTACCAAAACCAGAAAAGCGCCAATCCGGTCCACAAACCGTTCAACGCCACCAGCGCCACGCCGACTGTCGCGCCAGCGCAAACCACTGTCGCGAAACTGTGCCTCTGCGCTCTGCTCAAGCGTCTCCAGATCTGGCCCTTCAGGCAGATCGAGCCGGTACTGCGTTGAGAACAGCGTGCCTTCAGCGATCAGACCGGAATCCGCCAGATCATCTGTCAGAACAACTGTGCGTGGCCCAAGGCCGAACCCACCAGCGGCATTGTCTGGATAGCGATCCAGAATGGCCCGCAAGGTAAATTCCTGCTCGCCAAGGCGAAATGTATCACCTGGTGAAAGCGCAAGCCTGTCGGCCAAAACGCGTTCCATGACGCCACCTTTTTGGGCCAACGCCTCTGATAAGGGGACCGGAGGGTCCAGCTGCACCTCACCAATCAATGGATAAAGGTCATCCACAGCGCGAATTTGGGTCAGCCCACGCTCTGTGCTTTCGTCGCGATCCACAACGACCATTGAGCGGAAGTCGACCGTCTCGGACACCTGATCTGAGATGCTCAAAAGCCAGTCCAACTCGGTTTCGCGCGCAAAACGGTAGGTGAATTCTACCTCTGCGTCGCCACCCAACAGGGCAGCACCATCACGCTTTAGACCCGCCTCAATGCCGGCACGAACGGTGCCGACAGCGGCAATCGCAGCGACACCCAAGGCGAGGCAGGCCAGAAAAACGCGGAACCCACGCAGACCGCCCCGCAACTCGCGCGCGGCAAACCGGGACGCAATTGCAAGGCTCATTCTGCTGCCTTCGCCATGGAGGTATCTATTCGGCCATCGCGCAGACGCACCACGCGGTCGCAGCGGTTCGCCAATTCGTTCGAGTGCGTCACCATGACCAGCGTCGCACCGTGCCGGTCGCGCAGATCAAAGAGCAGATCGATGATCGCTTGCCCGTTTGTTTCATCCAAGTTGCCTGTGGGTTCATCCGCCAAAAGAATGCGTGGGCGTGGGGCAGACGCACGGGCGAGTGCCACGCGTTGCTGTTCACCACCGGACATCTGGCTAGGGTAGTGGTCAATGCGGTCGCCAAGCCCCATGGCCCTCAATTCCGCCTCGGCGCGCGCAAAGGCATCCGGGGCACCCGCCAATTCCAGCGGGGTCGCGACGTTCTCCAGAGCGGTCATTGTCGGGATGAGGTGGAAAGATTGAAAGACCACCCCCATATTATCTCTACGAAAGAGGGCAAGCTGGTCTTCGTTCATCGCTGTCAGGTCTTGGCCCACGGCCATGATCTTTCCCGATGTTGCCTGTTCCAGACCGCCCATCAACATCAGGAGCGAAGATTTGCCAGACCCACTCGGCCCCACAAGCCCTAGCGTTTCCCCCGCGGCCACGTCGATAGAGATGTCATGCAAAATGTCGACGCGACCTGCGTTGCCATCGAGCGATAGGTTGGCGTTGGAAATGGAAAGAACAGGGTCGGTCATCAGGGCTGCCTCGGTGCGGGTGTCTGCCTTTGCATATGGGGCCGTTTCGCGCATCAGCAAGTTAGGGGCAGCGCTTTTGGTGAGCGCGACGCTAGCGCAGGCCGAAACTGTGACAGTGGCTGCGTTGGGCGACAGCCTGACGGCGGGCTATGGACTGGCGCAGGGCGACGGGTTCGTGCCGCAGTTGGAAGCTTGGCTGCAAGGGCAGGGGGCGGATGTTACTGTCATCAATGCAGGTGTTTCCGGTGACACCACTGCGGGTGGGTTAAGCCGCGCGGCCTGGACACTGACCCCAGAGGTGGATGCCATGATCGTGGCTTTGGGCGGCAACGATTACTTGCGTGGTCTGGACCCAGCCGTCAGCCGTGCCAACCTCGACGGCATATTGTCAGCAGGGCATGAGGCTGGTGTTGAGATGCTTTTGGTGGGCCTGTCGGTCGGCGCCAATTACGGGCTGGACTACAAACAAGAATTTGAAGGCATGTATGCCGATCTTGCGGCCAAATATGATGTGCCGCTTTATGCCGATTTTGCTTCTGGTTTACGCGCAGCTGCGGGGATGCAAGACGGCATGACAGAGTTTTTACAAGTCGATGGAATTCACCCTAATTCCGATGGTGTCTCGGTTATTGTTGCGGCAATGGGGCCGACAGTTCTCGAACTTGTATCAGTGGCGCGGTAGAAACGAGCTAGGAGGACGTTGGATGAAGAGACCAAAAAATGGGCGCCGAAGCAGGCGCCCATTGAACAAATGTGTTATTAGAATTGCCTTAGTCGGCGAGTGTCAGGTTGATCGCGCTCTCACGCCCATCACGGCCGGCTTCGATATCAAAGTTGACCTTTTGGTCGTCCTTCAGCCCGGTTAGACCGGAGCGTTCGACTGCAGAGATATGTACGAAGACGTCCTTGCTACCACCATCAGGTGCGATGAAACCATAACCTTTGGTGGTATTGAACCATTTGACAGTGCCTGAAGCCATGTCCTTGTTTCCTTATGTAGACCGCTCGCGGAAGTGCAGCGGAGTGGCTCGGTCAAACGAGATCGAAAGACTGGGCCGAAAGAGGAAACAGTGGTCGATAGGTCAACTTCGCCCCAATATTATGGCACGGTATCGACGAATTTTCAAGGAATGGTGTGTTTGATTGATCACGTATCGCGAACAATAAAAAGTGGCGCGCGATAAACGCGCGCCACTCTATTCAAAAATCGTTCGCTTATGCGAGTGCGAGATTAATCGCAGATTCGCGGCCGTCACGGCCAGCTTCGATGTCGAATGTTACTTTTTGGTCGTCTTGCAGACCTGTCAGGCCTGAACGCTCGACTGCGGAGATGTGAACGAATACGTCCTTCGCGCCGCCATCAGGAGCGATAAAGCCGAAGCCTTTAGTTGTGTTGAACCATTTCACGGTGCCATTAGCCATCGTGTTTTTCCTTTAGTATCAATACTGTCCGCGAGATTGCGACAGCTTGGCTTAGTCAGTGTCAAGATCGAGAGACTGTAGCCGAAAGGGAAAACAGTGGTCGAGTTGTGTAACGTTTGCATCCCCCATGTGGGGCTTAGCGCAAAGAATTTCAAGTAAAACTTTTGTAACGGCCCTTGAATAGCAACAAATTGCCAACCGTGGACCAACTGATGGGCCGGTCAAATAGCACGTTCGAGATACCGACAATCACATGATCCATAGCGCGGAACGACGCAAAATGGTTTCCAACAGCATCGCGATAAAGGACTCTGCTGCCCCCGGTGGTGAGGATGGCATTGTGACGACTGAGTTGTGAGAACCACCTTGCTTGAAACAGCGGCCCAAACCTATGGCCATGCCTCTCACAGCTGCGGTTGTGGGCCATGCCCTGCATATCCCTTGTGAGAAATGCAAAGTTCACCTAACCTGTGGTGGGGGTCATTTGCTACTTCTTAGGGGCCAGCATGAAATATTCTACATTGGTGGGTTCAGCCTTGATAGCCGTTGCGTCTCTTAGCACGGCAGTCAGCGCTGAAAATCACGTTACTTTGTTCGGTGGTGCGACGGTCTATGCGAGCGATGAATGCAACAAAGACCCGCAATATCTGACTGACAATGATATTGTATGTACCGCCGTTTTTTCAAACGTACGCGTTTGGGATTTTCTCGAAAGTTTGCCACGCAGAATTACCTTGGCAGAACTCGCGGAACTCAACCCAGATCTGGGCGAAATCGATTTTGAGACAGTAATTGGCGGCATTACATTTGTCAGGGTGCGTTAGACGCACTCTGCGTTAGGCGTGGTATCAAAACCATTTGTCCTCTGCGCGGCCTCAAGAGATTTTCACTCCGAAGCCGCGCTTTCGATAGTCATTCGGGACAGCTTGCGTTCTAGCGCACGAACTTCTTATGCTTCATCCGTTTTGGCTCAAGCGCATCTGCACCCAGCCGAGACTTTTTGTCTTCCTCATAGTCCGTAAACGCACCTTGGAACCACTCGACATGGGCATCGCCTTCAAAGGCAAGGATGTGGGTGCAGATACGGTCGAGGAAGAAGCGGTCGTGACTGATGACCACTGCGCAACCTGCGAAATCGACCAAAGCGTCTTCAAGTGCGCGCAGAGTTTCGACGTCGAGGTCGTTTGTCGGTTCGTCAAGCAGCAGGACGTTGCCGCCTGATTTGAGCAATTTGGCCATGTGAACGCGGTTGCGTTCACCGCCAGACAGCAGGCCAACCTTTTTTTGCTGGTCGCCGCCTTTGAAGTTGAACGCCGAGCAATAGGCACGACTGTTCATAGAGGCATCACCCAGTTCGATGATTTCCGCTCCACCGGTGACTTCTTCCCAGACCGTCGCATTCGGGCTAAGTGCGTCGCGCGACTGGTCCACGTAGGAGAGTTTGACGGTTTCGCCGAATTCGACTGTGCCCTCATCAGGCTCCGCCTGACCGGTCAGCATGGAAAAGAGCGTTGATTTACCCGCACCGTTGGGACCGATCACGCCAACGATGCCACCCGGAGGCAGGTCGAAGGACAGGTTTTCGATCAGGAGCTTGTCGCCCATGTGCTTTTTGAGCCCGTCGACTTCAATCACCTTTGAGCCGAGCCGGGGCCCGTTGGGGATGATGATTTGGGCGCGACCCATTTTCTCTTTTTCGGACTGGTTCGCCATATCGTTATAGGCGCTGATCCGGGCCTTTGATTTGGCCTGCCGTGCCTTGGCGCCTTGCCGCATCCAATCCAGCTCGCGTTGCAGGGTGCGCTGTTTGGATTTGTCGTCCTTGGCTTCGCGTTCCAGTCGCTTGGCTTTCGCCTCCAGCCAGCTGGAATAGTTCCCTTCGTGCGGGATACCAGAGCCACGGTCCAGCTCGAGAATCCAGCCGGTGATCGCATCAAGGAAATAGCGGTCGTGGGTGACGATTAGGATCGTCCCTTTATAGTCGATCAGGTGTTGCTGCAGCCAGGCAATGGTTTCCGCGTCCAAGTGGTTGGTCGGTTCGTCCAAGAGCAGCATGTCAGGTGCGTCAAGCAGCAGCTGACAGAGGGCGACGCGGCGTTTCTCACCGCCCGAAAGGGTGGTTACGTCGGCCTCATCGGGTGGGCATCGCAGTGCCTCCATCGAGATGTCGATTTGTGCGTCCAGGTCCCAAAGGTTCTGGCTGTCGATTTCGTCCTGAAGCTGCGCCATCTCGTCGGCGGTCTCTTCCGAGTAGTTCATGGCGACTTCGTTGTAGCGATCTAAGATCGCCTTTTTGTCGGCCACGCCCAGCATGACGTTTTCGCGCACTGTCAGGTTGGGGTCCAGTTCAGGTTCCTGCGGCAGGTAGCCCACGCGCGCACCCTCGGCCGCCCATGCTTCGCCTGAAAATTCCTTGTCCTGCCCCGCCATGATGCGCATCAGCGTGGATTTACCGGTGCCGTTCACACCCACAACACCGATTTTTACGCCGGGCAGAAAGTTCAGCCGGATGTTTTCAAACACCTTTTTCCCGCCGGGATAGGTTTTGGACACGCCGTCCATGAAGTAGACGAATTGATTGGCAGCCATTGGTGGACGCTCCGATAAGATCAGGGTTTTGCCCTAGATAGCGATGGTGCGCGGCAGGGGCAATGCGTTGCGCATCACAGTGTGATCTTCATACCGTCTTTACCAAGAAAGAAGGGCCCATCCCAATGCTTGCGCACCTCTGTTTCCCAATGCTGGTCTGTAAAGTCAGGGTCGCCGTCGGGGACCATGTGGTTGATGGCCAGTTGCCTTACGTCGGCATCTTTTGCGATCCGCCCCACATCCGCGGCATCAGTGTGGCTGCGCAGTATATGGGTGCGCAGCCGATCGTCCCCATTGGTCATCCGCGCACAAAGGGCTTCTACCCCGTCGCGCAGCATGGCCTCATGCACCAGCAGGTCGGCCCCTTTGGCGAAGGTTGCCATTTCATCCATGTAGGCAGTGTCACCTGATAAGACGACGGATTTGCGGTCTGCCTCAAACCGCAGGGCGAACGTGTCAGTGATGGGCGGATGGACGTTACGCATCGTGTGCAAAGTGATATCGTCGAATGTCATTTTTTCTTCGATCACTCGAATGTCGGCAAGGCTGTCAAAATCGCAGCGCCCTTCGTCGCGGATGCGCAGGTCGATATCAAAGCGCATGCTGTCTTGGAAACTGGTCCAATAGGCGTCTAAGCCTTCAGGCCCGATCACTGGAACAGTACGGTTCAATCCCGCTGTCCACGCGGTGTGAAAGAAGGCACCCAACTCTAGATAATGATCGGAATGCAGGTGTGTTATGACGATCAAATCGATATCTGTGAGTGCAACACCCTGATCGCAAATGCCACGGCAGACACCCAAACCAGCATCCACAAGGATGGTTTTGCCACCAAGCTGTAACAGCATAGAGGTGGGCATATTGGAACCGGGCCTGATAGCAGGGCCGCCTTTGACACCCAGAAGGGCAAGAGTGTTGGACACTGGGTGGGTACCTCCCGATTGGTGCATGTACTTGGGAGACTAGCTGTAGGGGGGACAAAGCCCAATGATGAACTGTGACGATCCGATGAAAACGGTCCTCGCAGCGATATTGCTCAAATCGCGTTGAGCAAACGAGCCCAGATGGAGGTTGCCGAGCTAGCTCCGATTGGGACCGAGTAGTTGTCTTTTGGGCAACGCAGGCGTCTCATCTTGGGCAGTACCAAGCGCTTATCTATGCACGATGATCGTATCGGACGACCCGGTGGGTCGGATAACGGTATTGTCTTCTATTTGTTACGGCCTTGATTGCTTTTGGTGTTGCCAGCGCTGCTATTGTTGCCACCGCCGTTGTTGCCACCGCCGGTGTTGTTGCTACCGCCGTTGTTGCCGTTGTTGCCGTTGTTGCCACCACCGTTGCCATTGTTGCCGCCGCCGTTGCCGTTGCCGTTGTTACCGCCGCCGTTGCCGTTGTTACCGCCGCCGTTGCCGTTGTTACCGCCACCGTTGCCGTTATTGCCACCGCCAGTGCTGCCGCCACCTGTGCTACCACCGCCAGTGCTGCCGCCACCTGTGCTGCCACCGCCAGTGCTACCACCACCTGTGCCACCACCATCCGCGCTGCCATTATCGCCTCCGCTGCCACCGGCGTTACCGCCGCCGCTATTAGACGATGCTGTCGCTCCGAGAGCAGTGACGACACCGGTCGCAAAAGTTCTGGACCCATCCAACATAGCTTGGGACGCTCCTAACCCTAATACAACCGTGATCGCTGACAGGATTACAAAATCGATAGTCGTAACGCCGCTTTCATCTTGCTGGAAGTTCTTGAAGAACGCACGCGGTCCGGCACCTTTGTTGGTTTGGCCATTATGCGCTACAAAGAGTGTTTTCCCGAAGATACCCGACAATTGTTCAGTCCTATTGAATATTAGTTAAATCATCCATGACGCCGGCGCAAAGCAGCTGCGGTCGACAATTATGGGACATCGCCAATCCATGTGGTCAAATGAAGACAAAAGTAAGAAAAACAATTTTAGATTGTGGCGAGCCAATGGTCTTGTCCTCTTTGTCTGGCAGCCACGAGCAATCCGCTGCAATCTTTGGGTTAGATCGCAATCGGAATTTTTTTGGATGACTAAGTCCCCTCACCAACAAAAAAGGCCTCGCGATTGCGAGGCCTTTTTCATTTATCACTATGTCCAGCTTACTGCGGGATGTCGCCAGTGATGCCTTCAACATAGAAGTTCATACCAGCCAGAGTTCCGTCATCAGCGATCTCGCCATCAGCCAGCCAGACGGAGCCGTCCTGCTTGTTGATGGGGCCAGTGAACGCGTGGTATTCGCCGGTACGCAGGCGCTCGATCAGCGCCTCAGCAGAGGCCTTGATTTCAGTCGGGACAGCATCGGAAATCTCGCCGATGCCAACCATGCCTGGGCCGATACCGTCCCATGTGTCTGTGCTTTCCCAAGTGCCATCCATGACAGCTTGCGTGCGCGCGATGTAGTAAGGTGCCCAATCGTCAATGATGGATGACACGCGTGGGAACGGGCCGAATTCAGCCATGTCGGACGCTTGACCGAATGTCACAACATTGCCTGCGGCTTGTGCCGCTGCCTGAGGTGCAGTCGAATCGGTGTGCTGCAGGATCACGTCTGCGCCTTGCTCGATCAGAACGCTGGCAGCTTCTGCTTCTTTCGCAGGATCAAACCATGTGTAAGCCCAAATGATCTTGAATTCGACATCAGGGTTCACTTCACGTGCGTGAATGAAAGCGGAGTTGATGCCACGGATAACTTCTGGGATCGGGAAGGACGCGATGTAGCCGACAATGTTGCTTTCGGTCATTTGACCGGCAATGTGGCCTTGAACCGCACGGCCTTCGTAGAAACGTGCAGAGTAGGTAGAAACGTTATCGGCGCGCTTATAACCTGTAGCGTGTTCGAAGCGCACATCAGGGAATTTTTCGGCCACTGCGATCGTTTGATCCATGTAACCAAAGGACGTGGTAAAAATCAGGTCGGCCCCTTGCAGCGCCATCTGTGTCATCACGCGTTCGGCGTCTGGGCCCTCTGGCACGCTTTCAACGAAGACGGTTTCGACTTTGTCGCCAAATGCCTCTTCAACGGCCAAGCGGCCTTTGTTGTGCTCATATGTCCAGCCGCCGTCGCCGATTGGCCCGACGTAAACGAAACCAACGGTCGTTGGCTCGTGACCGTCAGCAGCGGCCCCTGTTGCAAGGCCAAGTGCGAGTGTTGCACTGGCCAGAAGTGTTTTCATTGTCATGTGTTTCCCCTTGGTGGTCTTGTTGTCGCCTCAACGTGAGACATGGAATGATTGGCCCAGTGAACCGGGCGCACGTCCGGCCCGCATAATAACCAGAACCGCGATGGTGGCCAGATAGGGTGCCATAGAAAGATACTCGACCCCGATAGCGACACCTGCTGCTTGCAGGTTCAACTGTAAAACGGTCACCCCGCCAAACAAATAGGCACCCAGCAAAAGTCGCCCCGGTCGCCAGCTTGCAAAGACAACGATAGCCAACGCAATCCAGCCTGCACCTGCGGTCATGCCTTCGGTCCATTGCGGGACACGCACAAGGCTCAGATAGGCCCCGCCAAGCCCGGCGCAGGCCCCCCCGAACATGATCGCCAGCAATCGCACGCGAACGACGTGATAGCCCAGTGCGTGAGCTGCCTCGTGGTTTTCACCCACCGCCCGTAGGATCAGACCCGCGCGGGAGTACTTCAAGAATGCCCAGACAGCGCCAACGATCGCTAAGCCAACATAGACCATGGGATCATGTTGGAAAATGATGGGGCCAATGACGGGAATGTCCCCAAGCAGCGGAATATACCAATCAGGAAAGCTGGGCGCTTTGATCCCGATATACCCTTGGCCCATCAGCGCAGAAAGCCCTAGGCCAAAGAGCGTCAGCGCAAGGCCGGTGGCGACTTGGTTCGAAAGCAAAAACTGTGTCAAAAATCCAAAGATTAGCGAAAGCAGAGCGCCGCCAACTGCAGCACCCAAGAACCCTAGCCAAGGTGAGTTTGTGCCGACCGCGACGACAAAACCGCATACGGCACCGGTTATCATCATGCCCTCAACACCAAGATTGAGCACACCCGCACGCTCCACCACCAGCTCGCCGATGGCAGCCAGTAGAATTGGAGTTGCCGCAACCATGAGCGAGGCCAGCAAAAGGATTGGGTTGATTGAGGAGAGGTCCATTAGCAGATCTCCCTTGGTTTCAAAGCCATGAAAGCGCCTCCTCGGGCAACACATACACGACAGCAAAGCCCGCGATCAGCCCGAAGATCCAGCCAAAACGGACAAACCAATGTGGTTTACCCGCTCTTGCCCTGTTCTTTGCCGCCATCACCCCTGTACCCCATCCAATGTAGTCAAAGAAACGCTCCGACGCCTTATCAATCAGAATGACAAGGCCAAAAAGACCGGCGACAAACGCAGAAAAGCCAAGCGCAACCCACCAGC
>Ga0209405_1002638_pt1 | contig 11517 bp, 10 predicted proteins | sample COGITO_mtgs_1105_6_FD_184803 | JGI IMG/M metagenome (GOLD analysis project Ga0209405, IMG submission 184803) | Pelagic marine microbial communities from North Sea - COGITO_mtgs_110516 (SPAdes) (version 2) | ecosystem: Environmental > Aquatic > Marine > Epipelagic ...
AGAAATAAAATGTCAAAAGTAAAAATTGGAATTAATGGATTTGGTAGAATAGGAAGAATTGCTTTTCGTATTGCTGCAGGTAGATCTGACGTACAAGTCGTTGGAATTAATGATTTGTTAGATGTAGAGCATTTAGCATATCTTCTTAAGTACGATTCTGTACACGGTCAGTTTCAGGGAACCATTGAAGTGAAGAATGGAAATTTGGTAGTCAACGGGAATGAAATTCGTGTCTCTGCTGAACGCAATCCAGAAGATTTAAAATGGGATGCTGTGCAAGCAGACGTTGTTTTAGACTGTACTGGGATTTTCACAAACTTAGAAGGTGCTCAAAAGCATATTACTGCTGGCGCTAAAAAAGTGGCTATTTCTGCACCATCTGCAGATGCACCAATGTTTGTAATGGGTGTCAACCACAAAGAAATTACAGCAGATCATACGATCGTTTCAAACGCATCATGTACAACCAACTGTTTAGCACCACTTGCTAAAGTGATCAATGATAACTTTGGAATTGTAGAAGGATTGATGACCACTGTTCACGCAGCAACGGCGACTCAATTTACAGTAGATGGCCCGTCTAGAAAAGATTATAGACTTGGACGTGCTTCATTAAACAATATTGTACCAGCTTCTACAGGAGCTGCAAAAGCAGTTGGAAAAGTGATTCCAGAATTAAACGGTAAATTAACAGGAATGGCTTTTAGAGTTCCAACGGTAGATGTATCGGTTGTTGATTTAACATGTCGTTTAGAAAAAGGTGCTTCTTTTGAAGACGTGAAAGCAGCGATCAAGCATGCTTCAGAAAACGAATTAAATGGAATCTTAGGATACACTGAAGAAGGTGTAGTATCTCAAGATTTTGTATCGGAAACAAAGACAAGTACATTTGATGCCAATGCAAGTATGGGATTGAATGACAACTTCGTTAAATTGATCTCTTGGTACGATAATGAATATGGTTACTCTGCTAAACTAGTAGATTTAGCACATTATATTAGCGTACTATAATTTACATAATTTCTAAAAAAGAGGATGTCCGAAGAGTAGGAAATCTGTCATTCTGAACCTGCCTGACGGTAGGCAGTTTTATTTCAGAATCTGAAACAAGTTCAGATTGACAAAACAAAGTCTTTTTAGACATCCTCTTTTTTTTAATATTTAGAATATGATTTTTATAATAGACAGTGGTTCTACAAAATGTGATTGGATTGCAATAGACTCAGAAACTGGCGCCCCTCTTTTTGAAAAGCAACGTACCAAAGGTTTAAATCCAGCCATTATTTCTGATACAGATGCATTTAATGTCATCAAGGCAAACGCTATAATTTATGAAAATAAATTAAAAGTTTCTCACATCTATTTTTATGGCGCTGGCTGTGGTACTGAAAAACCAAGCAAGATGCTTAAAGATGTATTAGAGTCTATTTTTTTAAATGCTGAAGTTGTGGTAGAAGAAGATACCTATGCCGCTATTTATGCAACTGTTGGTGTGGCACACCGTCCCGCAGTGGTTTGTATTTTAGGAACAGGTTCTAACTGCACCTATTACGATGGTGAAAAAGTTGATCAAAGAGTCACATCACTTGGATATTCAATAATGGACGATGCTTCGGGTAATTATTTTGGAAGAAAACTGTTAAGAGATTATTATTTTAATCACATGCCACACGATTTGAAGCTCGTCTTCAAAACACGTTACAATGTCAATGAAGATGTAATTAAAAATAACCTTTACAAAAAACCGAATCCTAATGCTTATTTAGCAACGTTTGCTGAATTTATGATTCTTAATAAAGAATCTGATTATATCCAAAAGGTTATCAAGCAAGGGCTTCGTGAATTTGTAGAAAACATGATTCTACAATACGCGGAAGAAATCAAAACAGTTCCTGTTCACTTTGCAGGTTCGATTGCTTATTTTACTAAAGACGAAATCAAAGCAGTGGCTCAAGAATACGGATTTACTGTCGGTAATTTTGAAAGACGTCCAATTGAAGGCTTGGTGAGTTACCATGCAGAAATTGCCAAAAGCTCTTAGGTAATTATTTTATAGCAATCACACTAATTTCTACATTCACAAACTTCGGTAAGTTTGCCACTTCCACAGTTTCTCTGGCAGGAGCAGTAGCCTCATTAAAATACTGTGCATAAACGGCATTTATCGCTCCGAAAGAATTCATATCAGATATAAATATAGACGCCTTAATGACATTTTCAAAAGTCATATTTGCGGCTTCCAAAACTGCTTTTAGGTTTTTCATAACCTGCGTGGTTTCTACCTCAATTGAATCCATTACCAATTCTCCCGTTTCTGGATGCAATGCAATTTGCCCTGAAGTATATAAAGTGTTCCCCACTAAAACAGCTTGACTGTAAGGGCCAATAGGCTGCGGTGCTTTGTCTGTAGTTATAATCGTTTTCATGTGTCTTTATTTACAATTGCTTATCAGGTTGTTTTCGCTTTTCGTATTTGATATCTTTCAATATGCTGGATCTAATTCCAATAAAGAAATTCCAAGAACTTCGATTGCTAAATGGAATCCAAGAAAAATTCATTCGCCAGCTTTCTAAATCCCGTTCAAAACGCAACTGTGTATATGTAAAACCTTTATCCTTAAGGTCATATCCAGAAGACGCTCCGATACTCCATCGTGGCGACAGTTCTATATCTCCTGAAAACATCAACGAATGCGATGAAATCTCACTCTGACGCCTCGTATTGCTGTAGTTAACAGCATAGGCAAGTCGTAAACTCCAAGGGAGTTTGTAATTGTAAAGATCCGTTGGTCCTACCTCTTCGGAGGTATCCCTGTTATTTATCTGTTGGGCTGCAAAATCTTGCGATTTACCAAACATATCATCCGCACGTCCGCCACTTCGAATAGATTCATCTCTAGCTGCCGCATCATTGTTGGAATCATCTCCTTCAAAAGAATCACTAGACAAACTATAGCTCATGGTCATGTTTGCACTGGATAAGCGGAATAAACTACCACCGTTGTTAATATTGAACGTGTTGATTTTAGTGTTGTTATTATCTAAGGCATACGGATCTAAAGTTGCTCCAAAATTCAAACTCAATTTATTATCCAATAGCTGTGTTCCCCCCGAGACCCTTACAGGGCTCCAGTTCAATGAGTCGCCTGCAACATTATAATTTGTAGAGAAATTTAAGGAATTCAATAAAAACACCTTTTTTGCATCTGTGGCAGTCGTATCCCTGTCACGAACCTTTGCTTCCAAATTATTATTAAGTGATAACCCAACCGAGCTGGAAAAAACTTTCCCAGGCGTTCCACCTAGGGAACCTTCAAAACGTGTGTAATCGACTTGATCAGTCGTCACACCATCGGCACTTATGACTTCATAAGTTTCGTAATATTGATCAAATGCGGGATTGATATTATAGCTAATTGAAGGCCGCATCACATGTCGTATGGCCTGTATTTTTTTATCTTTTCCAAAATCAAACATTCCATAAACGGTGGTTCCTATACTAGTGCTAAAATTATACGTTCTGAAAGCATCAAACCCTTTTAAGGGAGTTGTGACCACTTCCTCGGTTTCTGTATCATACGATTTATTGATTGTATTGAAGGTCCAGTTTTCTTTGTAATTAGTGCTGGCGCTCATACTAAAATGTTTAAAAACTTTAAAATTTGTACTCAAAGGAATAGAATGTTGAAACCCTGCTTTGGCTTCGTCAAACATTGCTCCTGTTAAAAATAAAGAATCTGTCGTTTGAATACTATTTTCTCCACGCACACTGTATTGTAAATTAATATTATGAATCGCCCCTTTTTTACTCCCAGTTTTTGGTGCAAAGGGGTAAATTCTGTCGATACTTCCTTGAAATGTTGGCAAGGTCATATTGATGACTTTCGTATTTGTGTTTTGAGAGTGGGTTGCGGACAAGCTTATATTTACTTGTGGTTCTCCTTGAAATGTTTTGGAATAGGAAACAGAGGACGACAAAGAGTTATTTAAAAAATTTGAAGAATTGAGCTGATTTACAGATTCTTGAAAATAGGTACTAGAACCTAAGTTTACAGAAGCCGAAAACCGTGAATTTGGACTTGACTTTGAATCTTGACTTTGATTCCATCGTAAATTATAGATGGTGCTTTTTGAGTAATCAGGAAATCCTCGTTCGCTATTTATAAGATTTTCATACCGAAAACTTAGAGAACCTCTAAATTTATAACGCACGGCATAATTACTTTCAAGGCGAATTCCGTAACTCCCATTCGTATAGTAATCTCCAAGTGCTGCAAGGTCAAAATAATCACTGATCGCAAAATAATACCCTCCATTTTGAAGGAAATAACCACGATCGCTTTGCTCTCCAAATGAAGGAAATAACACCCCCGAAGTTCGTGTTTGAGACAGTGGGAAAAAAGCAAACGGCAATCCAATAGGAGTGGGGACATCTGCAATAAATAGATTGGTAAGTCCTGTAACTACTTTTTTACCAGGCACAATTTTCGCTTTTCGCAATAAAAAATAATATTCTGGATTCTCTTCGTTTTCTGAAGTGGTGAATTTAGCACGCTTTACAAAATAGACAGAGTCATTTTCTTTTTTGGTCAAATTGGAAATAATACGTCCGCCTTGTTGTTCTGTTTTTGAATTCCAAATCAGTGCTTTTTTTGTTTTCATATTAAAAGCAATTGAATCGGGTTCCACAACATCACTCCCTTGTTTAAATACAGGATGTTGGCTATAATTCCCCATCGAATCTTTTAAACGTCCAGCATACACAATGTCTTTTCCGTAATCAATAACAATCACTCCCGCTTTGATATCCATGTCTTTATATTGGATTTCAGCTTCGTTGTAAAGGTATATTTGTTGTGTTTTTTGATTGACAGAAGTATAGTCTTTGGCTTTATAGGTGACAATCGCTTCCAATAATTTCTTTGGTTTTGAGAGACTGTCATTGACAATAGAATCTGTTTCGATACGTTTTACTTCCTGAGTAGGAATCGAATCGTTTTTCACTTCCAACTCCTTAGAAGCAGGAATTTCAGTGGATGGTTTTGGGTTGGGAATATCCTGAGCCATGCCTACACTGTTAGTAAACACTGTAAAACTTAAAGAAAAAACTAGTTGAAAGAATCTTGTTTTCAATGCTTTTAAGAGTATTTTTGTATTATATGACTCGATTTTTGAAAAACCAAAGTTACGGATATTTTTTTTTGATTTTTATATTTTAACCATTCGATTCACAGGCAAATTAATCAACATGCATAAGCAAATAAAATTCTTTTTAGTATTCCTTTTATTTTTTGGAATATTCAAAGGGTACTCACAAACAAATAACAAACCCTTTATCGTTGTTTTAGACGCAGGCCACGGAGGTAAAGATCCGGGGAGACCCACTAAATTCGGGTATAAAGAAAAGGATATTGCTTTGAAAATTGTGTTAAAAATAGGTGAAAATTTAGAAAAATATAAAAACGTAAAAGTCATCTACACTCGAAAAACGGATGTCTTTATAGAATTAAGGCAACGCGCAAAGATTGCCAATAAAGCCGATGCTGATTTATTTGTCTCCGTGCATTGCAACGCACACAACTCTCAGGCCTATGGTACCGAAACCTATGTTTTGGGACTTGGTAGAAGCGAATCTAACTTTAGAGTTGCCAAGGAAGAAAATGAAGTTATTTTCTACGAAGATGACTATGAAACAAACTATGAAGGTTTTGATCCAAATTCCCCTGAAACCCTCATCGGGTTGACGCTTATGCAAGAAGATTATTTGGACCAAAGTATTCTGTTGGCTCGTAACATTCAAGACAACTTTACCAATAGATTAAAACGTAAAAACAGAGGCGTTAAACAAGCGGTTTTTTGGGTGTTACACAACACTTATATGCCAAGTGTTTTAATTGAAACAGGCTTTATAACTAATAGAAGTGAAGGAGATTATTTAAACTCTGTTGTAGGAAATAACAATATCTCAAAAAGCATATCGGATGCTATCGTAGATTATAAATCTAATTTAAATACAGCAATATCGGTAGAGGAGATGGTTGAACCTCCGTTGACAACAGATGTACCTGATAAAATTCCCACATCTATAGATACATCCATAATATTTAAAGTTCAAATTGCGGCGGGCTCTAAAAAATTAGTCACCAAATCATATAATTTTAAAGGATTAAACCCTATTTCAAGAACCAAGTCTAAAAAAGTTTACCGTTACTTTTACGGCAATACTTCAAGTTATGAGGAAGTTCTTATGTTAAAAAATGAAGCAATTACCAAAGGATATAAAAGTGCTTATGTTGTAGCCTATAAAAACGGTAAAAAGATAGCAGTTAAATCCGCCTTAAAATCTACGGAATAATAGACCCTATTATTTCAATATTATTCATAAATTTGTAAGAAGAAAAAACTATCATATTGAAATTATCTAAAGAAATTAAAACGGCTATTTTAGTCATCTCAGGAATATTACTTTTCATCTTTATTTTTTACTATTTAAAAGGGGAAAATATACTTGATAATTCTAAAAAAATTACTGCAGTATACGATAATGTCGAAGGATTGGCACCGTCTGCCGCGGTTACCATTAATGGTCATAAAATCGGGAAAGTGCAATCGATAGATTTCACAAACGATCGCTCTGGAAAATTAAACGTTAATATGCTTATTGACAGCGACTTCGAATTCTCAAAAAACAGTACAGCTCAACTTTACGAAGCGGGTCTTATTGGTGGGAAAGCCATTGCAATTATTCCAGCCTTTGATGGGGAGCGTTCCATAGAATCAGGAGATATATTAAGCTCTGATGTAAAACCAGGACTCACGGATTTGGTCAACCAACGGTTGACACCATTGCAAGAAAAAATGGAAACTATGATGGTCAGTGCAGATTCTTTGTTGGTAAACCTCAACACACTTTTTGACACACAAACCAAAAGTAACATCAAAACGAGCATCGCAGAATTGAGCACTACGATTGCCTCTTTCAAATCCACTTCTGAATCCTTGAACGGTTTAGTAGTTGACAATTCATCGGCCATTGGAGAGACCATCACTAATTTTAATAAAATATCAGAGGATTTAACAACCCTGAGTACTTCATTGGCAGCGGCTGATTTAGATACCATTATGGCAAATTTAAAATCTACGATCTCTAGTTTTAATCAATTATTGAGCAGTATCGAAAATGGAGAAGGCTCTGTTGGAAAGCTCATGAAAGATGACGCAGTCTATAACAATCTTGAAGGCGCTACCAAACAATTGGAAGAACTTTTAGAAGATATGAAGTTAAACCCGAAGCGTTATGTGCATTTTTCTCTATTTGGGAAAAAAGCCAAACAATACGATTCTGAAGGGAACGAAACAAACAATAAAAAATAACAAAGATTAACCAAATGAATTTTTTGCCAAATATCATTTTTGCAATTATCCTTTTTTTAGGTATTGGTTTTTTTGCTCGAAACATAAGCAAACTAAAACGCAATATCTTCCTTGGAAAAGATGTAGATCTGAGTGGCGATTCTAAAATTCGTTGGAAAAACATGGCACGAATCGCACTCGGACAAAGTAAAATGGTGCGCCGTCCGATTGCTGGAATTCTTCATATTATCGTTTATGTAGGATTTGTAATTATAAACATTGAAGTCTTAGAAATCATCATAGATGGTTTGTTTGGAACCCATCGCATCTTATCAGGAATTGGAAGTCTTTATGGTGTATTGATCGGGACTTTTGAAATTCTAGCAACACTGGTCTTTGTAGCCGTCGTCATCTTTTGGTTTCGAAGAAATGTGGTAAAAATCAAACGCTTCTTGAACTCTGAAATGAAAGGTTGGCCTAAGCTAGATGGAAACTTAATTCTCTATTTTGAGATTGTATTAATGGGTTTGTTTATCCTCATGAATGCGACGGATGTAGAATTTCAATCCATGAATTCTGGGAATGTGATCAGTCAATTTTTCGCTCCCCTTTTTGAAGGGTACAATGTTCATTTAATTGAACGTGTTGCCTGGTGGATGCACATTGTAGGAATCTTGATTTTCTTAAATTATTTATATTACTCCAAACATTTACACATCTTACTAGCCTTTCCAAACACCTATTTTGGCAGCGTTAAACCGAAAGGTCAATTTAACAATTTAGAAGCCGTAACTAACGAGGTGAAGTTAATGATGGATCCAAATATCGATCCTTTTGCCGCCACAGATGATGATGGTTCTGTTCCCGATAAATTTGGAGCGAGCGATGTTCAAGACTTAAATAAGATACAACTTTTAAATGCCTACACCTGTACAGAATGCGGACGCTGCACAAGCGAATGCCCAGCCAACCAAACAGGAAAAAAATTATCCCCCAGAAAAATCATGATGGACACACGGGATCGTTTGGTAGAAGTAGGCCATAATATAGACGCCAATAATGGCGAATTCATCCCCGATGGCAAACAACTTTTAGGAGATTATATCACAAACGAAGAATTGTGGGCCTGTACCAGCTGTAACGCTTGTGTAGAAGCCTGCCCCATAAGTATCGACCCCCTTTCAATAATTCTTGAAATGCGTCGCTATTTGGTCATGGAACAAAGTGCGGCTCCAATGGAGTTAAACACCATGATGTCTAATATTGAAAACAATGGTGCTCCTTGGCCTTACAACCAAATGGATCGATTAAACTGGAAAAACGAGTAAAAAAATATCAATTAAAATTTATTATGAAACGAGCATGCTAAAATTATTATCACCCATGGAAATGACTAATAGCGAACCTGCCTGCGGCAGGCAGCATGTAACCTTTAAAAATCAATAAAATAAACACATGAAAAGAGAAGAAGCAGACAAATTATTACACGAAAAAGTAGAAGCTGGTGAACTGATAAGCCCAGTGCTTCCAGGAGGTGTAAAAAATTATTTAATAGACATTGACGGAACCATCACCGAAGATGTTCCCAATGAAGAACCAGAACGCATGGCAACTTGCTTGCCTTTTTTAGACGCTTTAAAGACGTGTAATGGTTGGTATGAAGAAGGACACATGATTTGCTTTTTCACATCTCGAACTGAATCGCACAGAGAAGTGACTCAAAATTGGTTGAAACAACACGGCTTTAATTATCACAGCCTTTTAATGGGCAAACCAAGAGGTGGAAATTACCATTGGATTGATAACCACTTAGTAAAAGCAACACGTTATAATGGGAAATTTACCGATTTAGTAGAAAAAGAAGTAACGATCGAAGTTTTTGACGATGGTCAACATGATTAATATTTAGAAAATGAGCGATGTATTAAAAGTCCCTACAATGGCCGAATTTACGGCTCAAGGTAAGCAACCCGAAGTTTTATTTTGGGTAGGTTGTGCGGGTAGTTTTGACGACCGTGCCAAAAAAATAACCAAAGCTTTTGTGAAATTATTACACAAGGCAGAAGTTGAATTTGCGGTTTTGGGTACTGAAGAAAGCTGTACAGGTGATCCCGCCAAACGCGCCGGGAACGAATTTTTATTTCAAATGCAAGCAGTGACCAACATTGAAGTATTGAATGCCTATGAGGTAAAAAAAATTGTGACCGCCTGCCCCCATTGTTTTAATACACTCAAAAATGAATACCCTTCTTTAGGAGGTGATTATCAAGTAATGCACCACACACAATTTTTGAAGAGTTTGTTAGATGAAGGCCGTTTGACCATTGAAGGTGGAAAGTTTAAAGGCAAGCGCATTACATTTCACGACCCTTGTTATTTAGGTCGTGGAAATGATGTGTATGAAGCCCCTCGTGACTTGATTAAAAAGTTAGATGCTGAATTGGTGGAGATGAAAAACTGCCGTAAAAAAGGACTGTGTTGCGGTGCTGGAGGCGCTCAAATGTTTAAAGAAGCCGAACCAGGCGACAAAGAAGTCAACATTGAACGAACGGAGCAGGCTATGGAAGTCAAACCCGATATCATTGCTGCTGGTTGTCCGTTTTGTAATACGATGATGACCGATGGTGTTAAGAATAAGGCTGAAGGTCAGATTGAAGTCATGGATGTGGCTGAACTGATCGCAAACGCTCAAGATTTATAAACCAACATATACTTTAAACAAATGCTTGTTAATTTTGATACCCTTCCTGAAACCGCTCGTATTTGGATCTACCAATGCAATCGTTCTTTCTCTGATTCTGAATTAGAAGAAGTCTCTGAAAAATTAACCACGTTTTTAGAAGGTTGGACAGCGCATGGTGCCGACTTACAATCGGGATTTGAGATCAAATACAAACGCTTTATTGTCATTGCTTTGGATCAAGAAATGAATGCCGCAACCGGTTGTTCTATCGATGCCTCTGTGAAGTTCATTCAGGAACTTGAAACTGCCTATAAGGTTGATTTGATGGATAAGATGAATGTGTCCTACAAACAAGGGGAGTACGTGGCTTATAAAACTCTGACCGATTTCAAAAAAATGGCAAAAGATAAAGCCGTTTCTAAAAACACAATTGTATTTAATAATCTTGTAAATTCTAAGGCAGAATACTTAGAGTTTTGGGAAGTCCCTGCTTCTGAAAGCTGGCACAGTCGGTTTGTTTAACACTCAACTTATTCAGTAAGATCAAAGGGTAATTCATTCGGGTTTTCAGTATGCGCGAGTTCTAATTGTAGCAACCTTATTTTAACTTGCAATCCCCCCGCATAGCCCACTAATTTATTGTTGGATCCAATCACTCTATGACACGGAATTATAAGCGCGAGTGCATTGGCACCATTAGCAGCGGCAACGGCTCTTATGGCTTTTTCATCTCCAATTTGTTGTGCTAATTCTAAATAGGACATTGTGGTTCCATAAGGGATGGTTTTCAAAGCGTTCCAAACATTTACTTGAAATGGAGTTCCTACCATTTTAATAGGCAATGTAAACTCGTCTCGTGTTCCATTTAAGTAGGCTTTAATTTGCAACCGAGCGGTTCTTAAAAGCGGCGTTTCTTTTTCAAGATATACAGCGTTTAAACCTGTTTGTAATCGATTGTCAACACGGGATCGCATTTTTCGGTATTTAAAATCTAACACACAAATCTGATTTCCAAAACAACCAATGATTAACTCTCCAATAGTAGTTTTGTAGTATTGTATAAAAATGATATTCTTTGAGGCCATAGTTCGCTTAGTTAATTGAAAATTTTACTATAACTTCACTTTCAATTTTAATACCCGAAAACTCGATATCAATAGGGGCTTCTAATTTCATGTCAACAGCATACGCCATCCTCAATTGTCCATTTCTTGGGTTGTAAGAATTAGTGTAATACTTATCTGAGATAAAAATTGCTTTTCCAAGCTGCTGTTCTAGGGGCGTGACCAATGCATTGGCTTGTGCCTTCGCTTTTAGTATTGCTTTTGAGCGTAAAATTAGTTTTAAGGCTTCGGTTTTTGAGTATTCTGTTTTGGTTAATTGCACATTAGAAATGCCTTGTGCTTCTAAATGGATTAAGACCTGACTCGCTGTGAGTCCATCATAGACGACCAATTCATACGCTTTTGATTTGAGAACAC
>Ga0209405_1002639_pt1 | contig 11511 bp, 11 predicted proteins | sample COGITO_mtgs_1105_6_FD_184803 | JGI IMG/M metagenome (GOLD analysis project Ga0209405, IMG submission 184803) | Pelagic marine microbial communities from North Sea - COGITO_mtgs_110516 (SPAdes) (version 2) | ecosystem: Environmental > Aquatic > Marine > Epipelagic ...
TTTTTGTCGTCATATTTGTAATGTTAAATTCATAGCAGTTCTTATTTGTATGAGCGTTCTTTAACTTCAATATTATCGTAAACTAATGCTTCTTTGTGCAATTCAGCATCCTTAGGCGCTCCTTTGTATTCCCATGCAGATACAAACTGAAACTCTTTTTTTCGTTGTGCTTCTCCTTCTGGAGTTTGGTGTTCTTCTCTAAAGTGTCCTCCAGCAGATTCTTCACGTACCAAGGCGTCTTTTGCAAACAATTCTCCTAATTCAAGGAAATCTGCCACACGTCCTGCTTTTGCTAATTCTTCATTAAATTCATCAGCAGAACCGGGTACTAATACATCTTTATAAAACTCCTCACGAAGTGCGGCAATTTCTTCAATCGCTTCTTTTAACTCTTTTTCATTTCGAGCCATTCCACATTTGTTCCACATAATTTTTCCAAGACGTTTGTGGAAATAATCCACTGGCTTGGTTCCTTTATTATTGATAAAGTGCTTAATTTCTGAAGTCACTTTAGCTTCCGCTTCCTCAAATTCTACAGTGTCAGTTGGAATCGGACCTGTTCTAATGTCATCAGATAAATAGTTCCCAATGGTGTATGGCAATACAAAATAGCCATCTGCCAATCCTTGCATCAATGCAGAAGCTCCTAAACGGTTGGCACCATGATCAGAGAAATTAGCTTCTCCAATGGCATAAAGCCCTGGAATGGTTGTTTGTAAATTATAATCAACCCAAACACCACCCATTGTGTAGTGAACCGCTGGATAAATCATCATCGGCGTTTCGTATGGATTTTCATCCACAATTTTTTCATACATCTGGAATAAGTTGCCGTATTTACTTTTAACGACTTCTTTTCCTAATGTTTGGATGAGTGCAGCATCGTCTTCATTTAACCCTTTGACGTGTGCTTTTTCTTTTCCGTATCTGATAATAGCGTCAGCAAAGTCTAAAAAGACTGCTTCGCCTGTTTTATTCACACCAAAACCTTCATCACAACGTTCTTTAGCGGCTCTAGAAGCTACATCTCTTGGAACTAAGTTTCCAAATGCTGGATAGCGTCTTTCTAAGAAATAATCGCGTTGATCTTCGGCAAGGTCTGTAGGCTTTAATTCACGATTTTGAATCGCTTTTGCATCCTCTAATTTTTTCGGTACCCATATACGTCCGTCATTCCTTAAGGATTCAGACATCAGAGTTAATTTTGATTGGTGATCTCCAGAAACAGGAATACAGGTTGGGTGAATTTGTGTATAGCAAGGATTTGCAAAATAAGCACCACGTTTGTGGGCTTTCCAAGCAGCCGTTACATTACTCCCCATGGCATTTGTAGAAAGGTAAAATACGTTTCCGTAGCCTCCAGTTCCTATCACCACTGCATGAGCTGAGTGGCGTTCAATTTCGCCAGTCACTAAGTTTCGAGTGATAATCCCACGGGCTTTTCCACCCACGATAACCACGTCTAACATTTCGTGACGGTTGTACATTTTTATTTTTCCACGCCCAATTTGACGGTTCATCGCAGAGTAGGCTCCTAATAATAATTGTTGACCTGTTTGCCCTTTGGCATAAAAGGTTCTAGAAACTAAAACGCCTCCAAAAGAACGGTTGTCTAAAAGTCCTCCATAATCTCTTGCAAAAGGCACGCCTTGTGCAACACATTGGTCAATGATGTTGGTAGACACTTCTGCTAAACGGTGTACGTTTGCTTCACGTGAGCGGTAATCGCCCCCTTTAACAGTATCGTAAAATAATCGGTATGTAGAATCGCCATCGCCTTGATAATTCTTAGCGGCGTTGATTCCCCCTTGTGCAGCAATAGAGTGTGCGCGACGTGGAGAATCTTGAAAACAAAACGCTTTCACGTTGTAGCCAAGTTCAGCAAGCGTTGCTGCAGCGGATCCACCGGCAAGTCCAGTTCCAACGATGATGACGTCGATGTGACGTTTGTTGGCAGGATTTACAAGATCAATATTGTTTTTATGATTGGTCCATTTGTCTGCTAAAGGACCGTCTGGTATTTTTGAATCTAAAGCCATAATCCTATGTTTTAGTGTGTATTATTAAAAAAGTGGAAAAGGGCGATGACAATAAATCCTAATGGGATCAGTATCGAATATGCTTTTCCAAAACCTTTTAGTGATTTGGTGTATTTATTGTTTGCTCCAACCGATTGAAATGCAGAGTTGAAACCGTGTAGTAAATGCAATGCGAGAAAGATAAATCCAACACAATAAAGAGCGACGCGCCAAAGGGGTACAAATTTATGTTGCAGTTCTTCAAAATAGCGATAGTCTGATCCGTCAGCTAAAAGTCCGGAACTATCTCCGACTACATATTTGATGTTTAGTTCTGGAATCCAGAAATCAATAAAATGTATTACAAGAAATACCAAAATAAATCCACCGCTATAAATCATGTTTCTACTCATCCAAGTAGAATTTGCGTTGCCATTGTTTTTGGCATAGCTCACAGATCGGGAGGTGTAGTTTTTATATTCTAACACAAATCCCATTGCAAAATGAAATACCACCCCAAAAATAAGAACTGGCTGTAAGGCAAATTGAACCAATGGATTTGTTCCCATAAAATGAGACACTTCATTAAACGTATCTGGGTTGATGACAGATAAAATGTTAATGGCGAAATGTTGTAAAATGAAAAACATGAGGAAAAATGCAGAAAGCGCCATGGCTATCTTTTTTCCAATTGAAGACTTTAAAAATCCACTCATAATATGATGCTATTTTTTAACCTTGCAAAGGTAATCTACGACAACGTTTTAGACAATAACATTCGTGTTAATTTTATTATTTATAATTATTTTAAATTAACAGATTCACTCTTAGTGGTTTTAATATTTTAAATTTGGCCTATTATTATTTTTTTCTCTAAATTTGGACTAAATACATAAGAATACGATACATCCATATCTAAAGTTTGATATTCAGTAAAAATGATATCATAGATGTCGCAGTAGACCATTAAAAATAAACAAATATGAAATACCTACCGATTAATTCCCAGTTATTTACAAAAAACAGGTTGAAATTTTCACAACAGATGCAACCTAAATCGATTGCGGTGTTTAATTCCAACGATGTTTTTTCTACGGGGGCAGACAGCACACTCCCATTTGAACAACACCGAAATATTTTTTACCTCAGTGGGGTGGATCAAGAAGAAAGTATTTTAATTTTATTCCCTAGTGCAAGTAAAGAAGCACATAGAGAAATCTTATTTGTAAAAGAAACAAACGATCACATCGCGATGTGGGAAGGTGCCAAGCTTAGTAAGTCTCAGGCAACCGCTTCTTCTGGTGTTCAAACGGTGTATTGGTTAAAAGAATTTGATTCGATTTTTCCAACATTGATGGCAGAAGCAAGTCGTTTTTATTTTAACAATAATAACCATTACCGTCAAGCAGTTGAAATGGAAACTCGTGACGATCGCTTTTTAAAAATGATCAAATCTACCTACCCAAATCACGAGTTTGTGCCTAATTTTCCAATCATGGAATCGATTCGTGGCGTGAAAGAACCGGAAGAAATTGCATTGATGCAAACAGCTTGTGACATTACAGAAAAAGGATTTAGAAGAGCGTTGGGCTTTATAAAGCCAGGCGTTATGGAGTACGAAATTGAGGCAGAATTCATGCATGAATTTCTTAAAAACCGTTCCAAAGGATTTGCTTACACGCCTATCATCGGATCTGGATACAACGCTTGTGTGTTGCATTATATAGAAAATAACCAAGCGTGTAAGGATGGTGACATGTTGCTTATGGATGTTGGTGCAGAATATGCGAATTACGCTAGTGATATGACACGGACAATTCCAGTGAATGGTCGTTTTACAGCACGCCAAAAGGCGGTTTATCAAGCAGTTTTAGATGTCAAAAATAACGTGACTGCACTGCTTGTTCCTGGCACTATATGGAAAGACTATCATGTTGAGGTTGGAAAAATGATGACTTCTGAGCTTTTAGGTTTAGGATTGATAGACAAAGCAGATGTTCAAAATGAGGACCCAAAATGGCCCGCTTATAAGAAATATTTCATGCACGGAACGTCACACCACATGGGATTAGATACCCACGATTTTGGCGCCTTGGAAACACCTATGACGGCAAATATGGTGTTCACGGTAGAGCCAGGAATTTACATCCCTAACGAAAAAATGGGCGTCCGACTCGAAGACGATGTTGTCATTCAAGCTGAAGGCCCACCTTTAAATTTAATGCAAGATATTCCTATTGAAATCGAAGAAATAGAAACCTTGATGAATTCAAATTAAGCTTTTTTAGCGCAGCATTCTTTTTTACAATCACTAGCACAGGCTTTTTTCTCTGCTTTCATTTTGTCTTTGCAGCATGCTTTTGTGCAGTCTTTGTCACATGATTTTTTCTCTGCTTTCATTTCGTCTTTGCAGCACGCTTTTTTGCAGTCTTTCTTACAGGCCATTTTAGCCCCGGTAAAGTCCGCTACGGTTTTCATGTTTTTTACTGAATAGGTATCCGAAACAGAAGTCACTGTTTTAGTGATGCTCATTGGGTTTGCCATAGCAACGTCGTACTCAACCATGGCCATTTCGTTTTTAAAATCTACTTTTGCAGATTTTACGCCTTCCATGTTCGCTAGTTTTTTCTGAATGGTTTTTGCACAACCTATTTCGCAAGTCATTCCTTTAATGCTAAATTCTGCTTTAGAATAGGTCGCATTAGGATCGAGGTTTTTTGTTGTTTCTGCACTCATTTCTACTGTTATTGTTTCTGACTTTGGCTTGTTTTTACAAGCTAAAAAGAAAACGCAGAGAAATGCGGAGGCTAAGATAATTTTGAAATGTTTCATAGTATTTTATTTAGGTGTTTAAACAAATGTAAAAATAATTCGGTGTTATTCTAATTTTATTGCTCAATTTTGCAAAAAATTAACCCGTCATCAAAATGAATCAAGAGCAAAAAAAGTGGACGTACCTGTTTGTATTAGCGATTGTGTGGGGAAGTTCTTTCATCCTTATTAAGAAGGGTTTAATCGCTTTGACTCCCTTGCAATTGGGGAGTTTACGAACGGTGATTTCATCTCTTTTTATTTTTATGATTGGTTATAAATCTCTTAAATCGATTCTCAATCATCAATGGAAGTGGATTATTCTATCTGGATTTATAGGCACTTTTCTTCCAGCCTTTTTATTTGCATTTGCTGAAACGGAAGTGGATAGTGGAATTGTCTCTATTTTAAATGCTTTGGTACCATTGAATGCGACCTTAATAGGCTTGGCTGTTTTTAAGATTGCGTCCACAAAAACTCAAATCTTTGGCGTGATTCTGGGGTTTATAGGAGCTTCAATGCTCATTTTTAATAGCATGGAACTCAATCCCGATCAAAATTATTTGTACGCTGGTTTTGTTGTTTTGGCAACAGTTATGTATGGATTTAATGTCAATATAATTAAACACTACCTTCAGAACGTGAAGCCACTTGCCATTGCTACGGGGAATTTTGTAGCGATATTCATTCCTGCTTTTTTGGTGTTGGTTTTCTCAGATTTTTTCTCGCATCAAACTTATGAGCATGAGGCAGTTTTTGCTTCGATAGGGTATGTAGCGATTTTAGCGGTATTTGGAACAGTGATGGCGAAAATTATTTTCAATAATCTCATACAGATTTCAAGTCCTGTGTTTGCATCTTCTGTGACTTATTTAATGCCACTAGTGGCACTCCTTTGGGGATTGTTCGATGGCGAGCTTTTTGGATTGGATCAAGGATTGGCTTCTTTACTTATTTTATGTGGCATCTATTTAGCCAATAAAAAAGCAAAAAAAAACCGAAGCTAATGCCTCGGTTCTTTTAGAATTTGTAAAGTTAGATTATTTAAAATCTTCAGCAGAGACGCCTTCATTAACCACAATCTCGCTTGCGTTCATCTCAATCACTTGAGGGCCTGCAGTTATTTTTTGTAAGTATGGAAATAAGACTCCGTTCACTTCTCTATAGTCAGATTTGTCTTGAACAGATGTTATTTTTTGACCTTGCGCTTCTTCGGATTTTTCAGTTCTCACTAAAAGCCCTGTAGTAGCGTCATAATAACGATAGGAATCTTCTTTCACTTTTATTTTATAGACATCAACGCCATCAATAGCTGATAAACTCACTAATGTCAGTGTGTTTGCATCTAAATAAGTTTCTGGAAATAAGCCTTTTTCATCTGCTTTTTCAGCAAGTTCATCATCAGACATTGGTTGCTGCATTCCTTGCTGTTCTGCATAGCCTTCAGCACCATCAAATTTTTGTTTCATAACGGTTCCCATGCCTTCAATAGACATTTCCATTGATGACATATTTGGTGCCATCGTTTTCATGACAGCGGTTGGTTCAAACGGCATGCCTTCGATCGTGACATTAGCTGAGATCATTACAGAACTTACAGCATTGACAGCTTCTAGACCTCCAATGGCGGTAATGTAATTATCAAGCACCGTTGCAGCAGTCACGCCTGCAGGGATTGGTTTTGTGAATTCAGGTTTCTCAACAGGGTTTGCAAAAGTGTCAAAATAATTGATTGGAATGCCTGTTTTTTCAAGGTTTTCGATCACTTCACTTCCTTTACCAACGATGATGATACGTGCATTGTCTGCCGTAAAATAAAGGTTTGCAACACGGTTTACGTCTTCAATTGACACAGCGTTTATTTTTTCTAAATAAGTCGCGTAGAAATCTTCTGGTAATTCGTTGATTTTTGTGTTGATTGCATATTGAGCGATGGTACTTGGTCTTTCAAGTGCTAAAACAAAATCACCTACATACTTAGCTTTGGCATTTGACAAAGCATCTGCTTCTACAGGCTCTGCTTGAAAGCGTTTGATTTCTTTGATGGTTTGAACCACAGCACTGTCAGTGACTGCATTTCTTACGGCAGCTCCAGCTCTGAAACGAGAGATGTATTTGTCTGTTCCAACAGAAGAACGTGCGCCATAGGTATAACCATGTTCTTCACGAAGATTCATGTTTAAATAACTATTAAATCCGCCACCTAGTATTTTATTTGCAATAAGAACCGCATGGTAATCCGGGTCACTCATTTTTAGCTTTACAGTGCTTGTCAAAGAAATGTTTGATTGTACCGCATTTGGCATGTCCACAAAGTTGATTTCTAAAGCTTCAGGGTTTGCATTTGGCTCTACAATTTCATTGGGTGTAGTTACTGCTTTCTCCCAATTTTTGAAATATTTTTTTGCAAGTTTAACTACTGATTTCGTATTGACATCCCCTATAATTACTAAATAGGTGTTGTTGGGTGTAAAGTAATTTTTTAAATATGCTTTTACGTCTGCAAGCGTTACTGCTTCCACAGATTCTTCAGTCACAAATTCTCCATAAGGGTGGTGTTTCCCGTAAGCCAATGCACCACCAGCACGTCCTGCAATTGCATCGACACTTTTGGCATCTGACTTGATTCCTTCAATAAGTTTTTCTTTTTCTTTTTGAAATTCTTCTTCAGTAAGAAGAGGGTTCATTGCTGCATCTGCTAACAATTCCAGCATGCGATTGCTGTATTTTGTTAAAGAATTTGCAGAACCTCCGTTAAAACCAAAACTCAACCGTGCACCTAAAAAGTCAATTTCTTCATTAAAATCGTCTTTAGAGATCGTGGTAGTGCCGTTTGCTAACATGGCTCCTAAAAGCGCTGTAACACCAGCTTTTTCACCTTCTAATACAGGGTCTCTGTCAAAAGCTAAGTTAAAGGACACTCTTGGCAGTTTATGATTTTCAACAACCAATACTTTGAGGCCGTTTTTTAGTTCAAATTCTTGTGGCTTCTCTAGTGAAATTACTGGAGCGGGCCCTGGTTTTGGTTGCTGTGAGCGGTCAATTTGAGCATTCACTCCTAGAGACATAAAAAACACGGCAATTAGTATGTATAATTTAGTTTTCATTTTTAGATCTTTTAGTTATTATTCCTTATCGGATTCTGGTAAGTATTCTAATATCAATCGTTGGTCTGCATTCAGATATTTGTTAGCAACCGCTTTGATTTCTTCACGTGTTATAGAACGGTAGATCTCAATTTCATTGTTGATTAAATTAACATCGCCATATAACATATAGTAACGTGCCAATGAATTTGCAATTCCTTCAAAACTTGAGTTTGAACTTACAAAGTTGTTTTCAAATTTATTTTGAATTTTTTGGTAGTCTCTCTCAGAAATGAGCTCGCTTTGAAGTTTTGCAATTTCTTCATCCATTTCAACAACAAGATCGTCCAATGAAACATCTCCTAAAGGCAATCCATATAATATATAGGTTCCATAGTCTTCTTGACTAAAATCAAGAGCACCAACTTGAAGTGCCATTTTTTTATCGTCCACCATCTTTTTATATAGCTTAGAAGTTTTTCCATCACTCAAATAGGTTGAGACCATACTTAACACATAAGCGTCTCTCTCCTTAAATGAAGGCGTTCTGTATGCTGCCATCACTGCTGGAATTTGAATATTTGAGTCGTAAGCTTTCGCTCGCATTGGTTCTGTAATTGGATCTTCTTTTGGGAAGTTTCTTACAATGTCTTCACCTCTTGGAATCGGTCCAAAATAATTTTCTATCATTACCTTAACCTCTGCAACATCAATATCACCAGCTACTACTAAAACAGCATTGTTAGGTACGTAGAATTTTTTATTAAATGCTTGAAACTCTTCAAGAGTTGCTGCATCTAAATGCGCCATTTTCCCAATCGTAGTTCCTTTATAAGGATGCTTTTTAAACATATTAACTTTGATCATCTCAAGGAATTTTCCATAAGGGCTGTTGTCAACTCTTAATCTTTTTTCCTCTTTTACAACCTCATTTTGAGTGTCAACACCATCTTGGTTAATAACGGGGTGTAATAAACGTTCAGATTCCATCCACAGTCCAAGCTCTACATTATTTGAAGGAAATACTTCATAATAGTAAGTTCGGTCATCGGTAGTATTGGCGTTGTTGCTTCCTCCGTTAGAAGATACAATCGTAAACCAATCTCCTTTAGGAATGTTTTTAGTTCCTTCAAACAACAGGTGTTCAAAAAAGTGAGCAAATCCAGTACGTTCTGGATTTTCATCTTTTGCACCAACATGGTACATAACAGAAGTTGTCACAACAGGTGCTGTGTTGTCTTGATGTAAAATAACGTGCATACCGTTACTTAAATCGTACTCTTCAAATTTAACTTCTTGTGCTGAGACCGTTAAGGTCACTCCAAGCAAAGTAGCTAATAAACATAAGCATTTTTTCATGAGTCAGTTTTTAATTTATAATTACACAAATAAGACGTTTAATGTCTTACTATGTTACATTTGGTTGTCAAAAATAAAATTTTTTTTAAAAGTTAAATTTTAAAATCAAGTAAATTAGAGGATAAATTGAAAATTATTTGCAGATTCATATAATAGAATTATATTTGCAGCCGCTATACTAATAGGTATGGTTAAACTAATTTAATAAAAACGTTACGCTATGTACGCAATTGTAGAAATAGCAGGGCATCAATTCAAAGTTGAAAAAGACCAAAAAGTCTTTGTGAATCGTTTGCAAACAGAAGAAGGAAAACAAGTCACTTTTGACAATGTACTTCTCTTAGCAGATGGCAGCAAAGTTACTGTTGGCGCCCCAGCTATAGACGGCGCTCAAGTAGGAGCCAAAGTTTTAAAGCACCTTAAAGGTGATAAAGTGATCGTATTCAAAAAGAAACGACGTAAAGGATATAGAGTTAAGAATGGCCACCGCCAATCTTTAACTGAAATCCAAATCGAAAGCATTGTTGCTTCAGGAGCTAAAAAAGCTGCACCAGCGAAAGCTGCTGCGCCAAAAGCGAAAGCAAAACCAGCGGCAAAGAAAGAAGTTTCTAAGCCAGCTGCAAAAGCTGTTGCTCCAAAAGCAGAAGCTGCTCAAGATTTATCTGCAATGACTGTTGCACAATTAAAAGAATTAGCAAAAGCTAAAGGGATTTCTGGAATTTCAGCAATGAAAAAATCAGATTTAATTTCAGCTTTAAGTTAGAATTTATAACATATTAAAACCGAAATAAAATGGCGCATAAAAAAGGAGTCGGAAGTTCGAAAAACGGTAGAGAATCAGAATCAAAACGTCTAGGCGTCAAGATATTTGGTGGACAAGCAGCAATTGCTGGTAACATTATCGTAAGACAACGTGGTACTGCACATAATCCTGGTGAGAATGTGTATGCTGGAAAAGATCACACCCTTCACGCTAAAGTGGACGGTCTAGTGAAATTTGCAAGAAAGAGAAACAATAAGTCCTATGTGTCTATTGTTCCTTTTGAGGCATAATTTCAATTAATTTTTATAAGAAAGCTTCGCATTGCGAGGCTTTTTTTGTTGGAAAAACTGAGTTACTTTAATTTAGCTAGGTTTTTTAGCTACAATAATGGTTTCAAGTGTTTTAAAACCATGCCTGTTATTTATAGATTCTTTGTAGTTATTTTCTGTTGGATTGAATCCTGTGGTTGACAACCGTCTCATTAAGCCTTCAATAGAATAAATCCTTACATGATCTTTTTGACCAAAGTGGATTAGCCTTTCCGCCTCACTTTTTAAGCTGGTGTCTTCATAAATATCTCCCTCTTTAAAAGGAGTTTGAATAATACAGACCCCGCCAGATTTGGTGATGCGATAAAGTTCTTGCATAGCCCTTAGGTCATTTTCAATGTGCTCTAATACATGATAACAAATGATGATGTCATATTGATTGTCAGGCTCATCAATAGCTTCGATATTTAAACGCTTCATAGCTTCAAATTCACCAGCATAATCTGTTGTTATGTAAGTGACGTTTTTTAAGGATCCTAACCGTTTTTTTATACTTTTTGAAGGTGAAAAATGAAGTATTTTTACATTTTTAGCTTTTGGTACTATAAATTCATAAAGCCTTCTCGTACGTGCAAGGCTTCCACATTTTGGGCAAAGTTTGTCATTTGTTTTTAAAGTAATAAATTTGGACATTTTAAATTCACAAACAGAACACTGAAACCTATTGCCCATGTAAAATAGTGACAAAAGCTGACGAATCATTGGTTCATTTCTTTTGATGAAAGCCTTAGGGATTAAATTTTTAAGTATTTCGTACATTCAGTTTATGCTTTAGGTTTTTATTAATTTCTCATAAGCTAGCCGTTTATCAGAATTATCTAAATAAATCACTCCACAAAACACATAGCCCAATTTTTTGAGCAACGCTTGCATGCCTAGATTATCTTCGTGTGTGTCGATGCGCATCGATTGAATGGAAGTCTGTTTTAAGGTCTGCTCACAGTGGTTAAAAATAAATTTTGCAACGCCAGTGCCTCTAAATTTTTCTCCAACTGCCATGCGGTGAATCACACCGTATGTAGCATCGGATTCGGTAATCCAATTGCCTTCAATACTTTTGTAAGTTGGTTCGTTTTTGGTGGTAAACATCGCCGTAGCTAGGAGGGTAGAGTCTTCTAACTTTACAACATAACTTTCGTTATTAA
>Ga0209405_1002654_pt1 | contig 11450 bp, 3 predicted proteins | sample COGITO_mtgs_1105_6_FD_184803 | JGI IMG/M metagenome (GOLD analysis project Ga0209405, IMG submission 184803) | Pelagic marine microbial communities from North Sea - COGITO_mtgs_110516 (SPAdes) (version 2) | ecosystem: Environmental > Aquatic > Marine > Epipelagic ...
ATATATTTCCATTAAAAGCAGAAGCACTTCTAAATAAACCATTCATATCAGTCACATTACTCACATTCCAACTATTTCCACTAGTGTTGATATCTTGATTAAAAGCAGAAGCCTCACGAAACATTTCAGGCATAAAAGTCACTGCAACAGTATTCCACCCCGTTATATTTCCATTAAAAGCAGTAGCACTTCTAAACATTTCTCTCATATTGGTAACAGCAGCAGTATTCCAAGAACCTATAGTTCCGTTAAAAGCAGAAGCACCCATAAACGTACCTTCCATATTAGTAACAGTAGAAGTATTCCAATCGTTTAAAGTAGTTCCCACTAAACTTGTACAATCTCGAAATGCCGAGCTCATATTAGTTGTTAATGAAAGATCTGGCTCATCAGTTGCCGGAATAGTTAAATTCGTAGCTCCCTTAAAAGCACTATTAAAAGTTTCCCATTTTCCCTCTCCCCAGTTTGTGATGGTTCTAATAAGAGTTCTAGAAGCATGATTACCATTCATGTATATTTTTCCAATGTCTTTTGCCGAATCATTTACCTGTACGGTAATTGTTTTGGTTCCATCAGAGGCATAGGTGTGTGTTGGGAAACCACCTCCTGTCACATTGGAGTCAGTATTATCATCTCCCCAGTCAATAGTAATATTAGCGTACTCTTTTAAAGGCAATTCAAATGTTAAATCAGAACTTGTAAGTTCCCAAGTAGAAATAAAATATGAACAAGTTCCCCATGCAGGCTTGTTCGTATTCAATAAACCTGACGAGTTGCTAAAATAATTGGGTTCTGAAGAAATATTAGAAACACACCATCCAGTTAAATCTTGATTAAAATCATCAGCATCAAAAAACATAGCCTCCATATTAGTCACTGTTGTGGTATTCCACGAAGATATGTCTCCATTAAAATCAGAACTATAACCAAACATATAATACATATTTGTTACTTTAGATGTATCCCAACCTCCAATTTCTTGATTGAATGTTCCTGCGCTCATAAACATCCCAGACATGGTAGTCACAGCACCGGTATTCCAAGAAGAACCACTAGTATTAATGTTTCGATTAAAAACAGTGTTTTTGAACATATTTCTCATAGTAGTCACATTACTTGTATTCCAAGAAGATATGTCTCCATTAAAAAGAGAAGCATCATGAAACGTAGCATCTAAAGAAGTCACTACAGATGTGTTCCAATCGTTTAAAGTTAAGCCCACTAAACTTGGACATTCATTAAAAGCATGAGACATTGAAGTTACTAAAGAAAGATCTGGCTCATCAGTCGCTGGAATAGTTAAATGAGTAGCTCCCTTAAAAGCGTAATGAAAAGACTCCCATTTTCCTTCTCCCCAGTTTGCTATAGTTCTAATTAAAGTACTAGAAGCATGAGCATTTAGATACATTTCTCCAATATCTTTTGTTAAAGGATCATTTACCATAACTGTTATGGTTTTAGTACCTGCGGCTGAGTAAGTATGGCTTTGCATGGTACCATCCGTATGGGTTGTAGATGTACCATCTCCCCAATCAATAGTAATATCGTCGTAATCTTTTAAAGGCAGTTCAAATGTTAAATCAGAACTTGTAAGTTCCCAAGTAGAAATAAAGTCATTATGATTGTCATACCTATCAATAGTATTTTCAAGTTCTGAATCAGAAATTAGATCCGTATTCGCTGCAGTAACAGAATAACCACCATCGGCAGGGCTATCAGTGGTATTAAAACTATACGTATGGGGGTTTGCTAAAACAACTTTGGAAGTGTTCTCATTGAACGCCGATAGACTGATCAGCAAAAAAGCTAAAATAAAATAGCGCATATGTTAAATTGGTTAATGCTACAAATATAGTGAACTATTTATGAATCATATCGCAACCTGTGAGTAGAGCAAAAAAAAGAGACGATCTGAAAAGTCTTTTTCTTGTCAAGTTGACACTGAAATACTGAAACAAGTTCTGCACAGGAACATCCAGCATGGTAGGATTAGGTTGGGATCCCACAAAACTCCGCTTTGAAAATTGTGACGTCCTGAAATAGTGTTACATTATTACTAATTATCTTGGGAGTAAATTGTGACCAAAACTTCGAATATTCAAAACTTAATTAATGATACCAAACGTTTCGCTTATTGATTTCACAAACTGTGGGACGTCTTCAACTGTGAAGTAAAAATCAACTTTAAAACGATTTTTTTTAATTTTTTTTAACTTTAAAACGCCTTTTCTAATTGGGAAATAGCCCGTGCTTTCTCTTGAACAGAAACACATTCGACCAAATATAGCATCCACCTCTGCTAGAGATTCATCTTTTAAAACCATGTTTTGATCCAGTTCACCTATGTTTAAATAAATCACCTCATAATAACCACTATCTGCAGTTCCTTGAATTTCGTCGCGCTCATACTTAAACATTAATAAGCTTGATTTGCTTTCTTCCAAAGTGATATATGAATTATTGAATTTATCGTGTTCAATTTTTGCACTTTTATTGTCTAAAATTTCTAAAGAACAGTCCCCGTTTTCTGGACAATTATTAAAAAATTGAACCGAGGAGTTTGATGTGTCAGTGGGCTTATTTGTTGATTTACAACCAACTAATAATAAAAGAACAAACATCAACTTTTTATGTGAATAAAGCATTTTAAGCATAAACTATAATTGTAATCTGGAAATATAGTGATATTTTTGTAAGAACCAATTAATTAACTTTTATGAAAACAAATTACACAACTCGTTTGTCGATCCTTTTATTTTTTATCTTTTCATTAAATTCATTTGCGCAAAAAGATCGTTCATTTTGGATTCAGACTTCAAAAGAAAACACTTCTAAAAAGGAACTTAAACTCCGAAAAACCAATCCTGAAAAAGCACAGTATTTCAATTTAAATATTGATGCATTAAAGAACCATTTAACAGATGCTCCACAAAGAAATAGCACGGAAAATACCTCCGAAAAGCTTGTGGACTTTCCAACTGCAAATGATTCTTTCGAAACTTTTAGTGTTATGGAAGCTTCTGTTTTAGAGAAGCCGCTACAAGATAAATACCCCAACATAAAAACTTATGTCGGAAAAAGTATTTCAAACCCTTCGAATACCATTCGGTTCAGTATCACAGCACAAGGGCTTCATAGTATGTCTTTCAAAGCGGGTTCTGGCACGGAGTTTATTGACCCATACACCAAAGATTCAGAGGCATATATTGTTTATTCTAAAAAAGATTTACCTGTTTTGGATGAACCATGGATTTGTGAATTTGATGATGATACAGCAACAAATACACAACAGCGAAATGCAGCTAATATGAGTTACTTCAATGCGAATGATGGGATGATGCGTGATTTTAGATTGGCATTGGCCTGTACTGTTGAATACGCTCAATTTCAATGGACTGCTGCCGGATTATTGGCATCAGACACTGAAGCTAACAAAAAAGCGGCCGTACTGGCGGCTATGGTAGTTACCATTAACAGAAATAATTTTATTTACGAAAGAGATTTATCAGTCACCATGACCATTGTTGCCAATAACGAAAGTGTTATTTTCATTGATTCAGATAATTTTTCAAATAGCAGTGCTGGTGCATTAATAAGTGAAAGTCAAACCGTAATTGATGCTAACATAGGTTCTGCTAACTATGACATTGGCCACACCTTTTCTACAGGTGGTGGTGGTCTGGCCTCTCTGAACTCTCCTTGTACTGGATCCAAAGCAAGAGGAATTACTGGATCTCCGAACCCTGTTGGAGATCCTTATGATGTGGATTATGTCGCTCATGAAATTGGACATCAATTTGGTGCGCCGCACACATTCAATGGAAATTCTGGTAACTGTGCAGGAAACAGAACAGCTTCTAATGCTTATGAACCAGGAAGTGGATCAACAATTATGGCTTATGCTGGGATTTGCGCACCGCAAAATATTCAATCCAATAGCGATGCTTATTTTCATCAAAAAAGTTTGCAAATGATGTGGGATAATATCTCTACTGGAAATAGCAACTGTGCGACACAAACGGCTACAGGAAATGCTGCACCAACGTCTAATGCTGGTAACGATTACAACATTCCTGCCTCTACTCCTTACAAATTAACGGGTACTTCGACGGATACGGACGGAATTACAACACACACCTACACTTGGGAACAATACGACTTAGGTCCTTCTGGTTTGCCTGTAGAATCAAACACCTCTGGACCACTGGTTCGCTCATATGAAGGGACAAACGACACAAGCAGATACATTCCAAGAATGTCAGACATCCTTGCAAATGGAGGCGTATCTACTGAGTGGGAAAAATTGGCTTCTGTAAATCGTGACCTAAATTTTAAACTCACCGTCAGAGATAATGACATCAATGGCGGGCAGACAGCAACATCCCAAATGACCGCTACGGTAGTCTCAGCTGCTGGCCCATTTTTGGTGACCTCTCAAAATGTCAATGGTCAATCTTTGGTCGCTGGTGCAACAGAAACAATCACATGGAGTGTAGCTGGCACTACAGCAAATGGAATAAATGAAGCCAATGTGGATATTTTATTATCTACAGACGGACTCAACTACGATACCGTTTTGGCGACTAATGTCCCAAACGATGGAAGTCATGACATTACTGTTCCAAATGTGGCTTCAAATAGCTGCCGCATAATGGTAGCAGCATCTGATAATATTTTCTTTAACATCAACACGCAAAACATCACTATTGGCCTACAAGAAAGCTGTAATACCTACGCTTCTGAGACCTCTTTAAACTTAGCCATCCCCGATGGCGTAGCTGCTAATGCTCCTGGCGAACCTCTTGTTGTGGGTGTAAATGTTACTGAAGTTGCTACAATTTCAGATGTAAACTTTAATATTGACATTTCACACGATTACTTAGACGATCTTGTTATAGTTGTACAACATCCAGATGGAACACAGGCAGTTGTGTACAATAGAAATTGTGGAAGCGAAATAGATTTAGATATTACTTTTGATGATGAGGCATCAACAGCAATAGCATGTGCAAATCCTACAATTGGCACTTATAAGTCAAATTTAAATTCTTTATCTAATTTTAATGGGAAAGACACTGCTGGAGTCTGGTACATTGCTATTTTAGACTATTACAGTGGAGATCCCGGAATCTTAAACGATTATACTTTAGAAATTTGTTCATCTTCACCTTTATCAATAGAAGAAAATAAACTGAGTGATTTACGTGTTTTTCCAAACCCGAATAATGGCTCATTCACTGTTGGGTTTGATCCAAAGTCTGGACAAAACATATCTGTACAGGTTTATGACATTAGAGGAAGACTGATGTATACAAACACATACAACAGCGTCAATCGATTTGAAGAAGTCATTAACTTAAATAACGCACAATCGGGTGTCTATTTACTTCAAATTTCTGATGGTCCACAAAGAGTCACGAAAAAAATAATAGTGAATTAATTATTTGAATTAAAAATTAGAAAAGCTCCTGTATTTAGGAGCTTTTTTTTGCTTATCTATTTCCAATCCAATGAGACTATAAAACAAAAACTTCAAAATTTAGCATTCCATTTTGGTCTGGGCTATAACAGCTCAAATCTCCAAGCTTATATCCAAGAGTGCATGTGATTTTTGGTTCAATTCCATATGATGTTTCTCCTATTCAACCATTAATACTAACCGTTTGTAAACTAGGAGCATTTTCATCTCCAAACCATTGTTGACGCCCTGTTGTTCTTAATTTATTTTCAATTAGAAACACCAGCCATAGAGGGGTGTAAAAGATAATAGTTGTCGGTTAATTAGTCCGAGTACATTGGCAATTCTTCCTCAGAATTAATAGTCTGTGTTACTAAAGCTAAGATTGCTACAAACACAAGTTTTTTAAATAAAATAATAAATTATGTTTTAAGCTGAATTTAATAACGTAGCGAGAAATGAGATTTAAGCTGAGCTTCTAAGCCGTTACTGTTTAGATAGTTTGCAACGAACCAATAATCAGTTCCCGGTAATCGCTGTCCATTAAATGTTCCATTCCATGCATTTTGACTCGGCCTAAAATCCAATAATAATTTACCATAACGATCGTAAATACGGATCCTAGCTAAAAGATTATCCTTTAAACATTTGATGTTCCAAGTATCATTAAAGCCATCGCCATTTGGTGTAAAGAATTTTGGATATTCCATAATCGAAACCGTTGTTTCTGGCTCTGTGTTACACGTATCTATAGCGTCCCTTACCACCACTGTATGCTCACCACATCCAGTCACATATTCGAAAACAGAGCTGAACTGCCAAAGTCCGTTATCGAGCTGATATTCATAAGAACCGCTTCCGCCAGATGCTGTGACTGAAACAACTTGATTTGTATCAAATTCTTCTGATAAGTTAATAGCACTAATCGTTAAAACATTCACAGGGATGACCACCACCGTCATTATGGTTGGGTCTGCACATTCGTCTGCATTGGGTGTAAACGTATAAGTCGTTGTTGTTGTATTATCAAGCGCTGGTGTCCAAGCCCCTGTAATACCATCGTTAGAGGTGGTTGGCAGTACCGCTAAAGCGTCGCCATCACAAATAGCATCAACAGCTGTAAATAGTGGATTCACTTTTGGGTTCACTACAATAGTGAGCGTTGCTGGATTGGCACAGAGTCTTGCAGTAGGGGTAAACGTATAAGTCGTCGTTGTTGTAGTGTCAAGCGCTGGTGTCCAAGTTCCTGATACTCCATTGTTAGAAGTGGTTGGCAGTACCGCTAAAGCGTCGCCATCACAAATAGCATCAACTGCATCGAAAACAGGATCCACTAATGGGTTCACTACAATGATGAGCGTTGCTGGATTGGCGCATTCCCCTAAATCAGGCGTAAACGTATAAGTGGTCGTTATTGTATTCACAAGCGCCGGACTCCAAGTTCCCGATACTCCATTGTTAGAAGTGGTTGGTAGAGCTGCTAAAAAGTCGCCGTCACAAATAGCGTCAACTGCATCGAAAACAGGATCCACTATTGGGTTCACTACAATAGTGAGCGTTGCTGGATTGGCGCATTCCCCTAAATCAGGTGTAAACGTATAAGTGGTCGTTGTTGTAGTGTCAAGCGCTGGTGTCCAAGTCCCTGTAATACCACCGTTAGAAGTGGTTGGCAGTACCGCTAAAGCGTCGCCGACACAAATAGCGTCAACTGCATCGAAAACAGGATCCACTATTGGGTTCACTACAATGATGAGCGTTGCTGGATTGGCACAGAGTCTTGCAGTAGGTGTAAACGTATAAGTGGTCGTTGTTGTAGTGTCAAGCGCTGGTGTCCAAGTCCCTGATACTCCATTGTTAGAAGTGGTTGGTAGAGCTGCTAAAAAGTCGCCATCACAAATAGCGTCAACTGCATCGAAAACAGGATCCACTAATGGGTTCACTACAATGATGAGCGTTGCTGGATTGGCGCATTCCCCTAAATCAGGCGTAAACGTATAAGTGGTCGTTGTTGTAGTGTCAAGCGCTGGTGTCCAAGTCCCTGATACTCCATTGTTAGAAGTGGTTGGTAGAGCTGCTAAAAAGTCGCCATCACAAATCGCTGGAATTTGAGTGAAGGTTGGTGTTACATTTGGATTCACGGTAATAGTCATATTTACGGCCGTAGCACATTGGCCTGCATCTGGAGTAAAACGATACGTAGTGGTGGCTGTAGTATCCAAAGACGGAGACCAAGTTCCAGTAATCCCATTATTCGATGTGGTTAGCAAATCACTTAAAGCGCCTCCGGAACAAATCGCTGGAATTTGTGTGAAGGTTGGTGTTACATTTGGATTCACCGCAATTGTCATATTTACGGCTGTAGCACATTGGCCTACATCTGGAGTAAAACTATACGTAGTGGTGGCTGTAGTATCCAAAGATGGAGACCAAGTTCCAGTAATCCCATTATTCGATGTGGTTAGCAAATCACTTAAAGCGTCGCCATCACAAATCTCTAGAATTTGAGTGAAGGTTGGTGTTATATTTGGATTCACCGCAATTGTCATATTTACGACCGTAGCACATTGGTCTGCATCTGGAGTAAAACTATACGTAGTGGTGGTCGTAGTATCCAAAGACGGTGACCAAGTTCCAGTAATCCCATTGTTCGATGTGGTTAGTAAATCACTTAAAGTGTCTCCAAAACAAATCGCTGGAACTTGCGTGAACGTTGGTGTTACATTTGGATTCACGGTAATAGTCATATTTACCGCCGTAGCACATTGGCCTGCATCTGGAGTGAAAGCATAAGTGGTGGTGGCTGTAGTATCCAAAGACGGAGACCAAGTTCCAGTAATCCCATTATTCGATGTGGTTAGCAGTTCACTTAAAGCGCCTCCGGAACAAATCTCTGGAATTTGAGTGAAGGTTGGTGTTACATTTGGATTCACCGCAATTGTCATATTTACGACCGTAGCACATTGGCCTACATCCGGAGTAAAAGTATACGTATTGGTGGTCGTAGCCGGAGACCAAGTTCCAGTAATTCCATTATTCGATGTGGTTAGCAGTTCACTTAAAGCGTCGCCATCACAAATCTCTAGAATTTGAGTGAAGGTTGGTGTTATATTTGGATTCACCGCAATTGTCATATTTACGACCGTAGCACATTGGTCAGCATCTGGAGTAAAACTATACGTAGTGGTGGTCGTAGTATCCAAAGATGGAGACCAAGCTCCAGTAATCCCATTATTCGATGTGGTTAGCAATGCACTTAAAGCGTCTCCAGAACAAATCTCTGGAATTTGAGTGAAGGTTGGTGTGATTTCAGTAATTATACTCACATTACCCGTAGCTATTTCACTTGAAACATCGGAAGGAAAAACGACACTTATGTCATCTAAAAAATTACCTAATGACCCTGCTGGTTGGATAGACTTAAAACGAATGGTATAGTTTATTCCTAAATCATCAGGTAAAACATACTCTAAGCTGTAATACCCCCAAGAATCTATACCATCTGAAAACGCACCTAAGTTTGTGTAAGGACCACCAATGGGACCAATTTCAACCTCCATTATGTCGTCTGCGCTAGAATTTCTTCCTCTATGAGCAAAAGAAAGTATTACTGAAGAACCTGGAATTATTTCAAAATTTTGAAATAATGTAGATTGCATATTGGCATTTAATTCTATAAATTGATTTCCTGAATAGGCGGCAATTCCATTCATTTCATCACCCCAAACTTCAATTTGAGAATCACTGGCGGTAGTTTCCCAACAAGGAACAGTGTCTTGATGTACAATACTATAACTTCCAAGTATACCTAATTGATTCTCTTCAAAATCCGTATTACACAAGTAATTATCCTTACTGATAGATACGCTATAATCCCCTTCAATAGATGTAGAAAAACTCTGAACATTACCAGGATTACTTACACCTTCTGGAACAATCCAAGTATAAGAATAGAAACCCGCAGGTGATGGTGTTGCAACTAGTGTCGCTATTCCACTAGAGCATATAATTTCACTATTTACAGCAACGCTAAACGGAATCGTATTCACCGAGATCGTCATGGTTTGATTGATTGCACAGGCCTCTGAATCATCTGGTGTAAAAGTATAGGTAGTTGTTTCCGTATTGTTGATTGCTGGAGACCAGATTCCTGTTACTCCGTTGTTCGATGTAGTCGGCAATGCTCCTAAGGTTTCCCCATTAAAAATAGCAGCTACTTGCGTGAACGTTGGTATTACATTTGGATTCACGGCAATTGTCATATTTACAGTCGCAGCACATTGGCCTGCATCTGGAGTGAAAGCATAAGTGGTGGTGGCTGTAGTATCCAAAGACGGTGACCAAGTTCCAGTAATGCCATTATTCGATGTGGTTAGCAAATCACTTAAAGCGTCGCCATCACAAATCTCTAGAATTTGAGTGAAGGTTGGTGTTATATTTGGATTCACCGCAATTGTCATATTTACGACCGTAGCACATTGGTCTGCATCTGGAGTAAAACTATACGTAGTGGTGGTCGTAGTATCCAAAGACGGTGACCAAGTTCCAGTAATCCCATTGTTCGATGTGGTTAGTAAATCACTTAAAGTGTCTCCAAAACAAATCGCTGGAACTTGCGTGAACGTTGGTGTTACATTTGGATTCACGGTAATAGTCATATTTACCGCCGTAGCACATTGGCCTGCATCTGGAGTGAAAGCATAAGTGGTGGTGGCTGTAGTATCCAAAGACGGTGACCAAGTTCCAGTAATCCCATTGTTCGATGTGGTTAGTAAATCACTTAAAGTGTCTCCAGAACAAATCGCTGGAACTTGCGTGAACGTTGGTGTTATATTTGGATTCACCTCAATATTAGTGCTTTGAGAACAACCGAAACCTGAAGCATCGAAATGAGAATAAGTAACAGTGACAGCAGTTCCACCTAATCCTGACGGATTAAAACTTGCTGTTCCGTCACCATTATCAACTATACCACTACCAGTCCAACTACCAAAACTATCAGTTGGGGTTCCTGTAAGTGTAATACTACTACTTTCGCATAATGGACCGTACGAACCCGTATCAGTATTTGGATTGTCAAAAGAAAAACAAGCACTGTCAAAATTAGAGTGGTTTCCCATACTAATATTAAATCTATAGTTACCTGCCGGTAATACAGCATCCCCTGAAGCTAAATACCATATATTAGCAGTAGATGGCATATTTAACTGGTTTGAACTAGCAACAATATCGGTGGTATTATCGCTATTAACGCGTAATATATCAATTCTCCCTGTAGAAGTCAGCCCATCACGAACGGAAAAATAACCAGAAAAGAATACTTGTGTATTGCACTGAAAGTCAAATTCTTGATAAAAATCTGCTGACCCAGCAACAATATCTAAATATTGAACGCCCTCTTGTGCACTTATTGGACCACCTTGACCTGCAACGCCATTAACTTTTACAAAATTTGGAGCTGATCCAACTCCATTCCAACCATTTATTGGCCATGTTAGGAAATTATTTCCAATATTAGTTACTGAAGGCACTTCAAAAGAGGGGTTAACTAGTTGATTTCCTGAGGATCCTTCACATAAGGATGTTGACAAGCCCCTTTCAAAAGTAGCTGCTCCAGCTGGGCCAACAACTTGTATGGAAATGGTTTGACTGAATCCCGATAGACTAATCAGCAAAAAAGCTAAAATAAAATGACGCATTGTTAAATTGGTTAATGCAAATTTAGTGAATTGTTTATAAAGTATGAAATCGATCGGAAAGAGCTTACTTGTCCTAAAAACATTACTGATTCTAGTAAGGTTTTTTGACTCAGGCATTCGATAGTTCGGACTTTTTATATGGATTGAATGATATAAGCTCAAAAAAAACACCAAGAATAAAGTGTGATCTAGAGGGGATTAGCTGCGCTGATCCCACAAAGCTCCGCTTTGAAAATAGTACAAACAAAAAAACGCACAAGCAAGCTTGGCGTTTTTTCTTATTGTACTATTTATTC
>Ga0209405_1002694_pt1 | contig 11279 bp, 9 predicted proteins | sample COGITO_mtgs_1105_6_FD_184803 | JGI IMG/M metagenome (GOLD analysis project Ga0209405, IMG submission 184803) | Pelagic marine microbial communities from North Sea - COGITO_mtgs_110516 (SPAdes) (version 2) | ecosystem: Environmental > Aquatic > Marine > Epipelagic ...
CTCGCCTTATTCTACCAGCGGATAATTCGCCTCGCCCCACAAGATTCGCAGATTATCCATCATCACTTTTATAATGAACGGTACCCGTTTAGCCAGTGAGTTTAAGCCATCAAGTAATTGGCTGCGGTTTATATTACTGTTCCAGGTGGCACCAATGTGGATGATATAGGTGATGTTCTTGCGCAGCCTATATAGCCAAGACAACACCAATTCGATGACTTTAGAGGTATGTTGTTTTGTTAGAGCTGTGTTGACTTGATGCTTGGCCTTGGCAACCTTGAGCCACCAGCATAGCGCTCGGTGCACTGGCAGTGACCAATAATGGGAATGATTTTTTGGCTCGCCAAATTGGCGCGGTTTAAGCAGGTTATAGTCCATGGACTAACATCTTGTGTTTCCTTACCTGCTGCTTAAAAAGTAAGTTAATACTTATCAAGCATTTAAATTACTCGAATTTAATAAAAATGCAATAAGTAAACACTCTTTTAGTTTATTTTTTTGTCTAAAGAACACTCACTTAGGTTTTTTATGCACCACTGCCGCCTATTAATGTGTCTACTGAGCAAGGTTTCAGCCTCAACCGTTAGCCAAGGCTAGTCTGCAGTTATCCAAGCAGCGAGAGGTGTAAAATAGAGGTGTAAAATAATGAAATTAATGCGCAATTAAATCCAAAATTGATAATTTCATTGTTTTTTATTGTTTTTTATTGTTTTTTTATTGACCCCGGTTAATGGTTAAGTATTTATGACTGCTATTCTTAAGCCACTACAGCGCAAAGGAAATGGATATGCAACGCCAGCAACTTACAGAGTATTTAGAGCAGTTAAATCACGCTATTGGTGACTTAGATGCGCCAGATGATGATAAAAGCAGACTAACAAGGTTGATTGCTGAGATTGAGCTGCAGCTCAATACGCCCTTGCAGGTCACAGGCGATGCGCAAACCTTGGTCGACCAGGTTGAGAATATGATCAGCACTTTTGAGCAAGATCACCCTAGGGTAGCCGGCATTCTTAATAATATTATGCTGACTCTGAGTAATATGGGGGTATAGGGTGATGCTGGTTCATGTGGCTTAGGTGGTTTAGATGGCTTAAATGGGCTTAGGTGTTTTAAATGGGGTAAGTGGATTAAGTGGGGTAAGTGAATAGGTCGGGTTAGGTGGCTGATAGCTTTTAACATCATCATAAATAATATCCACTATGTCAGGAATGTCAGGAATACCTGCCCCCTTTCAAGTCATAAAAAAGCAGCACAAACGTGCTGCTGCTTTGACACATAACGAGCTGTCATCCCCCTTCACGCTTGGCGCCCAGTCAAGGCGCGTGTAGGGCGTATGGCGTAAAGTCTGCGTTTTTACTGACGGCTTCACTCACTGTTTCACTGTTTAATTTACTGACTTAATTTACTGGTTTAATTCACTGGTTTAATTCACTGGTAACGTTACGAATTAACTGTCTTTTTCCATCTGCGCAATAGGTTGTTGTGGCTGCATATGGTGGGCGCTGACGTGCTTTAACATACTCAACACCGGTTCGTGTTTGATTTGAGCGGTCTGTTTTTTGCCTCTGCTGTTAGAGTTACCAGTAAAGGCCACTACATCGCCTATAGACACAATGCCCGCTAGCGTGTCATCGGCATTGGTGACTAACACCCTGCGCACGCCTTCTTCTTTCATCATGTTTAAACATTCCTGCAAAGAGTTATTTTGCTGGCAACTACAGAGGTTTTGCTCTTGTATGATTTCAGCTGCGGTTAAGTCCCACAAGGGTTTTTGGTTTAACATGGCCGCCATGGCTATATCCCGATCGGTGACGATACCCTGGGGGATATTTAGCTCATTGACAACGGGAATGGCGCCGCAATCGTTACTCCACATTAATGCGGCGACGTCTTGTAGGTTTGAGCTCGGCATACAGGTTTTGACATCGATACTCATAATTTCGTTAATATTCATGACTCAGGCACTCCCGTTTCAGTGTTAAAATGTACTGTTGGCAGACTATGTCAGACTTGACACGGTCATCCGCTTGATAAGGCTACAGTGTAAGAATTTGTGTGAGATAACCTTTGATTTACATCAATAGTTTTAGTGAATTTGTGGAAAAAAATGCCCCGTAAAAGGGAGTGAGTGATGATTATGTGCAGCCAGCGGCAATGCCTAGCAGCAACATACCGGCACCAAGCTGTGCTTCGGTGTGTGGCCATTGGACGTCAACATCTTAAAATAAAGTGCGTGGCGAAGGCAATGCACACATCCAGTGCTGCTTTTATTGCGTTTATCGAGGCAAGTTTGTGAGGGTTCAGCTAACAAAACCGCAGATTGTGACATTTAAGGCGCTAGTGAAAATGGGGGCTGGGATAAACTTTAATTTTTGTTACTACTGCACTTCACTGGATGCAACGAATGTTGATTGCACAACCCAGTGAATTTCGACTGTTAATCTTGTAATTTACTTGGAATAAATACATCCAGTAGATAGTCAATTTCCCCCGCGATCATTTTTTCTAAATATCCGTTTGATAACCTAACGTTTTCTACCTTAATCGTGTTTGACAGCTCAAATAAGGGGCGATCCCCTTGTTTCGATGAATTGAAATTTTGAGAAGGTAAATAAAGCGATAGCTGGTATTGATAGTTGCACTCTACATGATCAGCTTTGGTATTTTTATTACCAAAAAAATTTGTGCTCTCGGTGTAAGCACCATAAAAATTACCACTCATTTTTAACAAAATAACATAGTTGGGATTAGACTGATTTGCTCTTTTCAAAGCAACTTTACGAATATCATTAGTATCTACATTACATTTGATATCAAGCTCTCGCTTCTGGTTGAATTGGGTTTGCAGATTAAATCCTTTTGAATTGTTCAGTACAGTCCAAATTTTCGCCCCGGGTTTGCTGTTAACTGCCGTTGGAAACTCTTGTATCAAACGCCCTCGTTCACTAAAAAAATATTTGCCTGCGAATGTGTCTACAATGCCGGTTTTTTGATACTCACTCTTTCCCCTTGAGGTTAATGCGCTGTAATACCTAGCGAGCAATATTTTGCGTCTATAAACAATGGTCCAGTTAATATCTTTAGCTTTACGAGAAGAAAGATCAATAAATTCACCATAGTACTTTTCTAAGTCTGCCAGAGAACTTAATGTTTTGGTTTTACTGATTCGAAATATATATTCCGGTTTTAATACCAATAGATAGCCAGCGCATTGGTTTTTTCTAGTGGCAATCACTTTCTTAAAATCTGGATTGTTTTTTAATCTCAGGTATTTTTTCTCTGCGTTCCTCACAACGTTTTCACAACGCATTAGTTGCTGAGTTTTATCCTTTATTGGATAAACATCATTCGCAAAACTTCTGGTGATTGATTGAATATAAGTATTCGCAATGATGCTTTGCTGTTTAATTGCCGCATTTGATATTACTGTTACTTTGTCGGGCGTTAAATAACCAAGTATTAGAGCGTAGGTTTTATCCCAATTCTGCACACTATAATAGTGCTCTACACTTGTCCGTCGACTTAAGTCTTCCACAATAACGGGTACGGCCACCGCATTCAGTTTACGTCCAATTTTGTCAACAATGTCGTTGCGCTCATTCTCGGCAAGATTACGCACATAACGTTGATTTAAATACCTAAAGTCAGCCAATTCATTGAGACCATCGACCTCTAAAACCAGTGATTCAATTGTCGAATCTATTAACGAAATCGCTTTACCCGATGATATTTTTCTAGCCTTGGCATTCAGTAATGTCACTGTTGATGCTTGGATGGTCATCAAGGCACTGGTTTCAGCATTTTCCAAAAAGGGGCGGATCCAATCGTAAAAAAAAACCGGCTTAGCCACATTTGCAATATAGCTGTCGTTCGCAATAGCTGGCACCATTACCATTAACCACTTTTTATACACTGCATTAGCGCGGCTGTTGACGATGATTTTTTCGTTATATTTTGCGAGAGGCTTAGTGAAATCCGTAAGAGAATGCCGATATTTCTGAAGGATCTCCTTAGACGCAGAACAATAATGAGTAGCGTTTATTTGACGACTAAGCTTATTTAAAAACTCGATGGGTTTTGAGTAATAAGGCTGCCCGAAATGCGCTGCAAATACGTCGTTATCGTACATGGCCTGAACGTACTTTTCACTTCCCCAGCCGTAAATTTTCTGAGCATGTTTAGTGAAAAACGTATTCAACCATTGCTTAGTTTGACGGGTACAGTAATTGAAAGCCCCTGGGTTGTATCTTTGCGCGGGGCGACCAAATAGATTGTTTCCGGCTGAACGTTGTTGATTTAATTTAGCCTTCCCTTTATTTATTTGGGCAAATATATTATGCAATTTTTGATGTTCAGTTGCGGGAACCATAACCATATTTGAACATCCTTCTAATGGTCTTATCGCAGTGCTTGCCCGAGCGGCGATAACACTATCACTTTGACTAAATACGCCTTGAATAAGTGTGAAAGCTGATGGTTTTTCTTGGCGATTGAGGGTGAAAGTTCCTGATCGCATTTCAATAATTCCAGTCATTTCACTTACAGGAATACTAAGACGAGGTCGCCTGTAACTATCAATGTTGCGATTTAAACTGAACTTCGCCGTTAAATCTTGGCCCACAGAATCAAGTTGAGTATTAAACCAGTAATTGTGCCCATCACAATGAATAACACTTAGCCAATCCTGATTAACAACCTCTTCTGATATGGGAGCTAATTTTATCTGTGTATTCTTTTTTACCGAACGGTTATTACCTTGGGTGGAATTACAAGCGCTAAAGAAAACACAAATAGTCGCTAGGAGTATCCAAGTGTTAGTTACTTTCATAATGTAAACATCCATGTGATTTTATTGGGTTTTGTGTAGGGTGTGCATTGTCACAACATCTGCCTACCGCACTCGGCAGTCTTGAATTATTCAGACTAGAGACAGTTAAGAACGCTCTATATTAGCCTTGGTTTAATCAACGGGGACGTCGGACCGCTCAGGTAGACATCCACTTTTATAAGCCACTTAAGACCAGTTCAACACAACGTAACGTTGCATGTTATTTTTGAGTAACAGTAATAAAACAGATTTATCTTGGCTGCTTTTTTTCAGAGCACGGCTAAACTGCTCGGTACTATTGATGGGTACTCGGTTCACTTGTAAAATCACAGTACCTTGGTCCATACCCGCCATGGCCGCGACCGAACCCGCTGTAATGGCGGTGACCAGCACCCCTTTACCCTGCTTAACATTATATTGCTGAGCCAAACTTGGGGTAATAGTCTGTACGGTGAGTCCCAGCTCTGCACTGGGTTGTTTGGCGGTCTGAGCAAACTGGGGATCTTTATCGCGATGACCGATAGTGACAGTGAGGTTTATGGGTTTACCATTTCGTAAAACCCTAAGGCTTTGTTGGCTGTTTGGTGGACTTAATGCCACCCAATTACGAAAAGCACCAACATTGGTCACAGGCTTTTTTTGATAACCAATAATCACATCCCCCTCACGTAAATCAGCTTCAGCAGCCGGTGAGTTTTCCATGATCTGTGCAATCAAAATACCTTCATTTTGCTGCAAATCAAAGGAGTCAGCCAGCTCGGCAGATAATTCCTGAACCACAACCCCTAAGTGCCCGCGCGTTACCTTACCCTTATTCGTTAGTTGTTCAGCAATGCTTATGGCAAGGTTAATGGGAATGGCAAAACCGATACCCATATATCCCCCACTTCTTGAAAAGATAGCCGTATTCATACCCACCACCTCGCCATCTAGGTTCACCAATGGACCACCAGAATTGCCCGGATTAATGGCCGCATCGGTTTGGATAAAATCTTCGTAGTCATTAATACCAAGGCTGGTACGTCCCTTTGCACTGACCACACCGACTGTCAGGGTATGACTTAATCCAAAAGGGTTGCCAATTGCAATGACCCATTCACCCACTTCTAAGGCGGATGAATCGCCCAAATTTAAAGCCGGTAATGTACTGGTGTTGATCTCTAACACGGCCACATCTGACTGGGGATCGGTGCCCACCACTTTTGCCGTAAATTCACGTTTATCTTGCAGAATAACCTTAATATTTTCAGCGTTTTCTACCACATGATTATTAGTGAGAATATAACTAACATCAGACAACAAGCGGTCTTTGATCAAGAACACAAAACCCGACCCCTGACCTATGACTTTAGGTTGATTTTGTGGCATGTTTTGTGGCACATTTGGTGACACATTTGGCGGCGAATAATCACGAAAACGTTCACCAAAAAAACGTTCAAATAGATCCTTACCAAATAAATCATTGTCATTAAAAGGAAAGGGAAAATGGCGAGTGGTCGAAGCTTTACTTTCCACTTGAATAAACACCACCGAAGGCGATATTGTGCGGGCAACGGAAGCAAAGGCCTTGCTGGTTTGGCGTAAACTGTTAATCCCATTGTCTTGGGTTTTTCCTTGGGCGGGCGTAAGCCATAACGCCCATAAAAAAACCCATAACACGCGGCTAAAATCACAATGAAAAGTACCTTTAAAAATTGTCATCACCTTCTTCTCCCTAAAAACATGCACTTATCGATGCTCTTAAATGCCGTCAATATCGACTATGTGCGGGCTGATAAATAACCGCTACCGCTTACATCATCTCACCCGCACCGGGCATGCCTGCGCGGGTTTCTTTTTCAGGAGCAATGGCTATCATTGCTTCGGTTGTGATCATCAAAGCCGCAATAGAAGCGGCGTTTTGTAAGGCAACGCGCACCACCTTGGTTGGGTCAATAATGCCCATTTCTAGCATATCGCCGTATTGCTCTGTCTGTGCGTTGTAACCAAAATGCCCTTCACCTTCTTTCACTTTATTGAGCACCACTGATGCGTCTTCTCCTGCATTGGCGACAATTTCACGTAATGGCCTTTGCATCGCATGCATGGCGATATCAACCCCCACATTTTGATCGTGATTGTGGCCCTTGAGTTGCTTGACATTTAACGCTTGCATGGCTCTGATCAGCGCCACCCCTCCACCAGCCACTATGCCTTCTTCCACTGCTGCACGGGTAGCATGGAGTGCGTCATCGATACGATCTTTTTTCTCTTTCATTTCAAGCTCAGTGGTGGCACCCACTTTGATCACTGCCACCCCACCCGATAACTTTGCCAGTCGTTGCTGCAATTTTTCTTTGTCATAGTCGGACGTTGTCTGGCCAATTTCTTTGCGTAACTGCGCTATTCTCCCCTGAATATCATCTTCATGGCCTGCACCAGAAATAATGGTAGTGGTTTCTTTGTCGACTATGACTTTTTTGGCTGTGCCTAGGTTGTCTATTGTGATTTTTTCAAGGGTTAAGCCAAGCTCTTCGGCAATCACCGTGCTCCCCGTTGACAGGGCGATATCTTGCATCTGGGCCTTGCGGCCATCACCAAAACCCGGGGCTTTCACCGCTACCACTTTAATAATACCTCTTAGGCTATTGACTACTAATGTGGCCAGCGCCTCACCCTCAACATCCTCAGCCATGATCAGCAATGAGCGCCCTTCTTTGCTCACAGTTTCCAGTAACGTCAACAAGTCGTGTACATTGGAAATTTTCTTGTCGCATAATAAAATATAGGGGTGCTCAAGCTCAGCGGTTGCGCTGTCTTTTTCATTGATAAAATAGGGTGATAAAAACCCTCTATCAATCTGCATCCCTTTCACCACGTCCAATGCATTGTCCAGCCCAGATCCCTCTTCGACTGTAATAACGCCTTCTTTGCCCACCGCAGACATGGCCTGAGCAATCATACGCCCAATGTCCTCATCGCCATTAGCCGAAATGGTCCCGACCTGAGCGATGGTGCTGTTGTCTTTGCAAGCATCAGACAAAGCTTGCAATTGTTCTACCGCAGCCTTAACGGTTTTACTAATACCCCGCTTAATATCCATTGGATTCATTCCTGCAACGACTGATTTCAAGCCCTCTTGCAACATGGCTTGAGCCAGCACAGTGGCGGTTGTGGTCCCATCACCCGCTGCATCTGAGGTATGAGAAGCCACTTCTTTGACCATTTGTGCGCCCATATTTTCAAACTTATCTTCCAGTACAATTTCCATGGCCACAGACACGCCGTCTTTGGTCATCACTGGTGCACCGTAACTTTTTTCAATGATCACGTTACGCCCACGGGGACCTAATGTGGCTTTCACGGCATTGGCCAAAATATCGGCTCCGCTGGCCAAAGATTGCCAAGCATCATCACTAAACTTTATGTGTTTTGTTGTCATTTTTATCAACGCCTAGTTAAATTAAATTAAGTTAAATTGTCTCGACTTGATTTTTACGTTTTAGTGGATGAGTATATTGACCCGCGTCAAAATTTGGATTGATGAATTTCTTTGGCTGTATACAGGCTAACAACAGCCGTATTTTGTGGACTGATTTTTGTGTATGCCTAGGCGCTTAAAAGGTATCGGCTTGTCTTTTGTTCGCCGCTGCCCTTTCCAGTTCATCAACTGACTCCCTGATATAATGGCAAAACAGTGCAATATCCGGCATAAGTTTGGCGCAGCTTGTAGGGCTAATGGTCAGTGTGCCGTTGTAACTCAGCACGGGAATGATTAAGCCCACACCGTCGTAGATAGGCCCCATGCCCATATTAAACAACAGTTTATGACCTGCTAAGTAAAAAGGGTTTTGCGGCCCAGGCACATTAGTGATGATAACGTTAAAAGGGGGAGGAATGCGTTTAGCCAGCAAGAGTTGCGAATAAAAACGGCTAGCCATGGCGGCCAAACCAAAGGGTACCAGTTCGGCATAGGACATCAAACTATTCGCCGCAGCCATGTCTTGATAGAGTTTGCCAACCAAGGTATTAAGCTGAATTTTTTGCAAGCGTTTAAGGGGGTCGCCCACATCAGTGGCCAGCTGAATAAACATCACTGATACGTGGTTACCCATGGGGTCATCACTGTCAGGATCGCGTGTTGATATAGGCACCATCGCCACCAGCGGCTGTTCAGGTAACTGCTGTTTTTCCAAAAAATAACGCCGCAGCGCCCCGGCGCAAATAGCTAATACCACGTCATTTAAGGTGGCACCATCTACCAAAGTGCGCAGCGCTTTTATCCTTACTAAATCCAGTATTGTGCTGTCCCAGTTGCGTTCCACCGCCACCGCATCGCTAAGGAACGTATCAGGCGCAGTAAAAGGCAAGGTTGGCAGCCTAATCTGCTTAATTTGATGGAGGTAACCCGCCTTAAAAGCGGATTGCGCACTGCTCAATATCAAGCGTGGGAGTTTGCTTGGCCTTAAGACAAGCTGCAGCATACTTTTGCTTAGCAATTTAAATGCGCTTGGCGTGGCTTCAATTGGTGTGTCGGCAAATACTGGCGCTTCGCTGACCTCAGCGAATGAATTATATAACATGGTCATCAATTCTATCCCCGCCTTACCATCAAACCCTGCATGATGTATTTTGCTTAGCAGCGCCACCGAGCCTTTAGGTACCTGGGGGATATTGTCCAGACCTTCCACAAAAATAAATTCCCACAAAGGTCTGTCGCGGCTCAATTGTATGGAGAATTCCTGAGAAGCTAGGTCCCTGAGATCTTGCCATCTTCCGGGTTTTGGTAGCGCCGTGCAGAACAGATGCCGATCCAAGTCAAAATTAGGATCTTGCACCCAATAAGGGCGATCCAGACCCAAAGGTACAAACACCACCTTTTGCTGCAACCTTTCAACCTGATGCAAACGTTGCTCAATGTAAGCTTTAAAATCTTCAAAGTTAATGGTGCCTTCAATAATCGCCATACTGCCAATGTGCATCGGCATTCTGGGCGTCTCTAAGTATAAAAATGAGGCATCCAAGCCTGACAGGGCTTTCATCAAAAAACTCGTCTAGATTGGAGCGCGTCATGTTGCATAACAAACATATGTCACCTTTGAAGATCATCGTGCGTTTTATCAACCTTGATCACTTAGCCTTGATCACTTAGCCTTGACGCTTTGTCTTGATCACTTAGCTCTCATTATTTAGCCTCGTCAATCATCTCAATGATACTTGCCTGCGCTTGTTCAAAAATCTGCAACAAGGAAGGACTATCAGATAACGCAGCGAGCATGGGGGCTGGCTTGATAAGGCCAATATGGGTTTTACCTTGGTCGGTATATACCGATATGCGAAAGGGTAGCAGCATGTTTACACGCATATCCCCAGTTAATATGTTGGCAGCGTGGAGGGGATGACAGACTTCAAAAATCTTACACTGGGGTGTAAATGTCATGCCTTTAGCCCGCAAGGTTTTGCCTAGGTCATGAACATGTAACACACTAAAATCATGACTTAAACCATGATCAATCATCGCAGACTCAAGGCAAGTACATGCCTGCTCAAAGGACTTTTCTGAGTCTACTATGTAATACATACCCACCCTCTAATTTTTTACCTTCCAGCTGCCATCTGGCTGTCGACAGGCTGTACCATAAATTTGTTCGGTTTTACCCCCAATACTGGCATCCAGGGTATATTCTCGGCACGGTGCACTATTCACATTATAAGTACGGGTGGGTACCACACTATACTGATATCCAGAGTCCGGATTACGCCAAGTTGTGCTGACGCCGGTGCGCACTGATTCTAATGAACGCGCCACATATAGGCGATCTGTTTTATCCATACTGCGCCCCACATTGCCACCAATGCTAGTGCCTATCATAGTGCCAATGATAGTGGCCGCGGCTCTACCATGGCCACCGCCGATTTCATGGCCGAGCACTCCCCCTAAAATGCCACCGATAATCATGCCACCCGCTTCGTTATCGCCCCGGGGCGTGGCACATGACGTGAGCAGTACAGTACTGACACAACAAAACATGAGCGCCGCTCTTTTCAGATACGTAAACATAATCATCCCCTCTTGACTTGATTGACTGAACATTGACTTATTATTGATGTGTTTTTTCTTAGCATGATGTATCCGACGCCCAAATGGATATCTTATGAGCCGTTTTTTCGGTATCGACATTGAGACCCAGAACTTTTTCATGCTTAATTTATTTTTGTTTAACCTGTTTATCGTTCACTGGGACATACCTTGGGCATTCCATGACGTGTCCAATCAAGATGCTAATAAGATAAGTAAATCTTATTAGCATGTTTTGACCTACATCAAAATTTAAGCCCAAATAATCGATTCAAAGAAGTGCATTCTGTTTTCCTCCAATGTATGAAGCGCCTCCTCCAAGTTGCCAATGTAACCGTTGCACAGGACAGTCCGGTAAAGCTTGGGCATAAAAAAGCAGTCAGTCCTTTT
>Ga0209405_1002704_pt1 | contig 11254 bp, 8 predicted proteins | sample COGITO_mtgs_1105_6_FD_184803 | JGI IMG/M metagenome (GOLD analysis project Ga0209405, IMG submission 184803) | Pelagic marine microbial communities from North Sea - COGITO_mtgs_110516 (SPAdes) (version 2) | ecosystem: Environmental > Aquatic > Marine > Epipelagic ...
AGTGTCAGCCTAACCGGTGTCAACCTAACCGGTGTCAACCTAACCGGTGTCAACCTAACCGATGCCAACCTAACCGGTGTCAACCTAACCGGTGCCAACCTAACCAATGCCAACCTGACCAACGCATACTTGAAAGACGCCAATCTAAGCAACGCCGACCTAACTGATGCTACGCTAGCAGGTGTTTATAAACAGTTGGCTAACGCTTCTGGAATAACTTTACCCGCAGGCTATTTCATCATTAACAATTATATTGTTGGGCCTAATGTGAACCTGTCTAATACTGATTTAAGCAATAGTGACATGTCCGGTATTAATCTCTCAGGCGTTGACCTCTCAGGCGCTGACCTCTCAGGTACTGACCTAACTGGCGCTACGCTAACAGATGTATCTGGACAATTGGCTAACGCTTCTGGAATAACTCTACCCGCAGGTTACTTCATCATTAACAATTATATTATTGGGTCTGATGTGAGGCTGATTAATGCTGATCTAAGCAATACGGATCTGTCCGACATTAACCTTTCAGGTGTTGACCTCTCAGGTGCTAACCTATCCAATGTTATTCTTTCAGGTGCCAACCTGTCTGGTACCAACCTAACAGGCGCTACACTAACCGGTGTATCCGGGATATTATCTGATAGTAGCGGTATCATATTGCCTCAATTCTTTGCCCTAGAAGGAGGTTCAATTAAAGCTGATGCTGATAGCGATGGCCTTTCTGATGAGTTGGAAATCGCTACTGCAGGCGATGCTACAAGCACTACAATTGAAACCTTGATCGCAGCAGTATTGGCTACCGACAATAGTAAGAACGTTCCAGCCATGGGCGGCATAGGCTTGTTAGCGCTAGGTCTCTCGATGCTGGGCTTAGGTGCGGTAAGGATGAGGAAGAAGTAAGAGTAAATACTCAACAAAGAGCCGTGGCTAGTCTGCGGCTTTTTTATATCTACTCAAACTCTCCCTCATTACCCATGACAGGTTCCACTCTCATTTACTCAAAGAAATCTCAAACCTCTTTAAGACAACCACCCATCGCTAAACTCCCCCATAGACCTCTTCATCTATCTCAAAGCATCTCGTAGTCAAATGCGTAGACACTTTGTGCCTCTTGACGGGGAGTTTGAGACAGGTAAAGTATTGATATTGCTTGCGTGTAGGTAAGCTTTGGTGCCTTTAGTAGGAATGTTCACTGCGTCTGGGCACCATTTATCTGTTTTTAGAATCCCATCACTCCGATTTAAAATCCCTCGGTGGCAACACCGTGCCGGTTCGCTAAATTGCCTAGCAATTTCAACGAGCGTAGCGAAGCCCGCAGGGTAAAAAGACGCCTTAGCGGATTTTTATTCACTCCGGCCTCGGGCACCATTTAAATCAATGACTTACGTAATAACAAAAGATAACCTGAATTTTATTCAGCCTTAATGGGACACTCATGGGGCACTGAAAAATAAAACAGCTATCTGTTTCAGTCACCTCCCCTACTTTGTTTCTGTTTTCCACAACCAAACACGTTTACCCAATTCCACGCTAGCGCAACCATACCCCCCGGGTACCCCCCATCTTGTCAGCGGGGACTCCTAGCTACCTATAGTTTACTAATTTAGGCGAATGAATTGGTTTTATTTTGTTTATGATTTTCAGTCACTTAAAATTTTTTTTGCCATGCGCTTAAAATGGCGCTTGCATTTTGAACAATAAATCCTTTATATTCGATCTAACGGATCCACACAGTTCTCGAAGGGTTGAGTCATCTAACACTCTCCCTCTTTAATTTATGCGATCCCTATTTTGGGGTTACCTGGTAAGTCCCCCGTACAAATTTTATTAACACTGCACCTGTGTAGCTGTTTTTTGTATGGACTCGCTTTCCTAACTAATCCCAATAAATTTAATAAGCAAATAGGTATTTTTTATGCCTGTATGTTTTTGGCTGAAAAGCCTTAGGGGTTTCCTGGTAGATTCCTCGTACATAATAAAAATAATAGTGAACCGTTCGTGTTCGTAGTTATGTGCGTGCCTACCTTTAAAAAAACTCCTTAATAGAATTTATCGACTAATGCTGACTGGCTACATTGGGGTTCCTCCAGACCCGCAGGGCAGTGGTTGCTGGTTGGCGTAAGTTGATAAGGATAATAAACAGTAGTGATTATCTCCCCAGATGACTCTACTGAATAAAAATAAAAGGAACCTGGAAATGAAAAGTTTATTAAGAGTCGTTGCGTGTTTGTTTTTATGCGTTAGTTTAAATTCGTTTGGTGCCACAGTTGCTAACTTTTCAGTCACTGGCTTAAGTGGGACTTATGACTCCAATAATGTGTTTACTGATTCGGGTACCGGACAATTCTCTGGCACAGGCTCACTGGATAGCTCTGGCACATTAACAATTAATGGTTCACTTCAAACATTCGTTCCTTCATCTGAAACTAATAATCTCGGTGACATTAGTACACTTATCACTTCTGAAATGACACTTCAAGGTGCCCTGGTTGGCAATACGTTCTCTAATATGAACGTTACGCACTTCGACACCCTTAGCTGCACGGATACAGGTTCAACAGGTATATTTGCCAATGACGCATGCTCAAACCTTCAAGAGCCGAGCATATTCAATATTTTTACAGATAATATAGCCTTTAACTTTACTGCCGGTAGCGTCACTTTAATCGATTGGAATGGATCTAGCTCTTTGGTGGGAAGCCTTACTGCTGAACAATTAGTCATTCGTTCTGAACTAACAACGGTCCCCTTACCTGCAGGTGCTTGGTTGTTTCTATCGGCATTAAGCGGTTTAGCTTATCTAAAACGTAATCAGCGCTTAGGCAGTGAGATATAAATATGATACTTACATCAAGAGTGCATCTGACAAGTAAGCTGACTAAATTATTCATTAATAACCTACTCGCTATAATATTTATATTAGTTAGTCATAATGCTTTTAGCCAGGATCACAACACCTATCGTATTTTAATTGATTCAAGCGAAGACAGTATTAATAGTTGTAGCTTTGAAATTGGCAGTTTGGATAACCCGAATCAAGTTGCTGGATTCGAGCATTATCTTGAATTAGTCATGGTCGCCCCAGGTGAGACCGATCAATATGCAGTGTCAGGCAAAGTAGTCAACTGTGAGAGTGGTATTTGGATAGACAGCTCTACCCCCTTATCAAATACATCATGGCCTGCATCACTTGGTGAGTTGACAATTGATTCGGATGCAATAGAAGCTTTTATCCCGCGCTCTTTGATTAACACAGCTAATAACTTACGGCTTATTGTGCATGCCGAAAGCAGCGCTAATAATGAAATCGATACCTTAGGTGGGGATTCACCGATTATCTTTACTATGCTCGGCGAAAACATCCCCCTAGCATCAAACGTAGCATTGGCATTATTGTTAGCCAGTTTTGTTGTTATTACTTTACGGAACAAAAAAATCCACGCACCAATAGGCGCTATTTTTCTTGTGGCGGGATTGAGTACCACCTTATTTGTTGATGATGTTGTGAGCGAGCTTAATGACCATTGTTCACTATGGGGCTGGTGTGCTGATTGGTCTTCTGAAACACCCATTGCAACTGACGCATCGAATGATACATCTGATCCGACCTTAGACATTCAGTCTCTCTATGTTAAAGAAGGATCTAATGGCGATATTGCATTAAAAATAGTCATCAATGATGTTTCTGATGCCTGCGCCTCGTTATCGCCCTGCGGTAATAATGCTTCATGCTCAAACATAGCCAGCGGTTTCAGTTGTAGTTGTGATACAGGCTTTTGTGGGGATGGACAGTTATGCTCAGCTGCCCCTCAAGGACAATCCTGTCCGTCAGCTGGCGGTGGTAATCTAATGATGAGGCTAAGCCAGCCAATGATGAATAGCGTTGGCCAAAGTTTAATACCTGTTAATTGCGTCAATGGTGATTGCAGTTGCCCTACAGGATTTTCAGGACCGGGAATCATTATTGTTTATTCTTATGCTTACTCAGGTGTATGTACTGAGGTTACTGTTCCTGCCAACACAACCTGTAACAATGGCTTATGTAGCTGTGACATAGGGTATTACTCAACAAACGTTTTAGGCGCGCCTGTATGGGATATGGCAAGCCAGAACTATGACGGTGAATGTACATCACCTCAATCGGCAGTATTCGGCCAAGCTATTTATGATAACCCTTTATACCAATTCGCACCTGAGCCAAGTAGTGGCCAGTTTGGAGTAACAACATGGCAGTAAAAAAATATATTATTTTAGCAAGTATATTAACTTTTTCAGTAACCGTAAAAGCTGATGATGTGCTCAATACATTTGAGGCAGGTGAACCAATTGTAGCGAGCGATGTTAATGAGAATTTCACAGAACTAAAGAATGAGATCGTTTCTATTAAGAGTCAATTAGAAAATCTACAATCCTTTGATCTAGAGCGGGAATTTATTGGTCTAACTCAAGAAAAGACAAACGGTTCTGCCATTTTTTCAATTGACGACGGACAGAACTGGTACAGAGGAATTAGAGCCATGGATAAACGATGTTCCGTTGAGTTCGCAGACTCCAAAATGTGTACTTACCTTGAACTTGAAAACAGTGGTACTGATGACCTTTTATCGGTTAAAGAGTATGCTTGGAGAGCACCAAGCAAAATAGCAATCAACTCATCAGGAAAAATTGTTGACCCTGCAAATGAAGGCTCAAACCATTCCGATCCTTGGATTTATAGTTGCAATAACTGGGCCTCTGAAGCTTCAAGTCATTATGGTTTGATTATAAAGGCTACGGCATTATCTCTAGCATTAAATGATAATTATCGTTGCGATGTGCAACTTCCAATTGCGTGCTGCAAATAAAGGATTGGAAATGAAAAAAATAATACTAACAACATCTTTAATTTTTAGCACAGCAATCGTTGCTCATGACTTGCCAAACATTTTTGAGGCTGGTGAATCTATAGTAGCGAGTAAAGTGAATGAGAATTTTACTGAATTAAAAAATGAGATTAAAAATCTAAAAAGTCAGATTGATTCTTTTAATGACGATAATGAATTAAGAATAGTGGGCGCAACTGAGCCACTTATATTTGGGGGGTTAGGTTATACAAAGGGGCAGAATGCTTGTTCTGATAAGTTCAGCGGTAGCCAAATGTGCACAAGAGAAGACTTACATTCAGCTACAGGCGTCGCTAACTTAACCCCAAATTCGCCTTATATATTTAGAAACGCCGAGGCGCCAATATGTAACTATTATTCAACAAGAGATAACACTGCTGTAGAGATCATGATGAGTGATGGCGATGGAAATCTTGGAGGTTTTCTTACGTGGGGATTCTCTATACATAATGATTTCTTCTGGGGAGGAGAGTATATACCGCTTAAAGATTGGATTGAAAACAATTTAACACTAACAGAGTCAAATCTTGACGAATCGGAATCTACTGAGAATAAATATATTAAAAATACTTCATCACCAAGCTATACGGGTTGGAATATAAAAGCATGCAATACAGATTTGCCAGCGCTTTGTTGTAAATAAAGGATAATAATATGAATACAACCATACCTACTGCCTTATTGGTATTCAGTTCGGCTATTGTAGCCCATGAGCTGCCAAACACCTTCGAGGCTGGTCAACCTATTGTAGCTAGTGAAGTTAACGAGAATTTTAGTGAACTCGAATCAGAGATTTTAAGCTTAAAAAGTCAGATAGAGACTATGAGCTCAAACGTCTTACCGCAGTATGTAGGTAATAGTTCAGGCTTATCAAAGGGGGGGGCTGGTATTCGAGCCCTATCTGGACTTTGCGAATCAACTTATAATAATAGCCGTATGTGTACCACGGAAGAATACATAAAAACAATAAATTTCCCGTCAGAAATCCCAAACATCAACGCATGGATTAGCCCTGCCTTTATAGGAGTAAGTGAAGATAGATATTTTTTTGATAAGTCTACTGGGTTAAACCAAAGACATAATGCACCTAATTGTCACGGTTTCTCATCGATTTCGACTACATTCGTGGGAGTAACTGTGTCAGAAACAGGGAGATTTGAGACTGGTTACTGCTCTGATGATAAACCAGTCGCCTGTTGCAAATAAGAGGTTATCAAATGAAAAAAATAATATTAACCGTATCTCTTTTTTTCAGTTCGACTGCAATGGCTCATGACTTGCCAAATACTTTTGAAGCCGGCGAACCAATAGTTGCAAGTGAAATAAATGCAAACTTCGAAAGTATTTCATCGAAATTAGATGTTATTAATTCTTCATTAGACAAGAAGAATAGCAAAGTTGTTGAAATTGTTGGCCTTACTGATCCAACAATATGGGGCTCGGTGAATTTTACAAATGGGATTAATATGTGCCCAAACAAATACCCAGGCAGTCGTATCTGCTCGGGATATGATCTAAGAGAAGCCGCCACTATTCCTACCCTTGATCCTTCAGTACCAATTATATTTATTGAAGAATATCCTCGAAGCAATATTGACCAGAACTCTTGTAACGATTTTAAGAGCACAAGAGAAAATGCTAAATATCATTTAATAATCGATAACAATGGAAACCTTAATATGACAAGAGGGCTTGAAGCTACCGAAGATAATATTGAGCCAAATGTTTTGGCATGGATTAAAAACCTGACTCAAGTTAATTCAGGAACAGCTCTAGAACAGTCTGAAAATAGCTATTGGCCATATTCATCTAACAATATCTCTCAAATTCGCGTTTATACTTGCGCCATTAGTATCCCAGCTTTGTGCTGCAAATAAAGGCATATTAAGTAATGAAATATTTATATAGTTTTTTATTGGTTTTGAGTTTTTCTGCACAGTCTGGTGAGGTGTTAAGTACTTTTACGCCGGGTGATCCTATAATTGCATCAGACATAAACTCTAATTTTCAAATTATCACCGAAAAGATTGAAGATATTGAGGGCAGTCTAAATCAAGAAGGGAAAACCTTTACAGGCGGCGAATCAGTAGTCGTTGGTTTATCAGATCCTGCAGTTTTTGGTGATGTACCATTCAATGTTGGTAGCATGATGTGCCACAATAAATACTCTGGCAGTCATATCTGTTCGAAAAAAGAACTTAAAGGTGCGACGTTTATTCCACAATTTGACAGCACTATTCCCTTAGCTATTTATGCTGATCATCCAATTAATCAAGGGCGACATATTTGTGATGATTTCAAAAATATGACCAGTGGCGGAGTTTCAATTGCCGTTTTAAATAATAATGGCGATATAGTCAATTTTTCTGAATATCAAACTGATTTCACGTTAGGCCATCAATACGCTAGAGATTTTCTACTTCAAACAGGCTCAAATACTGTTGGCTCATATAATTATTTTTACACTCATTCATGGGGAGCGATAGATATTGAAGAGTGCAGTTGGAACATACCAGCTATTTGCTGTCAGTAGATTACCCATAAAGCATGGTTCTCGTTTCACGCCCGTGTAAAGTCTTTGCACTACCGCAGCGCTTTCGGCCTGCCTCTGTAACAGGGCCTGTTGATTTGCCACCGTGTATGCCGCAAACACGCTTACCTCGCATAGCGGGCGATCTACACTGATTCTTAGTGCGCAACAGGGTCCGCAATAATATTTCTTATCTCCAAAAAAAGATTTCCACAACAAAACACGTTTACCCAATTCCACGCTAGCGCAACCATACCCCCCGGGTACCCCCCATCTTGTCAGCTGGGACTCCTAGCTACCTATAGTTTACTAATTTAGACGAAGGAATTGGTTTTTATTGAAAATCAGAGTATCTAACAGCTTGATACTGCTGCGAAATTCTTTCTGTTTGTTTGCTTTATAAACATTTGCTATATTCATTCTAATAAAAAATAAAAACTATAGAGTCCCATCCTCCCCCGATGACTCTATCAAAATGGAACTTGGAAAATAAAATGGCTAATCTATTACGCTTAGTTGCGTGTCTGTTTGTTTTATTATCGTTTAATGCTTTTGCTGTCGATACAGACGGTGATGGCTTTAGTGATGCTGACGAAGCGACTTTAGGTACAGACCCTAACGACCCAACAAGTCCTCTTGAAAATAAACTTACTGCAAGTGATGGTGCTTATGGTGATGATTTTGGCTCCACCGTCTCTATAGACGGCGATACGGCTGTGATTGGTGCTTATGGTGATGGGCCTTGGTCAGGTTCGGCCTATGTGTATGTGCGCAGTAATGGCGTGTGGAGTGAGCAGCAAAAGCTAACCGCTAGTGATGGTGCGGCGAATGATTATTTTGGCATGAGCGTCTCTATAGAGGGCGATACGGCTGTGATTGGTGCTTATGGTGATGACGATTACACAGGTTCTGCGTATGTGTATGTGCGCAGTAATGGCGTGTGGAGTGAGCAGCAAAAGCTAACAGCTAGTGATGGTGCTGAGCATGATGAATTTGGCATCAGCGTCTCTATAGGCGGTGATACGGTGGTAATTGGTGGTGTGGGTGATGATGACAATGGCTTAATCTCAGGGTCGGCCTATGTGTATGTGCGCAGTAATGGCGTGTGGAGCGAACAGCAGAAGCTTACTGCTAGTTATACTGTGTCAGGTGATCTGTTTGGCATCAGCGTCTCTATAGACGGCGATACGGCTGTTATTGGTGCTTGGGGGAATGATGACAATGGCTCTAACTCAGGTTCGGCTTATGTGTATGTGCGCAGTAATGGTGTGTGGACTGAACAGCAAAAACTAACTGCCAGTGATGGTGCGACGGGAGATAGATTTGGCTACAGCGTCTCTATAGACGGCGATACGGCTGTGATTGGTGCTCGTTATGATGATGACAATGACTCCAACTCAGGTTCGGCCTATGTGTATGTGCGCAGTAATGGTGTGTGGAGTGAACTGCAAAAACTAACAGCTAGTGATGGTGCTGCGGAGGATCGTTTTGGCTACAGCGTCTCTATAGACGGCGATACGGCTGTCATTGGTGCTTATGGTGATGATGGTTACACAGGCTCGGCTTATGTGTATGCGCGCAGTAATGGCGTGTGGAGTGAACTGCAAAAACTAACAGCAAGTGATGGTGCTGCGGAGGATCACTTTGGCTGGAGCGTTGCGATAGACGGCGATACGGTTGTGATTGGTGCTTGGGTAGATGACGACTACTCAGGTTCGGCTTATGTTTTTCCTCTTACGCCACCGCACGAAGACACACCCGCATCAATAACAGGATCAACTTCAGCTAATGTAGACCTTGGTGGCTTTGGTTTCGGCACGCTCATAGCTGTGGATATTGATGGCTTAACTGACGGCTCTTACTTTACAGTTTCGTCGCCACCGACTTACGGACAAGCATTAATAAATCCATCATCAGGCGTTTGGACTTACATAGCCGATTCTGCTTATGCTGGATTTGACCCATTTACTGTAACAGTTACTGATGACCTTGATGGAACAACCGAGCAAGTTGTAACGATTACTGCCATCGGTCCTGATACAGACGGAGATGGTGTATACGACTTTTCAGATAACTGTTTAAACACCGCTAACTTTGACCAGTCTGATATTGACGCAGATAGTATTGGTGATGTGTGTGACTCGGACATTGATAATGATGGTCTGTTGAATGAAACCGAAGACCGATTCGGCGGAAGTAATTATGATGATAGTGACTCAAGTGTCGTGATTGCAAACATTCAAACCTTCAGTGAAACAGCGCCTGCCGATTCTGATTTAGATGGTGTGCCAGATGATTACGAAACTGCTGCAGGTGGTGACACTACAAGCTCAACCTTTGAGTCTGTACTTGCGATGCTCACTACTGCTAAAAACGTACCAGCCATGGGTGGCATAGGCTTGTTAGCGCTGGGTCTGTCGATGCTGGGCTTAGGTGCAGTTAAGTTGAGAAGAAAGTGAGTTAGGGTTTAACCTGCCATCGCCGAATCTGCTGACCCAGTACTTTAAGTTCTGCCATTGTTTCGCTGCGCTTGGCTCGTATGGTTCTCGTTTCACGCCCATGTAAAGTCTTTGCACTACCGCAGCGCTTTCGGCAGGCTCCGATGCAAGCTCATTTTACTGCAGGCTTTCTACCCAACCTTTTTGTACCGACTATGACGCCAGCTCTATGACCAAGGTCTTCTAAATAATCAAGTTCAGCAACCTTATGACGGTATGTCTCAAGGGCATCCAGTGTACGCTTGCCATGCCTGTAGTTAGGATGATCTTCACCTTTAGGTACTTTGCGTCTGGCACCGTGGAATCGGCAGGTTCTACAACCAAAAGCAGCAGGGTTCTTACATTGATTGCCCGTCTTACGATTGTTCGCCGTGCAAAATTAAAGGACCCAGAGGGATTTAATTTTAATCAATATTTGATACGCGGCTAATCGTCTGAAATCAAATCCCTCCGGCCCGTTTTTCTTAAAACGCCTTAAGGTTTAAAACAATATTAGCTTAAATACATTCTCCGAACGCCAAAGCCAATTAACAAGCTGGCTAAAGCAAAAATAGCCAGAGGGCTCATTACAGGAATATTCGTCGTACATTCATCACCTATACTGTCATTATCGCTATCTACTTGCTCGGCATTAGCAACCATAGGACAGTTGTCACTGTTATCCCCTTGCCCATCACCGTCGCTATCAAGCCACTCGTCTGATGCTATCGGAAATACATCGACATCATTCAAATAACCGTCACCGTCTATATCAGCATCACAGGCATCGCCTTCACCATTAGCATCTAAATCACTTTGGCCAGAATTAGCATTGTCTGGACAGTTATCAAGAAGATTGCGTAATCCGTCTCCATCACGATCATTCCTCGGAAATCCGCCGCCACCGCCATTTTTACTGAAAGAACTGTCAACGGTGCCAATAAAACAATTAAGTACCCAAGGATAACTTTCAGTGACGTAATAACCGTACTGACCATTAACCACCATGCCATTACATTGATCTAGATCGCCACCGTTTTCGATGTATTGATAATCATCGATATAAGTCCCGTCATAGGATCCACCAGGATCATTATTATCAGGGCCTGGGCGACTACCGGTTTTTTGCACGAAACTTGAAAGAGCTCTACGAACCGTCGATGTGTCTGCATCAAGAAAATACGGTCCATAAATAGGGTAACCATCTGCCGCAAAACCAATGACTGGTGATGCAATAGTGGTTGGAATCAATATATCGCTTCGCCACAGCGCAACTGGATCGCCGTGGTAATGATAAGTACCATCCGGTTGAGTATGTGCATTGTGCTCATCCGCACCAAAAGTATATTCGGCGCCGAGTGGGT
>Ga0209405_1002710_pt1 | contig 11239 bp, 9 predicted proteins | sample COGITO_mtgs_1105_6_FD_184803 | JGI IMG/M metagenome (GOLD analysis project Ga0209405, IMG submission 184803) | Pelagic marine microbial communities from North Sea - COGITO_mtgs_110516 (SPAdes) (version 2) | ecosystem: Environmental > Aquatic > Marine > Epipelagic ...
CTATTGGACCTGTGGCACCCGAGGGTCCTATTGGACCTGTGCCACCCGAGGGTCCTATTGGACCTGTGCCACCCGAGGGTCCTATTGGACCTGTTGGACCATAAGGGCCTGTTGGACCTGTTGGACCATTAGGGCCTAAAGGGCCTCTTGGACCTGCACCTCCGGAGGGTCCTTGAGGACCATCACCTCCAATAGGGCCGACAGGCCCATCGAGACCACGAGGGCCTCTAGGACCCATAAATAGCCGCCACGCATAAGCACTAGCACTAGTTGACGCTGTAGCATTGGTGTCAGTATAAGTACCTATATAGGCCTTATTAACCCCAGACGTAGAAAAACCATTACCGTTAATATCATCAGCCCAAGCTAAATGTAAGTAAGTAGATACGCTGACACCATCAGTACCATCAATACCATCAATACCATCAATACCATCATTACCATCATTACCATCAGCACCATCAGCACCATCAGCACCAACATACTTAGTCCATGTATAAGCAGAAGCACTAGTAGAGTCAGTAGAGTTACCGTCTACGTAAGTGCCTATATAGTCCTTGTTAGTGGGTGACTGACTAAATCCATTACCGTTAATATCATCGGCATAAGCTATGTGCAAATACTGTGTAGTTCCATCGATTCCGTTAATACCATCGATACCATCTGTACCATCGTCACCCTGAGCACCAGCTATTAGCTTCCATGTGTAATCAGAAGCGGTAGTAGAGTCAGTCTGAGTGAAGTCTACGTAAGTACCTATATAGTCCTTACCGCTGGGAGACTGAGAAAATCCACCACCAGATATAGTATCTGCATAAGCCACATGGAAGTATGAAGTCTGACCATTAGCACCGTCGATCCCATTAATACCATTAGTACCATCAATACCATCAATACCGTCTTCACCATCAGTACCATTAGAACCTACGTATAGAGTCCATGTGTAATCAGAAGCACTAGTAGAGTCAGTAGAGTTACCGTCTACGTAAGTGCCTATATAGTCCTTGTTAGTGGGTGACTGACTAAATCCATTACCGTTAATATCATCGGCATAAGCTATATGTAGATATTGAGAAGTTCCGTCGATTCCATTATCACCATCGATACCATCTGTACCATCTTCACCCTGAGCACCAGCTATTAGCTTCCATGTGTAATCAGAAGCGGTAGTAGAGTCAGTCTGAGTGAAGTCTACGTAAGTACCTATATAGTCCTTACCACTAGGGGACTGAGAAAATCCACCACCAGATATAGTATCTGCATAAGCCACATGGAAGTATGAAGTCTGACCATTAGCACCGTCGATCCCATTAATACCATTAGTACCATTAATACCATTAGTACCATCAATACCATCAATACCGTCTTCACCATCAGTACCATTAGAACCTACGTATAGAGTCCATGTGTAATCAGATGCGGTAGAAGAGTCAGTAGAATTACTGTCTACATAAGTACCTATAAAGTCCTTGTTAGTAGGTGATTGACTAAAGCCATTACCGTTAATATCATCAGCATAAGCTATATGTAGATATTGGGTAGTTCCGTCGATACCATTATCGCCATTAATACCATCAGCGCCATCGTCACCTTGAGCACCACGTATTAGCTGGAAAGTATAATCAGAAGCGGTAGTAGAGTCCGTCTGTGTGAAGTCTACGTATGTACCGATATAGTCCTTACCACTGGGAGACTGCGAGAAGCCAGTACCACTAGCATCATCAGCATAGGCTACATGGAAGTAAGAGGTCTGACCATTAGAACCATCAACACCGTTGATACCATTAGTACCATCAATACCATTGACACCATCAGCGCCGTCTAGACCATTAGTACCATCTTGACCATCAGCACCGTCCTCACCATCAGACCCATCAGTACCGTCAGCACCAACATATAAAGTCCATGTGTAGTCAGAGGCAGTAGAGGAGTCAGTAGAGTTACCGTCTACGTAAGTACCTATAAAGTTCTTATTCGTAGGGGACTGAGAGAACCCGTTACCGCTAACATCATCAGCATAAGCAATATGAAGATACTGTGTAGTACCATCGATTCCATTATCACCATCGATACCATCTGCACCATCTTCACCCTGAGCACCAGCTATTAGCTTCCATGTGTAATCAGAAGCGGTAGTAGAGTCAGTCTGAGTGAAGTCTACATATGTACCGATATAGTCCTTACCACTCGGAGACTGAGAGAACCCAGCACCAGCTATAGAATCAGCGTAGGCTATGTGGAAGTATGAAGTCTGACCATTAGAACCATCTACACCGTTGATACCGTTAGTACCATCAATTCCATCGACACCATCAGCGCCATCTAGTCCATTAATACCATCCTGACCGTCAACACCATCAGCACCATCAGCACCGACATACAGAGTCCATGTGTAGTCCGAGGCAGTAGAGGAGTCAGTAGAGTTACCGTCTACGTAAGTACCTATAAAGTTCTTATTCGTAGGGGACTGAGAGAACCCGTTACCATTAATATCATCAGCGTAAGCTATGTGTAGATATTGAGTAGTTCCGTCGATCCCGTTAGTACCATTGATACCATCCGTACCATCATCACCCTGAGCACCAGCTATTAGCTTCCATGTGTAATCAGAAGCAGTAGAGGAGTCAGTCTGAGTGAAGTCTACGTAAGTACCTATATAGTCCTTACCACTAGGGGACTGAGAGAACCCAGCACCAGCTACAGAATCAGCGTAGGCTATGTGGAAGTATGAAGTCTGACCATCAGCACCAGCGTCACCGTTAAGACCGTTAGTACCATCAATACCATCGACACCATTAGCGCCGTCCAGTCCATTAATACCATTGATACCATCAACACCGTTAGTACCATCAGCACCGTCAGCACCGTCAGCACCATCAGCACCATCGGCTCCATCGGCTCCATCGGCTCCATCAGTAAAGCCTGTATTAGAGTTAGGCGTAGTACATTGAAGAGTCACATCACCAGACGTAGTGCCTACGATGTTCCTGTATCTAGCGATTATGTCGTAGGTTACGTCATCAATTAGCCCAGTGATTACCTGCTGAGTCTGGTCGTTAGGACATATAGTCCATGTGTACTCAGTTTCAGTAGTCAGCTTATGACCTATTAGAATCGTCTCTACAGTAGATGTACCCGTAACAATCGAATCCCAAGCGACTGTAATGTGCGTTATAGCGGTAGTATCTTGATTTAACAAGGTAACACCAGTAGCAGTTACATTCTGCATATCAGCAGGCTCATCGAATATAGTACTTGGCACATACTCAGGTGCAGGCTCAGGTTCTGTTACGTTCCACGGGTAAATATTCGCATAGTATTCTTGAGCAGATATCTCCACTGTGAGGTCGTTATTTATCCTAACTGATCTAACTCTGTAAGGCTTGTTAGTTAGTCCTAGAGCACCTGTAGATACAGTAATAATGTCATTAGGCTCTAACTGCATGGCAAGAGGCTGAGCTTTAAAGGTAACTATCTGCTGATTGCGTGAGTCCTTTACCATGAACTCAGCCATGTCTAGAGCTTGTGCGTGACTAGTTACACCTGAGAGAGTAGCTTCTGTGTTCAGTTTTTCATTGTTATCTTGTGTTAGATACGTAGCGTAGGCTGTACTAGAATCGGTAGGCCATGTCACCGCATCTTCCTTGTATGACTTAGCGGCATTAGGGAACTTGACAGTAACCTGATTTAGGCGCTTAGACCTATCAGCGTAGGCTATAGCAACACCCCCGATAACATTATCATTACTGAATGACATTGAGGAAGTACCAGCTATCTCCATAGAGACAACATATTTACCATTAACAAATGGAAGGGAGCCTTTAAATGTCTTTAGAATCTCCGACACGTTCTCCTTACTATCCACGTCGGGCTGTATGACAAGATTACATGTGAAGCGCTTCTGAGTTGCAGTAGTGTTTGCGTTAGGGTTGTAACTCCCAGCAGGCACGTATACATACTCTCCAGTCTCAGGGTCATATATTAACCTTCCAGTAGTCTCAGGGTTCTGAGACGGCAGGCTAACTACTACATCACACTCATCAGCGGCATCCTTAAAGCTAGGGATATCTAGATCAGTGATACTAAGCCCCTTACCGTGCTCAGACGTTAAGTAGTCTAATAGTATAAGTGCAGGGTTATCGGACCATGCTTTGATCGCAGAATTACTAGGGTTAGCCCTAGGGTCCCAGACCTTTAATCCTTTGATTTCTGCTGTAAGTTTAGGATCTCCGTAGTACTTAGGGGTGTCCGCCGTGTATAGGAAGCTGTCCCATGACCAGCAGATGCCTTTGCCTCTCATGTCGGTAGTAATACCATCAAACCCAGCGGCTAACTGGGAAAACATTGTCTGACTAGTTGATCCATGTTTATTTAAAGATCTAAAGTAAGGGCGATTACTTTTAGCGTTGATGAATCGCTTATGAGTCATAGGGTCATCATCAATCTCATAATAGTTAATACTCTCTATTTCACCCAGACACCAAACGTCGATACGGTGTAGGAAGTCCTTATCGTCTCTAGAGGACGCGTAGGAGAACTCTCCGTTATGTGTGAAGCCTGAATCAGCGACAGTCGCTACTGAGGGTATAGGCAGTCGTTGCCTAGAGATATCTTCCCAAACCTTAATAGGAGCAACACGTCGCTTACCATAAATCAACGGGATAGGATGGCTACCCCCTTGCTTCTGAATTAAGATACCAGCTTGCTGGTCTTCCATTTCTTTCTTTTGTTTAGCACCCATCGCCACAGAGGCGACTACAGATGCTATTGATACCACTAGGGCTATAAGTCCTAAGGCCATAATGTGTGCTCCTGAGTTATCGTTTACCCCATCCTAGAGAGTCCGAGCTTTCTTCGTGGGCGTACTTAAATATGCGGTCTCCGCTGTGGATACCCTGCTGTATAGAATCACTGGTATATCTTCCGCCCTTCTGGTTGTAGTTAGCCCAGTGAGATGTGAGCTTCAGTGTAAGTGTCGATGTGGAATTACTCTCTTTAACAGCGAAGCTGTCGAGAGTCCCTCTATATAAGATGGTCGGTGTACCGACTATTGATCCGTTAGCTACAATCGCTAGATAAATGGTGGCTGTGTGGCCTCTATAGTTTCCGGCTGTGTACCCCTGAGCTACAGAGATGTTTACGTTACTAAGAGTTAGAGTGTAACTAGATAGGCTCATCCCCTGAGTCTGGGTAATAGGTGAGAACCCTGTTACTAGGCCATTAGATATATAGGTTTTACCATTGTGACTAAGATCCTTGGAATGATTTGTAAAATGTAGGTTAGCTGGTAGATCGCAGATGTAAGCATACTCGAAGCTGTCAGAACCGATCGCGGCTAACGTAGAGTTATCGAGAGTCAACATTACAGTCTCTCCACTACGTCAATTTCTAACCTTACTGTGCCATCTGTTCCGTACTCGATCACCTGTAAGTCGTTACGCAGAGACACTCGCATATAAGTCTCGTTGGGGACTAAGATACCACCACTCACTAACTTATCAGGGTAGGTATCACTTCCGCCCGTTTTTACCATGTAGGTTTTAGCGTGATTATTGTAGTTAACGTATTCACCAGCGGCACCCCGAGTATTGCCGAAAGTTGGGATCTTTATGTAAAAGATTCCGTTAGAGCCTTCTTGCTCCATAATAAAAGAATGGATCTGGTTGAACGCTCCTCGGTTCATGGGAGGGAACACGAGAGTCGCCTCGAATCTCTGACCGCCTACCTTCCTAGTCAAGATCTTTCCTGAGAGGCTCTCAGACCGAAGGTTATTAACCTTTGATTTAATATTATAGCTAACCGGAGATGGGCTAGTCGGTAGCAATGGAGATGGCATTTAGAGCCTCCTATTAGAATTTGGTATTAGAAAAGGGGCCCGAAGGCCCCTCATGTTTAGAATGGTGAATTCTGGGCTGACTCGTTATATATATCTCGAATCATTCCCTCGAACTTACCACGGTGGTTCTGTAGCATAGCTTCGACATTATCCGCGTCTCCGCCTGTTACATTGAAGTTAAGGGTAGGACTGTTAGTAACAGATGCGTTACCACTATTCTGATTAGCTAAGAATGAGGACATGTCCTTATTCAAACGCTTATCAACTACTCGCTCACCTTGTTCCAGTAAGTAGGTCCCAGTGTTAGGCACGTTATCGATACCATCGTGGAACTGTCCTTTAACTTTGTTTAACTGTATAGCACCAGCGGCGGCTGTCTTTACACCGGCTAAAATATTAGCTGGGAAAGGTAGCTTAAGTGCTTCCGCTATACCTGTAGCTGTAGACATGATGATCTGCTTAATGGCTGAAGCCTTCTGGAGCATCTGTAGCTTCTTAGACCCTTTAGCGCCAGCGTCAATAACATCTTCCCAGCTACCAGTAGCTAGGTCTGTAGTCATTTGAGCGAAGTCCGCCTTCATGTTAAACAGTTTCTTCATGGCATCCATTTCGATCTGAGATTTAGCCTCAAGATCAGCACGTAGCTGTTCCTGTTCTGTAAGTGCTTTATCTTCTGGAGACGCTATATCTTCAATACCAGCACCGCCATCCTCTTCCTTAGGTGTGAATACTTCAGGAGTGAATATGGATTGAGTGAAGCTATTGTTTCTATTTTGTATCTCAAGTAGCTTAGCCTCTAGGTCCTTAACTTTCTTAGTGGCCTGAGTGGTATCTATTTGAAACGCAATAGGTGTAGCATCATCTAGGAAAGGTATCTTGTTATATATCTCTAACAAGTTGTTAACCTTCTTAAGGGCCTCGGTCAGGAGGTCGTTAAATATCCCAATGAATCCGAGCTTGAAATTAGCAAACCCTAGCTCCATGTTAGTGTAGACCTCTAAGACACCATCACGAATATCGAGGAATGCCATAGTGAACATTCGGCCTAGGTTGCTGAGAGTGTTCTTAGTCTCACCAATCCAGTTTCGGAAGGCCACCTTGATCTCATCGATGTTCTGTATGGCCTTATAGATCCCTACGCCTATTAATGCTATTCCGCCAACTATCCATGTAATCGGGTTAGCCAACATAGCGACGGCTAGTCCGAACATAGCAGTAGTTAATGCGGCTATACCGACTAAGACTATAGCGCCAGTCATGACACCAAGGCCTACAGCGATCTCGTCAGCGTATTTAGCCATAGACGTTAAAGCAGGCTCAGCGTTCTTCATGAACTTAGTAGCGGCCTGAGTGATTCCCCTAAACAGATCGTTAATACCATTCTCAGCGACTACCATCTGTAACTCTTCTAACTGCGAGTTGAATAATAGTAGATCACCGTTGAGGCTATCCATCTGTGTAGCGGCCATCTTCTCAGCGGCCTTACGTGCGTTATCTAGTTTCTTCTTAAGTGCATCAGCACCCATCAGACCTTCATTCATAAACTGCATCATTGCAGAACCAGCACGACGACCGAATATAGCGATCATGTCTTGCTCATCACCGCCAGCGGCTTTAAGGTCAGTAAGAATGTCAGTAAGTCCACGGACCTTACCTTCAGCATCCTTAGTGTGTACACCAAGTCTTCGGAGTGTCTTAGCTTGTTGAGTCATAGCGCCCGTAGAGTCTGCGATTGCTTTCTCTGTGAGGCCACCAGTAGTCGCTAGAGACGAGAACGCTCCTCGTAATGCTGTACCAGCCATAGACCCTTTTATACCAGCGTTAGCCATCATACCGATAAGCGTAGAGGTCTCTTCGATCTCCATACCCATTGCTCGTGCAGACGGAGCGGCGTAAGACATAGCGGTCGCTAGGTCTGTTAGATTTGTATTACTTTTTGCAGTTGTTACTGCTAGTACGTCAGCGGCTCTCTCTAGTTCAGTACTAGACATGCCCAGACCCTTCATGATGTTGGTCATAAAGTTCGCTGTATTCTGTACACTTGTTTTCGTTGCGGCGGCTAGGTCCAAGGTAGGGCGTAGCGCGTCATTAATTTCTCTTACATTTAAACCAGCTTGCGCTAGGAATGCTCCAGCTTGTGCTGTTTCTGTTGCTGTGAATCTGGTAGCTTTTGCGGCGTTACGCATAGAGACTGATAGCTGATCTAGTTGTTTCTTAGTAGCTCCGGTCTTGGCGGATACGTCCTGTAGTGCTTCTGTGAAGTTACCGTAGGTCTTAGCAGACTCTATGAATATCTTACCTGCGACGGCCCCGACTGCTACGAAGGCGGCGGTGGCCGCTTTAGCAGACTTAATCATCTTACCGAATGAACCCTCGGCGGCTTTAGAGGCCTTATCTAGATCCTTACGGAATTTAGCACTGTTAGCCACCAGATCGACTGATAGCCGACTGATAGTAGCCATGTTTAACCCTTCTAATGTTTTATTTTAATAGACGTGTAGTTCGACGTGCTTGTGTTTTAGCAGACTTCTCTATGCCCTTTCTGAGGTGCATTCTGAATCTGAGGATAGTAGAGCGTTCTCTACCCTGTATAGCTGGGCGCATGAACGGTTGAGCTTTAGTTCGTGCGTTTCCATATTCGATATTAAGAGCTTGGTGTCCAGTCATACCATCCTTCTTACTAGCGCGACCTGCTGACACCGAGGCGATCATAGAGGCCTTGCGACCGGACTTACGTAACCTACGTACATCGGTAGTAGCTGATACCCGAATAGTCCCGTACAGACCTCCAGTGGCCCTAGGGACGTTGTTTCTAACACTAGCGGCGACCGGCTCCATTGCGGATCTACCGGCGGCCTTTAATACTTTCTTTTGGAGATCAAAGTCTAACTGTCTAAGAGATTCGTGAAGTTCTTTAAGGCCTGAGACCTTAACAGTCATGAAGTCCTTTTTAGCCATTTGTTTTCTCCGATAATGATTTGAATAGGGCCATTTGCTGACCTTGTATCTTCTTGCGGTCCATAAAGGACATAGACTTCGGTTGTTGATAGATACTAATGAAGTCGGTAGGTTGTAGGACCTTTTTACTTCCAGCACAGTTTGCTGTAGTTGCGGCTATGAGACCGGCCCTGTAATCCTCTCTAGCAGGACCGAACGGCTCAATAGAGTAATAGGCCATCCACTCGGATAGCTCTTGAGAGGATAGGCTGTTCTCTAACTGACGGACGGTCATACCAAGATGACCAGCCAAGCGGAACTTAAATCGCCTAGCTGGGTCTCGTTTTAGTTTCCCTCAAGTTCGCTCACGTCTTCGTCAGACATACCGGACATAGACCTAGCTATGTCGAACAAGCGGTTAACTACCTGAGCGTTCTTCTTGCCTAGCTCGATAGCGTCGCTATCTTTAAATATACGCTCACCATCAGCATCACATACTGATAGGACTACCAGACGTGCGCGGAGGTTGTCTAGGTTAGCTGAAGATCCTATAGATGCCTCAAACTGGTCACGCTCTCGCGCAGTTAAGCCTCTGACACACACATCCCCTCCCCACTCAGGGACGGCGACTTCTTTCACGTCTAAGTCAACGGCTTTAAAAATTGATTTACGATCTAACATGATATGTCTCCTAAATATTTAAAAATCAAATAATAGCCCACTCCGTAGAGTGGACCGTTATAAAGTTACTGTATAAATTAAACAGTAGTAAGATCAAAAGCGACAGCGCCATCGATAGCTATTTCGACGTTTGCAGTTACTACGTCTTCTACTGGAGTATCGATAGAGTATGAAGCAATGTAGCCAGTAAACTGAGCCACAGCGTTCTCTGCTCCAGAGATCCACTTAACAGCGAAAGTCTGAGCAGTACCAGCATCGTACTTAGCTTTAAGAGCAGTGTGGCTAGTGTCGCCAGCTACCCAGTTAATAGTGAGGGATAGAGTACCAGAGTCCTTCTGACCTACTAACTTCTGCTTGTATGCAGAGCCGTAGCTGTTGTACTCGATGATGTTAGCGGATAGCTCTAGGGTACCTACTGAAGATACCTCGGCGACCTTTGTACTTGCGTCAATAGTCCCGTCGATAGCCGAAGTCATGTGTAATTCTGTAGCTAATCCGTGGAATGGAGATGCGATTGCGCTCATTATAATATTCCTTAGTTTGTGTATATGTTTAAAATAAGTATATTCCGATAGAGCTTCTGCTCTTCTTCATACGTATTGATTGCTGATTCTACGTGGGCACCTGTTACAGACGATGCTCCCATAGTTCCTGTCATACCGTTAAGCTGGGTGTTTATATGCTCTGAGAGTTGTCTCATAGAGACATAGCTAGGACTATAAACAGAAAGGGTTACGTTATATCTGATAACAGATTCAAGACTACCTATCTGAGCTAGAGGAAAACCAGCGCCGATATCGTAAACGATGGCCGTGGTTGTAATGTCTTGAGGAAGTCTGAGAGCGTAAACGTCCGTTCCTACCATGTTACTGATATTACTGTTAGACAGTAGGTGAGTTCTAAAATCAATATCTATCATGATCGTTCCTCACATATCATTTGAATCTCGCGGTCCCTTAACATCACATTAGCTATAGAGCTAATCTCTAAATGCATACCCTTTAAACTTATGTAAGCATTACGTGGTAGCGTTGTTAGCTCGGAGTAATAGCGAAACCGTAGGTCATACTCTGTCTTACTAACTACAGAATCAGACTCTACAGTCTCACGCCGTGGCTTAGTTAAAGCACTACAGTGGTATGTGCCTAGTTGTGTATAGCTCTGCTCGACTTCGCCCCATTCGTTCGGAGCGGTAGAGGGTATGTAGATTGTTGCTTTGTTTGTTAGCTTACCTGATCTCATAACTACCTCAACTTGTAAGGGTGAAGGAGATCCTTAGCCGCTATTATAGGCTTTAGAGACTTAATGTTCGTACCGACTATCTCGTTCTCACGGTTCTCCCAAAGACTAGCCGCTATTAACAAAACTGCTGACTTTACGGGTGCCGGAGCGTCTTCTGGAGGCATACCAACTACGTAGGTAATAGTTACGGTCTCAGGATCTGTGGGCGCAACATTTGTAGGCCATTCTTCACCTATAACTGGATACAAATAACCTACACCGTTGCGATGGATCAGCCGGTAGTCTGTGAGTGCCTGTACATTAAAGCTACTATCATAATAGTTGAACGACGTTATAGATGACACTGGGCCACCTGTCAGCTTTAAAGGCGCGTTAGATTTGAGTGTCTCGAAGCTAGTTACGACAGTCTGCGAACTCAGCTTGCGGCCTGTGTACTGCTCAGCGAATGCTGTAGCAGTGCTGATCATGATAGCGGCTTCTGTTAATTCTGAGGAGTCAGCGGTAAACCGTAGGTGTTGCATTAACTCTTGTGTGCTAATTGGA
>Ga0209405_1002714_pt1 | contig 11231 bp, 9 predicted proteins | sample COGITO_mtgs_1105_6_FD_184803 | JGI IMG/M metagenome (GOLD analysis project Ga0209405, IMG submission 184803) | Pelagic marine microbial communities from North Sea - COGITO_mtgs_110516 (SPAdes) (version 2) | ecosystem: Environmental > Aquatic > Marine > Epipelagic ...
CCGACGCGCGCCATAGCCCACGTTTTACGCGACGAAATACGCCGACCCGCCGAGGTTATTCAATTTATGCGCTTACCCGAAGGCGCGCGCGTATTGGATCTCTATGCCGCCGACGGTTATTACAGCTATTTACTTGCAGCTGCTGCGGGGTCTGGTGGGCGTGTTTTCGCGCAGAATCCTATCGCGACCGATAACCTCGAAGACGTACGTCAAATGTATTCACTAGCCGATGCACTCGACGAGCGCATCGCGATAGCTGCGCTTACGACAGTCACCCATGTCCGGAGCGATTTCGCAGCAATACCAATCGACTCGGGCTCACTCGATGCTATTCTGCTCGCGCAAATTCTTCACGATTTCGCCAACAGCACCGACGCCGGCGCTATAGCGCTTTTACAGCAGCTCGGAACGCTACTAAAACCCGACGGCGCCTTGATCGTGATAGATCATGCAGGCGATGCTAATCAGGACAATGAGCGCCTGCATAGAATGCCGATTGAAGAGGCCAAACGTATCGCTCAGGCTGCAGGTTTCTCGCTAGAGAGCGAATCAGCTCTTTTAGCCAATCCGCGCGATCGACGCAGGCGTCCAGTCTTCGACCCGATGCTCGCCCGCAATACCGACCGTTTCTTGCTCCGCTTCGTGCTTAGCCCGTAAGATAAGGATGCAGAAAAGAGAAACTATGCAATCAGTCCCAGAATCAAATGTCCTCACCGTTAGCGGTCTCAACCGACTCGCTAAATCCCTATTAGAAGGACATTTTCCTGCCGTGCGCGTCGAAGGCGAGATTTCTAATCTCTCACGGCCCAGTTCAGGGCATTGGTATTTCACCTTAAAAGACCAATCGGCTCAGCTACGCTGCGCGATGTTTGCAGGCAATAATCGCCGCGTGCAATTTAAAGCCGACAGCGGTCAGCAGGTTGCCGTCCGCGGGCGACTCAGCATCTACGAGGGTCGAGGTGACTATCAGCTCATCGTTGATTCGATGGAGCAAGCAGGCGCCGGCGCTCTGCAGCGCGCGTTCGAACTTCTCAAAACAAAGCTCGAAGACGAGGGCTTATTCCGCGCCGACACGAAACGCCCCCTACGTGACGATTATCGTCATATCGGGCTTATCACCTCGGCTACGGGAGCCGCAGTTCAAGACATTATCAGCGTGTTCGGTCGACGCTCACCCACCACCACTCTTACGTTATTCCCAGTATCGGTGCAGGGCGCACAGGCACCACAAGAGATCGTGCGCGCCATTGCTAGCGCGAATAGGCTTGCGGATAAACTCGGCATCCAAGCGCTGATTGTCGGACGCGGTGGCGGCTCTATCGAAGACCTGCAGGCGTTCAACGAAGAATCTGTGGCAAGGGCAATCGCTGGCAGCGATCTCGCTACATGCAGCGCTGTAGGTCACGAAACCGATTTTACCATCGCCGATTTTGTGGCAGACCTCCGAGCGCCTACGCCGTCGGCTGCAGCAGAGCTTTTGAGTCAAAACCAAGAGGATCAGCTACAGCTGCTCACTGCGGCAAAAGCGCGACTGCTGTCACTTATCCAGACCCAGCTACAGGCGTCCACCAAACAGCTGACTTGGCTGGCGCGAAGCCTGAAACGCCCGGATCGCCTGCTACAAGAACAGTCGCAGCACCTAGACAGACTTGAGTCGCAATTAAAGCGCGCGTGGCGCGCGCGGGCTCAGCGCGGCGACAACAGGCTTGCGCTGCTCGAGCGCAGACTCCAGGCTCAGTCACCTAGCCAGAGGCTGCTAAACGTTGAGCAGCAGCTTCTCGACAGATCGAAGCGTCTTACGCGGGCGATACGCGCGCTTTTAACTAAGAAGTCTTCGCGGCTTGGCCAGCTTACGAGGAGTCTCGACACGGTAAGCCCACTCGCCACGCTCGCACGCGGCTACAGCATCAGTTACGACGACGCCGGCGCCCTTCTGCGTAGCAGTGATCAAGTCGCACTCGGCGCAAAAATGCGCACCAAAATTGCCGACGGGCTCATTGTTTCGACAATCGATACGATAGAGAAAGAAACCGATAGTCTAAAATAGACCGACCTCAAAGGATTGACCTGTGAGCAAGAAAGCGTCTCTTAACTTCCGATTCCGTTACCTGACGAGGACAGTCCTCTGCCTCTTCGCCGTCTGTAGTCCGTCACTGTTTGGTGCTGACGCGGTGCTTCAACGCCTTCCTGCTGCCCTGCTAGTCCCCGGTGGTGCTGCGGTCGTGCCGACGGCAAGCGACGCGATTCGAGGCGAATATAAAGGTGAGCGTGTGTTGCTCGCGCGATTCGAAGGCGAGCAGTACGCGATTATTGGTATCCCACTCTCAGCAAAACCGGGACTCCAGACATTCACGCTCGACAACAGGGCGGGCGAGACTGAAACCCTCGGTTTTAGTATTGCCGACAAAGCCTACACAGAACAGCGTCTTACCATCAAAAACCAACGCCAGGTAAACCCGAACGAGACGGATATGACGCGAATTCAAGCCGAGAGCGCCGAGATGAAGGCCGCCTTTCGAAGCTGGGATGAAGCACTTGTGCCAACCTTTTCGATGATCCCGCCAGTCGACGGCGTTCGCAGTAGCTCATTCGGCCTTAAGCGCTTTTTCAATGGCGAGCCGCGAGCGCCTCATTCGGGTATGGATATCGCCGCAGACGAGGGCACACCAATTGTCGCCCCCGCTGCCGGCCGCATACTCGCCACTGGAAATTATTTCTTCAACGGTAATACCATTATCCTCGACCATGGCCACGGGCTAATTAGCCTCTATTGCCACATGAATACTATCGATGTCGAAGTCGGGCGACACGTTGTTGCCGGGGAACAAATAGGTAGAGTAGGCCAGACCGGCCGAGTAACGGGGCCGCATCTTCATTGGAGCGTCAATCTTAATAATACGCGCATCGATCCCGCGCTTTTCCTCGCAGATTAACACACAGCATTAGGGAGCTACCATGAACAAGAGAGACGAACAGCGCAGGCGCCGCGAAGAGAAACAACGCGCAGCAGAAAAAAGCCAAGGAACCCGCAGGCTTCTTACGAGGTTTGGCGTTTTCTTTGTTCTCCCCGTTATCGCTCTTATTACCGCTTACACTCTCCTCAATCAGGCACCCACTTACTCTCCGATACAGATCGCCGACAACGACCATCTTAGGGGTGAGCGCGATGCGCCGGTAACCATCGTGGTCTATGCCGATTTCCAATGTCCTGCTTGCGCCACCGAACACGAAACGATGATGCGGCTCTGGCCCGAGATTAATGAGGACGCACACCTCATTTTCAGGCATTTTCCCATTACTGCCGCACACCCCAATACCTGGACAGCATCACTCTATGCCGAAGCGGCAGCGCGCCAAGGACGATTCTGGGAGATGCATGACGCCCTATTTCAAACACAAAACTTGTGGTCGGGGCTACGCTCGGTAGAAGCCGAATTCGATAGCTATGCACTCGAACTCAATATCGATCTAGAGCGTCTGCATGCGGATATGCTTGATGAGTCGATTGTCGAAAAGATTCGCGCCGATCAGCGCGGGGGAAACTCTGCAGGAGTGAGAGGAACGCCAGCAGTATTCATCGAAGGGCGTCAGCTTGCTCGCCCAAATCGGGCGCGGATTCTCGAAGCGGTCGAGGCTGCCGCAAGTTAACTTAGCGACGCCGGCAGTGCACAAAGCACAAAATGAGCATTTGGTAGATTCAGCAGCAGTGGGCACACTGCTGCATTCTTTCAGCTAGTTAGGCATTCGTGCCGCGCGAATTTCTATCTCAATTAACCAACCAGGGACAACCAGCCCTTGAATTTCGACGAAAGTACGCACTGGTTTTAGTGGGTTCTCTTCGGTGCCGAAAAACTTGCGATAGCCGCGATTGAAACCATCGAAATCGAGGTAGCCAAACTCATCAGAGACAGCGAAAGCGCGAACTTGAACAATATCGCTCATCGACCATCCCTGACTCTCTAGCGTTTCTTTAAAGTTTTCGAAGGTATCAACCACCTGCTGCTCCATCTCGCCCCAGCTTCCGTCCTCTAAGGGCGAAGCACCCGAGCCGCTAAGATAAAGCGATTCGGCACCGGCGGGCACCTTAATGGTTGTAAAGAAATGCCGTCCTTCGCCGCGTCTTTCGATGCCGCCGACGATGACCATGTCGTCTTCATCCCTGTTGAGGATTGCGACGTTGGTCGACGTCGTGTCTAGCGCAACACTTTCTGCGGCTATCTCAGAAGCACCTAGCGGCGCTGCAGCAATGGGCATATCAGGCTCATCATCGAGATTGAGTTGAACCAACAAAACAATGCCAAGCAACACAAGTGCCGCGATGACCGCCTTATTCAGCGCGCTCATACCGCTGGTCTTACCCTGAGTCTCTAGTGTTTCCGGCTTGTTTACTTGGTCTTGGGAACTCACTTCTTGTTCGGACATCGATCCTTCTCCAACTGACTCGTGGGCTACGCCCTCATCTGCTTTTGGCGCTAAACTCTTATGCCTTAGCTATTCAAATAATCGCCCCGCCGCAATCAGCGATCCAGCGAGTTAATGTAGACAAGCACGTCGTTCACGTCTTGATCGCTTTTGAGAGTCTGAGTCGAAGGCCTCATGAGGCGACCCGCAGTATCGTCTGGGTGCACACCGCGATAACCCGACTTAAAAAGTTTAATTTGCCTAAACATATACCAGTCATTTCGCCCGACTAATCCTGGCGCACCCAAGGCTTCGTTGCCTTCGCCGTCAGCACCGTGGCACGCGGCGCAATTAGCATAAAGGGCTTGGCCATTGCCTAGGTCGCCCTCGATAGTATGGTCGTTCTCGATAACCTTCCAGCCAGCAATAGTCTCGACCAGATCATCGATCTCCGCGTCGCTGATCCGGGCAACCGATGCCTGCATCTCATTGCCCGGAATGTAGTCTTTTTCGGAACCACGTATACCCGCTCTGAAATTTTCGAGCTGCTTGCGCAGATACCAAGGCTCAAGTCCGGCAAGACTTGGCCCGCCCACGACTGGGTTACCTTGGCCCGCACCGCCATGACACGTAGCGCAGACTTCATTGCTGAGCGGCTGATTGGTCGTGTCGACTGCCGCGTACTGTTGTGCGGCAACGCTTGCGCTAAACAATCCTGCAATCGAGGCCGTCAGAGTAAGCGCGGCCAATAATCTAGTTTTCTGCATGTACGAATAACCTTAAATAGGGTGCTATTGTCGAATTCGGGAAAAAATCTATCCGCGCGTTAAACGCGCTGACCAGGCATTGTGCTACCCGACTTTCGGGCAAGCATGTCGTTGATCGCCCAGTGCGCAGAAAGAATCGCACTCTCCTGCCACGCAGTGTGTTTGGTCATCTGGTCGCCGATTGTGTAATGTCTATTGCCAGCCGGCTGGCGCAAAGTTTGGAATAATCGTTCTTCTTCTTGCGTAAAACCACGGCGACTCTTTTGCCAACGCGCCGAACAACCGAGCATATGGTTCATTCGATGCCAGGCGATAGTAATACCCTTCTCGACCAGTCCACGATAATTCGGATGGACTTTCTCACCTTGGCGAATCGCCGTCTCGATGCGCTCTTCTTGTGTTAGCTGAGTAAAATGCATCCCTCCACCGTAATTATAGGCGGCGAGAATAATGCCTTTTTCTTTGTACATGCCGTGCGGCGGATACCAGATCTGTTCGATTGGCTGATTGGTCCACGAAATGCCGCCAAAGATATCGTCTTTTTCCCAGAAGCGTTCTTTCGCTTGAAAGGCGGATTTGTAGGCTTCGCCCCGGCGGGGGTAAGCCATGGCCTCTTTGTAGTCGGCCGAGAAGTTGTTGTCGATACCGGTCATCAAATGCGTTGGGATGCTATTGAAGCAATAGTCTGCTTCGATCTTATATTTGATCCCTTTGTGCTCATAGACCACCTCGATGCCCTCGTTTTGGAGCATCACCGATGTCACCATCACGTTATAGAAGACCTCGTCGGGGAGTTTGCGCAGGTAGCCTTTGATAATCTGATCCATACCGCCAACAGGCTGGAACAACATTGGCCCTGTTTCACCTTCGTTCTGGCTCAGCGCTTCACTGAAGAGCGCAGATTTAAGTAAGTCTCGCAGAGCAATCGTTTCGTGGGCATGCCCGTGTTCGAGGAATCCGCCATGCGAGTAACCCCCGCGCGTGCTTCCTCGGTAGATCATATCCTCGTCGAGATCACCCATGCGGCGCAGCGAGCGCATTAGCGCCTCGATCTCCCATTCGTCGAACGGTTGGTCTAGTTCTGCGTTGGTAAAGTTCTTCGCCATTATCTCGGCCATAAAGCCGCGTGCATTGGTCGTAAATTCGCGATTCTTTATCGGCTTGCCATCGAGCATCGCGTCGTCTTGTATGTAGGTCTCTTTGTTTTCGTTAATAAAAAACTCGAGCTCAACCCCTAACTCTTTGCAGTAATGCAGCACATTTCGATGCGAGCTTGGAATGCGCGCCGGCCCAGCATTGAAATACATATGCGGCTCATCGTCGAAGTCGCAAATCTGAGGATTACCTACCTCATCAATGAGGTCGCCATGACGCACAGTCATGTTCCGGCCACCAGCGCGTCCAGCCGCTTCTAATACCACGACGCTATAACCCGCTTTCTTAAGCTCTAACGCCGCGGTCAACCCACCAACGCCAGCGCCCAACACAACCACACTCGGGCGATTGCCTGAATCGACTGGTGGGATTTTGGGAATATCCACATAGGAATCGGGGACGATACCGAGTGCGTTGCTGGCCTGCAAAACGGCCCCACTTGCACCTGCCTTAGCTATTAACCCAAGGATTTCTCGTCGCGACACAAACTTAGTCATAGTGTGTTCCTACTGCTGATTTTCGAGGTCAGATGTGATGACCTTAGAAGACCTTAGATGATTTTAATAGACGCGTACTTTAACGCGATGCGACGCCAAACGAAAGTCGAACCGAGTCACAATTTGTCACTACAAGGTCTTACTTAGATTATTGATTTAAATCATTTAAATCCATTATCGCGCGATAAGTCGTGACAGTGTTTTCGCTGTAGAGATGCGCCCAACGAGCGGTGATCGCCGGCTTGCAAATTCGGCGGCTACTTCAGTTATAGCAAGCCTTATGCCAATCGGTTATACGCGCGAATCCACACAATAGAGCAATGAAGGTGCACCGAAACTGAGCAACCACATAAGATCCCCACTCAAACTGCACGCTAACAGCGCAGACCAAGCAAGGCTTCACAACGTTATTACTAACTAGATGATATGATCTAACACCATCTAGACCGAGCGCTAAGGCGCAGGAGAAAAGTCATAGACCTCTCGTTGCTCTCATCATTGCCTGAGTCATTGCTCTCATCGAATGGCGGCGAGTGGACTCTCGCGAATACACAAACCGCGTTATTTGTCGTTTTTATGCTCGCGTGCTTCGAGTCACTCATCGGGATTGGTCTTTTTGTCTCCGGTGTTTTCCTGCTTGGGATCGCCTCCTATTTACTCTCGCAAGAAATTATTTCGAGCACCCAGCTCGCGATAACCGCTGCGGGTGGTGCGATACTCGGTGACCATGTGGGGTTTTTCTTCGGTCGTTTTTTAGGGCCAAGACTTCATCATACTCGGCTCTTCATTCGCCATGCAGACCGGATTCTGAAAACCGAAGACATGATTGCGCGTTGGGGCGGCATCGCCGTTCCCATCGGTCGCTTTGTGCCCGCGATCCGTAGCATTGTTCCGGCGCTGCTTGGGACAAGCGGATTCATGCCGAAACGCTTCATCCTCATCGACACACTGTCATGCGCAACATGGGCGGGAGCGTTGGTGCTGCTGGCAACCGGAATCGATAAGATCGTTTAGCGCGGCATAAAAAAAACCGAATGACGAGGCTGTCATTCGGCTTTTTTTATGCCGCGCTAAACGGCTAGTGAATTGATCACTTTAAGGCGTATTAGTGACCACCGCTGCTCTGCGCCTGCGCACCTGGCAGCGCCATCGCAGTCAGCGTAGAGCCCGTCTGCAGGATGATGTACTGGTGGCCGTCATGAACCCATGAACTCATCCCGTAGCTGCTGCGAGCAGGCGCTTCGATCTGTTCCATGATTTCGCCAGTCTCTTTATTGATTGCGTAGAGCATTGGCGTACCGTCGCTCGCCGCATCAGAGTAGACCAACATATTCTTCGTCACGACCATTGGCACCAATGCGCCAGTACCCGTGTTGCCCACGTCTACCCCTTCGAGCGCAGGATTATTCTTGATACGGTTAGGCGTCTCACCCGTCGGAATCATCCAAGAGTGATCGCCGGTGTTCATATCGATAGCAGTAATGCGGCTATACGGCGGCTTCCAAAGAGGGATGCCGGCCGGATGACGAGGTGGACGCGAGGTTGCACCCGGACCTGCGTTCGCCCATTCCGACAGCGTAACGCCGGTCGTGTTCGGATAAAGCAGATCAGCCTCTTCGCCAGGAATCAGGCGCAGCGCAAAACACGCTTTGTGCGAAGACACGAACAACTTTCCTGTTTCGGGGTCGGCAACAGCAGGCGCTGTGATGTTTGCGCCACCGGCGCCACCGGGGCAGTTCATCGCAGCAAACTTACCTGTATCGTTACCGGCATGGATCGGCGGATTAAACAGAGGACCCATTTGGTAATTCGCTAAGGCGTCGATCGCCTGCTGACGAATCTCAGGCGTAAAGTCCGCGAGGTCATCGATGGTGATGCCTTGCATATCGTAAGGCGCAGGCTTGGTTACATGCGGCTGCGTCGGCGACAGCACCTCACCAGGCACAATAGAGGCCGGCACGGGCTTGTCGACGATAGGCCACAGTGGCTCGCCGGTAATGCGGTCGAAGGCATAGACCCAAGCCTGTTTCGTGATCTGCGCAATTGCAGGTACTTTGCCACGGCCAGGCATATCGAGGTCTAGCAAGACAGGCGCTGTGGGATTATCGAAATTCCAGATTTCGTGCTTTACCATCTGGAAATGCCACTTGCGCTCGCCGGTGCGAGTATCGAGTGCGATAAGCGCCGCACCGTAGAGGTTGTCTCCGGGACGGAAACCGCCGTAGTAGTCGATAGTTGCGCTATTGGTCGGAATGTAAACGAGATTGTTCTCGGGGTCTGCCGACAGCGGCGCCCAAGACGAGACATCGCCAGTCCATTCCCATGCGTCATTTTCCCATGTCTCATGGCCGTACTCGCCTGGCTTAGGAATGACGTTAAACTTCCACTTGAACGCGCCAGTGCGGGCGTCGTAACCGAGGATATCGCCTGGCACGTTTTCTACGCGCGACTGGTGATAGCCCTGCTCTGCTGAGTTACCAACGACAACGGTGTCATTAACAACGATCGGCGGAGACGAAGACGTGATGTAGCCAGTTTCGAGTGGGAGGCCTTCATAGGGGTCGTATGGATGACCCAAATCGGCGAGCATGTCGACGACGCCTGTTTTAGGGAAGCCATCAATAGGAACCGGCTGGCCGAAACCTTCTATGGGCACACCCGTGTCGGCATCGAGCGCTGTAAGGAAGAAACCTGGGGAGGCTATGTAGACAACGCCACGGCCATCAATGCGCGCAAAGCCAACGCCTTTGCCGTAATCGGCGCGCATCGAATACTCGCCTCGGGGCGTGTCGGGCTCACGGTAAGACCAGAGCGTCTCGCCCGTCTTGGGGTCGATCGCCACCACGTGGCGCTTATTGCCCGCAACGGTGAATAGCTTGCCATCGATTAGTGACGGCGTAGAGCGACCGCTGACAGCCTTGAAGCTGGCGCCGTCCCATTCCCATGCAACCTCGAGGTCGGCGAAATTTTCTGCAGTGATCTCATCGGCTGGCGAATAGCGCGTATGCGCAAAGTCGCCGCCAAGCGTGAACCACTCTTCGGGATCTTGAGCGGTTGCTGTGGCGGAAACACCAAGGGCGATAGCCCCTAAAGTTATTCCGCGTAGCACGCTGCGGGTCATCGAATTACTACTTAACAATCGCATAACTCTCTCTCTTCTATAAACTGAACTGATACCTAAACTGCTTAGCTAATTTCACTGGTATTTAACGACGTCAAAAATATCAAGAATTGCGCGTCAGGACTATGATTAATTGAAACAGGCAAGGCGCGCAGCCCAACAAAAAATCAGGTAACTTGTGAGCGCCAGAACTAATGACTTGTGCTATAGTCGCGCGCCTTAAACAAAGCGCCTCGAAATCAACGTGTTAGGCGCTTATCCAACGCTACAACTAAAACAGCGAATCAAGTGGCCGGCGCGCGCGAATGGCCTCTAGAAGCTTAAAAAATAGTTTAAACAAGAATTGCATATGACTGATAATAAAGAAAAAAATGTTGTAGGATGGCGAGAGTGGCTGACGTTACCCAGCCTTGGTATCGATGCGATCAAAGCCAAGATAGATACCGGTGCACGCTCCTCTGCTATTCACGCTTACAGTATTGAGACCGAACTAATTGAGGGCCAAGAGTTCGCTATCTTTCAGGTGCATCCTATGCAAGATGATCTGAGCAATTCGATTACCTGTCGCGCCCCTATTGTCGATCGCCGCATAGTGCGAGACTCAGGCGGCCACGAAGAAGAAAGACTGTTCATCTCTACCACCGTAGAATTTATGGGCAAACATTGGGAGGCTGAGTTCAGCCTAACTAACCGAGAAAATATGGCATTTAGAATGCTACTGGGACGAACCTCATTGGTCGGAGGCGGGTTAATTGTCGACCCAGCTCGGTCCTTTACCCAAGGCGAGGAACTCGCTGCAAAGAAACCCACTGCCAGCAAGGAAAGTCAGCTATGAAAATCGCCGTGCTCTCACGCAATCGCAACCTCTACTCCACGCGACGCCTGATCGAGGCTGCAACAGAACGCGGTCATGAGGTGCGTGTGCTCGACGCACTGCGCTGCTACATGAACATTACCTCACACAGGCCGACTATCCACTACCGAGGCGAAATACTCGAAGACTTCGACGCGATCATTCCTCGTATTGGCGCATCGGTAACCTTCTATGGCACAGCGGTACTGCGTCAATTCGAAATGATGGGCGTCTATCCCCTTAACGAATCTGTCGCTATTTCGCGTTCGCGCGACAAACTTCGGTCACTACAACTTCTCTCCCGTAAGGGCATCGGCCTACCGATCACCGGTTTTGCAAACAAGCCCGATGACATTCAAGATTTGATCAAAATGGTGGGCGGCGCCCCGCTCGTCATCAAACTGTTAGAGGGTACTCAGGGCATAGGTGTGGTGCTC
>Ga0209405_1002723_pt1 | contig 11198 bp, 3 predicted proteins | sample COGITO_mtgs_1105_6_FD_184803 | JGI IMG/M metagenome (GOLD analysis project Ga0209405, IMG submission 184803) | Pelagic marine microbial communities from North Sea - COGITO_mtgs_110516 (SPAdes) (version 2) | ecosystem: Environmental > Aquatic > Marine > Epipelagic ...
CGGTAATTTGAAAACCTATGTAGATGCAGCCTTGGTAAGTACCAATCCAACAGTAGATATTTCGAGTTTTTATGGAAATAAAATGTGGCTCGGTGCTAGAGGTCATATAGATTTAGCAGGCACTGAAACAGTAGATCGTGCATTTAGTGGATCAATTGATGAATTCAGATTGTGGAACACGCTTCGGTCTTTTGAACAAATTGAAAGAGACCGTTTCTTTGAAGTTGATACAGACAGTGCAGGATTGTTGGTTTATTCCAAAATGAATGCGCCAGACACTCCCACAGGAAATGGTCCACGCTACTACCATATAGTTCCTGGTCCGCTTTACTCCACGAGTTTGGCAGTCATGAATGCGGGTACTGTAAACTATACGATAGATGTGCCACCAATTAAACCGGCCAGAAACACAATTAGTTTTCAAATCAGTCATGTGATCAATGGCGATCAAATGATTATGGAACCAGTAGTATCTAGCCTAGCCGCCATAGAAGGTCAGGTATTAGACATTACAGTCCATAGAATGTTTGATGAGTTTAATAACATGCAAGCATCGCCCATCACTTGGACCGCTTACGTCAATAAAGATCAAGTTGATTGGTATATTGATGAAGAGCAAACAGTTTCAGAAACGGAACTGATTTTTGGAGATGAAAAAACATACACAATTCTTGTGGTCAACTCTGGAGGAACCTTTCAAGATTTCAGCCTGTTGAATGTACCCAATTGGTTAACGGTAAGTCAATCCAGTGGATTGCTGTCACCAAATAGTAGTATTGAAATATCTGCGATGGTCGATAGTGATTTGGCTGCTGGGTATTACGAACAAGATATGTTTTTACGTACCGAATTTGGGTTCGATCAAAAAATTCAATTAAAATTAAATATTTTCTCTGATATTGATTGGACTTTAGATCCAAACGATTTTCAATACAGCATGAATGTAATTGGGAAAATTATGATTGATGGTGTTTTCGATCAAGACACAAAAGATAAACTAGGTGTATTTTATAATGAAGAACTAAGAGGTGTGGGACAATTAACTTTTGATCCTAACTACCAAGAATATTTTGTGTACCTCACAATCTATTCAAACACAGCGTCAGGAGAAATCTTAAATTTCAATATTTGGGATGCTTCAGAGGATAAAATCCTAGTTGCAACTTTAGACGGAGAGGAAACGACTGAATTTATTTTGAATCGTGTTTTAGGTTCCAATACGAATCCAGCCCTTTTTGAAAACACAACTGAAGTAAGTCAAAGCATCGGGTTTAATCAAGGCTATACTTGGATCTCATTTCCTGTACAAAGTTCTACATTATCAGATGTGAATGCCATCACTTCAAATTTAGATCTTGAAACAAATGATTTAATGCTAAGTCATTCTCCCTCTCTTTTAGAGACGTACTTTAACGACCCTCAAGACACTGACAATAGCAGTTGGTCTGGAAGCATAAGTGACAACGGTGGCTTTAGCACGACCAAAATGTATAAGGTGCGATTAGAGAATGCACAAACCTTAGATGTGTTAGGAACTCCCGTAGATTTATCTACTTGGACATTCCCAATCAGCGAAAATTGGAACTGGCTTCCTTACGTCGTTGGAGAGAATGTAAGAATAGGAGAAGCACTGTCTGATTTTATTCCTTCAGTGGACGATGTCATCAAATCGCAAAATGAGTTTGCCATTTATGATGCCTTAAATGGATGGTCAGGAACCTTGTCATATTTAGAAACAGGAAAAGGGTATATGCTAAGATCTTCCTCAGAACAGGAATTTAAGTATCCCAACTATTTGTCTGGTGGGAGAAGAATGGCTTCAGAAAGTAGTTCTAGTACGGTCAGTTCAGAAACTCAAAGCGCGTTTAATGCATTTTCACAAAACATGAATGCAGTCATTCAATTGCCAGAAGGCTATACAAATGTATATGCTTATAATACCGCAGGAGAATTACACGGACATGCCGTAACTCAAATGGTGAATGGAAACGAGTTGTCCTTTATGACCATAGTTGGCGATACAAGTCAAAATCAAAGATTGGTATTTCATATCGGTGATGGAGATACAACCAAGCAGACTTCAAATACAATTAATTTTTCTGCGGACTCAATTTTAGGAACCACGAGAACTCCCTACATTATTGACGAAGATGCTATTGATTTGAGTACATCTCAATTTATGTTATATCCAAACCCTAGCAAGGACGGGTTTGTGTATCTAGAGTTTTATGCTCAAAACAATCAAAAGGCGCAAGTGCGTATTCACAATATGTTAAACCAGTTGTTATTTGATATGTCGGTTGTAATTGAAAAAGGCCACAACCGTTTAAAAATACCTGTTAATTTCCAAAACGGCACGTATTTCTTAAACACAACGATTGATAACGAGGTTCATAACAATAAAATAATTCTAAATGAAAAATAAAAACAAATTCGCAGCACTTATATTAACCTGCCTTATTTCATTAGGCCTAAGTGCGCAGGCACCCTCGTGGCAAGTCAATGAAAATGAATTTGAATACACAATGACAATGGTTGCATATTTAAATGTAAATGCAACCACTTTGTCTAACTCAAACGACATGTTAGCCGCCTTTGTAGGCGGTGAATGTCGGGGAGTTGCAAACCTGATTTATGCAGAATCTACGGATAACTATTTTGCATACTTAACAGTGTTTTCGAATTCAACCTCAGAAACTGTAAATTTTAAAATTTATGACTCCATCTCCGATACGGTTACAGAGGCGGATCAAACATTGCCATTTGAAATTAACAAACATTACGGCGGGATTACATCAGATTTTGGTTTTTCGAAGCCTTCTCCAAGATACTTTAAGAAAAATGTAATTTTATGTGATGTTTCTAAAGGAGCCATCACTGTGTTATTTGAACAGGACGATGTGTTTTTAACCCTTGAGAAGGATAACCAAACATTCCGTACTAAAACAGCAGTAGGGACGGCTCAATTTGAAAACCTTGAAATGGGAACCTATGTTTTAAAAATTAACAATAGTTTCAAAAAAACAATCACTATTGAACTAGAAAATTAATTTATATATATATGAAAAAAATAAAATTCACCATAGCAGTAATTTTTACATTATCTATTACCACATTAATTTTCACATGCTCATCTGATGACCCTGTGGAAAACCCTTGCAGTGGCTACACATTGCCAGAATTTGTAGAAATTTTTTAGTAGGTCTAAACAGTCGTCTAAACTTCATTACCCCAACGGTTACTCTTAATAGCAGGTTGTGAACGTCCTCGTATCACGCGCCGTCGCCCTCAGCTGTTCAGTTAGTTTCTGAACTTAGGTGTGTCTGATCCCTCCTTCATTTTTTTTTAATTAAAGATCATAAAAACCCCGCTTAAACTATTTGCCGCGCGATCCAAGCTGCTGCAGAAGTGAGCGGTACTGAGATTGCAAGGCGCTCTATAGAAACTTGGAGTCATGATAAATTCGTGGGCAATTCGGGGCTCATCTTACTCCTTGATTTCTAAAACCAAGGCTTGGCCAAGATAATACAGCAAGTGGTTTTTGACCATTAGAACAACATATTCATAATGTAAAAATTGTTAGTTTCACTACGGGTCCCGCTGTGGGGATACTGAGGATTAATTTGTGGCACGAACTTTGTGAATACTAGTGTTTCTAACCCCTAATAACTACCTACATCATGAAAAAAGTTATCTTAACCTTATGTATTTTGTTTTTTACTCTATTCAGTTTTGCACAAGGCATCGCTATTCAAGGCATTGCTCGAGATGCTAACAATACTGCAAAAACAAATGCTAGTATTTCACTAACATTTGAAACTTATTACTTAGATACAAGTAACAATCCTACATCTGTTTTTTCACAATCAATAACACTTCAAACCGATGCCTTTGGGGTATTTTCTCATGTCTTAGACGTGCCAAAAGCGGATGAAAGTCAATTTAGTAACAAAGACTTGTATTTAAAAATCACTGAAGGTACTGTTGTTATTTCAAACGAAATTTTCAAACGGGTTCCTTTAGCGTATTCCGCTAGTAATGGAGTCCCAACAGGGTCGATCATGCCATTTATAGGTACAACGGCTCCAGCAGGCTGGATATTATGTGATGGAAGCACTATTCCTGTTAATTCTAATACCGCTACATTAAGAACCTTACTTGGAAGTGGAAATGCCCCCGACTTACAAGGAATGTTTTTAAGAGGCACAGGTCAAAGCCCTGTAAATTCTCAACAAGGACCAGCATTAAAAGGAGTGCAAGGGGATTCCAATAAAAGCCATAACCACGATGTTGGATCTCTTACAGCAAATAGTAATGGAGTTCATTCACATGGAATGAGCGATGTATTGGCTCTTACGGGAAATAATTTATCAAGTACAAATGGAGGTGATGGTGATGGTACAAAAGTAAATAGCACTTTCAGTGCAGGAGCACATACCCATTCAATTAGTGGTAGTACTGCAAATAATGGGGGAAATGAAACCCGCCCAGTAAGTTATGGTATTAACTATATAATCAAATTATAAAACTCTTGGTTATGACTCTAAATTTACGAATTAAAAAATGGTTAGCATTTTTCGCTTTTCTTTTAGGTATATGTTTTTCGGGTTTTTCACAAAATGGTGAGGCAAGAATTGTAACGGTATCTCAGGCGAAAAGTGCGAATGGGGGCTATTATTTGCAAGTAGGTGTTCCTTACTTAGGTATCACGGCGGCGCCAAACGCAGTACACACCACAACACCATCGGATGTTCGTTTCCCATGGCATATATTGTATTTATATAACACGTTTGCTGAGGAATCGTTTTCAGTTTCTAAAGGTTATTTTACTGATAAAGTGATTATTAACTGGAATATTAGAAGCAATCAACTTTCAATTACGGGGATTAATGTGTATAGAAAAAAAATTGGAGAGGCCTCTTATGGTTCAAGTATAGCTAGTTTAGGCGCTTTTACGACGCAGTATGAAGATGAATATATTGAAGGCGGCCAACTTTATGAATATAAGATAGAGGCTTCAGGAATTAGCAATACACCAGAACTCTACAAAACCTTTATAGAAGGGATTGGATTTAGAAACCCCTCCGGCATAGTGACTGGTAGGATTAGTTATGAGGGTGGCAACCCCGTAAAGGATGTGGCCGTTTTAGCAACATCTGCAACTGCTGCTTCATTTGAGGGGTCAGGTATTAGTATTGCTGAAAATAATGCATTAAAGATAGAACACATACAGAACCCTATCAATGATAGAATCACTTTTCAAGCTTGGATTCGTCCTAAAGATGTCTTCACAAATACAGGGGCGACTCTTTCCGTTTTTACATTAATAAATAATTCTGGCACTGTTGAAAAAAATGTTGGTGTAAAATTAATTACAGGCGCAACTAACTATATTGAGGTGAATGTAGATGGAAGTATTTATAAAGTTAATAACTATTATCCATCAGGAGTGCTTAATGCAAGAGGGGATGATATACTAAAACCCGTTACAGCATTTAACAGTGAATTTATTCATCTTACTGTTGCTATAGAACACAACAAGATTCCTCTTTTGTATATCAATGGGCGAAAACTAAATGAAGTTTATGCACAAACCATTCACGATAAATTATTAGGCATAGACGCTAATTATACAGCACCTTATTTTACGGTGGAATCTCCTACAACTACTGTAAGTTTAGATGATAATTTTAATAATGTGCAGATGCCTTGGGAGCAAATAAAATTTGGATCGCAAAAAGCAATGCTCATCGATGAAATTAGAGTTTGGAATCGTATGCTAAATGAAAGTAATATATATAACGATTATAAGCGAATTATAGATGGAAATGATGTCAATTTAATTTCTTATTTAAGAATGGATGAATCCGCAGGCGACGTGGCATACGATTTGTCACATTCTGGTTTCACTTATAACAATAACAATGGAAAACTTTACAATGCAGGTCAAGTAACGTCTCCAAATTGGGTTTCTGGACTCGACACCCCTAGTTCAGATCAATTGGGCATTTTGGGAGTCACAGACGATAATGGAAATTATATTATCAGTGCGATTCCTTACAGCGGCGCTGGAGAAACCTATACGATTACCCCAGTTTTAGGAATTCATCAATTTGACCCAACTCAACAATTGGTCTATATAGGAGAAACGAATACGGTTATTAACAGCGTAAATTTCATAGATACCTCCTCTTTTACATTTAAAGGCAAAGTTTTCTACGATAGTAGAGGGGTCTTTAAATCGTTTGTAGAAGTAAATAGTTCCGATCCAAATGTACCCGATTTCACAGGTCTAACCGATGGAGATGAATATGTTAGTGGCCCTGGACTTATTGATATGGGCTATAATTATTATGAAAAAGGCAGTGTGAAATTTTCAAAAGGAGAGTACTGGTTAAACAACGCAGGTACTACAAATGATGCTACCGATGATTACTTAGAACGCTATGCGAGAATCCCTTCAGAAGGCGTTAGTATTTATATAGATAATGAAATTGTTTTAGACACCAATAATACACCCATTGTTTCTGATAGCAATGGAGAATTTGAAATTACAGTTCCAATTGGGAAACATTACATTAGTATAAAAAAAGACGGTCATGAATTTGGGTATTCAGGTAGATTTCCCTCAGATCCCACTACCTTTGAAGAGTTTTTTGAAGATAGGAACGAACAAGTTACATTTATAGATCAAACAAAAGTAACACTTGTAGGTAGAGTTGTAGGGGGGACTGTTGAAAGCGCAAAAGAAATTGGGTTCGGACATGACGGCACTGTTTCAAAAGATATTACGGACTCAAATGGATTTCCACAAACAACCGTAGTCACTTCTGTGAATAATATAGGAACCGCAACAATTAACTTTGACTATACACCAGCTGCGGGCAACTCAACTTCCTATACAAAAGCAAACGTTACCACAAATGTCGATACTGGAGAATACCGTTTAGAGTTGTTGCCATTAGACTATTCTATAAGCCAAACAGGAGGTATAAACATCGCGAGTAACTCTACATTAAACATACTAAATGCAAACGAAACTATAAGTGTTTCAAGAATAGCAGACCTAACAACTCCTTATTTTGAGTATTCTAATGGGACAACTGAGACAGGAGATCCCTATCATTATGAAAAGAGTTTTACTTATAGATCAACACCTATATTAAGAGTTACGGAACAAACCTCTGAAAGTGAATTGGAACGTGCAGATGGGTCCACAATCAGTACTGAAGGATTTGAGTTTATAATATATAAACAATTTAACAATTACACGATTGAAATGAATCGTTTTGAACCCTATTACAATTTTGATGGTAGTACTGCAGGAGTAGAGTTTCAAGTGCCAGTTACTGATGGAGATTTGGTCATAAACAACAACTTAGCATTAGAGAATTCAGAATCTGTAGTGACAAGTCCATCAGATGCTAGTATTTCAACCTATAAATTTAGAGGAGGACTCCCTTCAATAAATTCTCCTTACACAAAAACATTAAACATTAAATATCGTATAAATGGAGTTGATTATGAAGCAGAAAACTATAAAAGTTTAGTGGTTTTATTAGGAGGTCAGTCCGATGGAAGTCAAACATTTGTAACAAGTGCTCCGGATGCTCCAGATATGATATTGAGAGACCCCCCTGGGTCAAACAGTAAGGCGACCATTAGTAGTGAAGAAAGTATCTCATTTACAACAGAAAGTGATTTTACAACAGCCGGAGGTGTAGCAACTGAATTTAAAGTCTTATTAGGGGTCACATTTGCTGCAGGTGGTGGTTTGGCAGGACCCGTTATTGAAAGTCAATCTACCAATAGTATTTCTGCTGGAATTTCAGTGAATTCTTCTAGTACAGATGCAAAAAGCTTAACTAAAACCTATACGTTTTCCCAGTCCATTTCTACCAGTGATTCTCCCGAATTTATAGGGGCAGACGCCGACTTATATATAGGGCAATCAAAAAATTATTTTTATGGTACCTATGATGATATAGATATTAGAAATACTGTGGGAAATGCAGGGTATCAACTTACGAATACTGCTGGAGAAAGCATTTTTGTAGGCAAACAAAAAGCAGTTTATTTTTCTGAAGAACCTTCAGATACCTTTTTCGTTTTTTCTCAATTTTATATTGTGAATACACTCATTCCAGAATTGCAAGGTTTTGTGGATGGCTTAGAGGATGGAACCATTGATCCAAATACTCCAGGTATTTTGACTGTAGATCAGTACAAAACACAAATTAATTTATGGAGATCTACTGTTAGAGAAAACGAACGTGTGAAGTATTTGGCGTTAAACGATCGCGCAAATTACAAAGCAAGCATAGAAACAACTATAAATGATTATATAGGTGAATTGACCGCTGCTCTTAGTCAAAATAATGACCCAGTATCCGAAGCAACATTAAATAGCAGGCTCGTACGATCCAATCAATTAAAAGAACTTTTAAACACGAACTTTGAAGATAACGTGTCTATAGATAATGGTGTTGGAGAATTTTCGAGAACGATTAAAACATCTTTAGTCAATACCTCCACAAGATTAATTAACTTAAATACCGATCAAAACTTTGGCTTAGATTTAGGCTTTAATATAAACGGCGTTGGGTTATTAAATACAACGGGGGGGTTTGTAAGTCAAGATATAAATACAGCCCTATCAACCGAAGAAGAGACGACCACAGAAATTACTTATACATTAGTTGAGGGAGACCTTGGAAACCTGTTAAGTCTTGATGTTGTTAATTCCTTTGATGGGAATGGTCCTATTTTTATCACTATTGGGGGGAGGACGTCCTGCCCTTATGAAGGCGCTCAAAAATCTATATTTTATAACCACAGTACTTATATGGCAAATGATGATGCAATCATAGAGCTAGCTGAAGAAGATCAAGAAGAGTTAAGTAATGCAACACAACAGCTAGAAGTACCTCTAATTAGTGCAGCGGTTGTAGATGTGAGTAATGTACCAGAAGACCTTAAAGCAGAATTTAGAGTGGTATTAGAAAACTTAAGTCCTTTAGGAGCAGAATCTGACTATATTTTAAAAGTGAACCAATCCTCAAACACTAACAGTGCAATCATTAATATTCCAGCTACAGGTATTTTATTCCCAGATTTTCAATATGGAGAACCAAAAGAATTTGTAGTAACTATAGAGAAATCTGTATCAGATGTGTACGATTATGAAGATATTGAAATTATTTTTGAAAGTGCATGTAATTTAGACGTCAATGGGGACGCTGATTCATCCATCACTCTTTCTGCTCATTTTGTACCCTCCTGTTCTAAAGTTTCTGTAAGCGCACCTTTAGATAATTGGGTCTATAATGTTTCAGAAGGTTATAACCTTGATGGCACGAGCAATCCGTTAGCGGTACAACTTAGTGAATTTAACACTAGTTTTTCCAATTTCAAAAAGATTGATTTACAATATAGGCTCGCAAGTTCATCTAGTTGGACACGCCTACATACCTACTACGGCACCGATGATTTTTATGACGAAGCTGTTCTAAACAATGAAACTAAAATTTCTGTTATAACAGCTGCAACGACCACTTACCCTTGGGATATTGTGGGGCAAAATATTCAAAACGGCACTTATGAAATTAGAGCTATAAGTTCTTGTACCAACAATACAACATTTATTTCGGAAGTAATTTCAGGAAGAATCGATTTGTTTGCCCCAAGAGTTTTTGGAACCCCAACTCCAACAGATGGTATCTTAGGATATGGTGAAGATATGTCGGTACGTTTCAACGAAGCTATTTTTTATAACTCATCGGTCAGTTTAATCGAAATTAAAGGAGAAACCAATCAATTACCTATTAATAACAATGTCTCTCTTTACTTCAACGGTTCAACAAATACGGCCACTATTGAAAATCCATATATTCATACAGGCGATTTTAGCTTTGAATTTTGGATGAACAATCAGACACAAAGTAACACAGCAACTGTTGTAAAACAAGAAAGTGGAATTAGTGTCGATTTACAAGGAGCTTCGCTTAGTTTTAAATTTGGAGACTCTACAGTGTCTGGTGTAATCTCAAGTGATAACCTATTCCACCATTATACACTTACATATAACAGCGCCACAGGAATCATTAGTATTTACGAGGATGCTACTATAGTGGCTACGACTTCAGCAACTTCAGATTTGCAATATAATTTCGACAAACCAATTGTGTTTGGAGGCAATACATTTAGAGGGAATATTCACGATGTAAGACTCTGGTCAAAAGCCCTAAGTTTCACAGATGCCTATGCAAATATTTACACCAAATACGTAGGTAACGAACTCAATTTAGTAGGCTATTGGCCCATGAATGAGGGGCACGGAAATTTAGCCCATGATTTAGCGCGTTTCAAGCACGCACAAGTAAACGCAGCATGGGACATAAAACCCAAAGGAGATGCTTATGAATTTGCCAATGGACAATACCTAAGCTTAGAAAATGTTGCAGCCGTTCAGCTCACAAAAGAAATGAACGCGACACTCTCTTTCTGGGTAAAAACTGATCAAACTCAAAATGCAACTATTTTCTCTAATGGAAGGGGAGACGACACCGATATTGCAGCACAAAACGGCACAAGGAACAAATGGGCTGTAAATTTGAATAATGATGGTAATTTGTCCTTTGAAAACGAAAATAAATCCTATAGCCTTACAACAACGAGCATCACAGATAATGAATGGCATCATGTTTCGATTTTGATTAATAGACTAGGAAATTTAAGAACCTATGTAGATGCAACCTTGGTAAGTACCAATCCGATAACAGATATTTCTGGTTTCTATGGTAATAAAATTTGGCTCGGTGCCAGAGGTCATATAGATTTAGCAGGTACTGAAACAGTTGACAGGATTTTTAAAGGGAAAGTTGACGAATTCAGGTTATGGAACACCCTTCGATCTTTTGAACAAATTGAAAGAGACCGTTTTTTTGAAATTGATACAGACAGTCCAGGGCTGTTCGTATATTCAAAAATGAATGCGCCAGACACTCCCACAGTAAATGGTCCACGCTACTACCATATACTCCCTGGTTCGCTTAACTCCACGAGTTTGGCAGTCATGAATGCGGGTACTGTAAACTATACGATAGATGTGCCAGCAATAAAACCGGCAAGAAACACAATTAAATTTCAAGTGAGTCATGTGATCAATGGCGATCAAATGATTATAGAGCCCATAGTTT
>Ga0209405_1002726_pt1 | contig 11184 bp, 8 predicted proteins | sample COGITO_mtgs_1105_6_FD_184803 | JGI IMG/M metagenome (GOLD analysis project Ga0209405, IMG submission 184803) | Pelagic marine microbial communities from North Sea - COGITO_mtgs_110516 (SPAdes) (version 2) | ecosystem: Environmental > Aquatic > Marine > Epipelagic ...
TACTCGGCTCCATAGAGGCCGCTTCATCGATTTCTTCGGTTAAGACTTCCGTTCTTGTCGGCAAATCAGCAACCGATTTATTGGCCCTGGTGGCCTCAATCAATATTTCGTCGAGCGCTTCTTGCGAAGGTTTTAAGCTCACTTTTAGTGCTGTGGTCTCCTTCCTAGGAAAGACCAAAACCATCTTTTCCGTATCGTAACCCACAAATGAGAATTGCAGTTCTACCTCTCCGTTGGGAATGTTTTTCAAGCTTGCCTTTCCGTTCGGATCTGTGGTGACGCCATTTGTGGTACCCGAAATGAATGCCGTAGCGCCAATCAAAACTTCATTCTTCGCGGCATCTACTATGAGCACGTTCAACTGATTTTGCGCAAGCCCGACCATTGGTAGGAGGAACACGAACAAGAGGAGCGGGTATTGGAAAGCTTTCAATGAACTCCCAAGGTAAGATTTCAAGCGGCTCAATCTGTGCCTTTTGCATAGCTGTGCATATTATCTTCGACCTTATGAATCCAAACCCATCGTTCAAGGTAAAGTCGCTCAGGCGGGTAAAAATGGTCATTGGGATTTTCCTTTGCTGTTTCTTCTTGAATCCCCGTCTTCAGGCTCAGGCCACTGAGCGCTTTCGTCAGAATCAAACTTACGACCTGCCATCGCTCATTGAAGAATACCAAAAACTAGATGCGGCCTACGAAGAAGCCAAGCTGATTACCCTCGGACAAACAGACGTTGGCAAAGACCTTCACCTGTTCCTAATCGATCGGAAAAAGCAATTCAACCCGATTCAAAACAAAGCCGATAAACGCGTTTTCTTGCTCATCAACAACGGCATTCACCCTGGCGAGCCATGCGGCGTTGACGCGAGCTTAAAATTCGCTCATGAGCTGCTCAGCAATAAGAAATACAGTGAGATTCTTCAAGATGTTGTGGTCGGAATCATTCCGATGTACAATGTAGGCGGCGGACTGAATCGAGCCTGCTGTTCACGAGCAAACCAAAATGGTCCTATAGAGGCTGGCTTTCGTGGAAACGGACGCAACCTAGACCTCAACCGCGACTTCATCAAAGCCGACGCTAAAAACACTTGGCTGCTGCAAAATGTAGTTGTGAAATGGGACCCCGATGTATTCATCGATACGCATACTTCGAACGGCGCCGATTACCAATACGACATGACCCTCATTTCCTCGCAGTCGGACAAACTATTTCCACTTCTTGGAAAATACCAACGCACAACGCTCGACCCAGCCATCTTCGCTAAAATGGAAAAGAAAGGTTTCCCGATGAGCCCTTACGTGCACAGCCTCAAACAAATCCCCGACAGCGGCATCTACGACTTCCTAGAAACTCCACGCTACTCAACCGGTTACACGGCACTCTTCAATGCCTTCTCATTCGTAAGTGAAGCCCATATGCTCAAGAGCTTTGAAGCGCGAGTATTGGCAACGCACGCCCTCCTTCATTCTCTAGTTGAAACTTGTTCCGAAAACAGACTTCAAATTCTTTCTACGCGTCAGAGCACACAAAAAATTCTCAGCACTGCCAAGCAATTCCCGCTGCATTGGCAGCTGGACACGAACGTATTCGAGACCATAACATTCAAAGGCTACGAAGCCAAGTACAAGAAGTCGGAAGTAACGGGAGCTGAGCGTTTGTATTACGACCAAAAGAAGCCGTACGAAAAGAACATCAAATATTACAACCGCTACTTTTTCGATAAGGAAGCGGCCGCCCCATCTTTCTACGTTTTACCCCAAGTCTGGTGGCAGGTGGCCGATCGCCTCAAGAACAACGGCGTGCAGCTCGTGCCTCTAGAGCGCGACACCAATATGCTTCTAGAAGTGAGCTACATCAAAGACTACAAGAGTTTGAACCGTCCTTACGAAGGCCATTACTTGCACTACGATGTAGAAGTTTCAAAGGAAGAGCAGCTCATCGATTTGTACAAAGGAGATTACCTCATCCCCGTCAATCAGTTCAGCAACCGCTTCATTGTTGAGACTTTGGAACCCGAAGGAGAAGATTCATTTTTTGCCTGGAACTTCTTCGATGAAATCCTTCAGCAAAAGGAGTGGTACTCATCCTACGTTTTTGAAGATGTAGCCGCCAAACTCCTCGTGGAAGATCCTGAAATCAAGAAAGCCTTCGAAGAGAAAAAATCCTCCGATTCAGAGTTCGCCAACAACCCAAAAGCCCAACTATTCTTCATCTACAAACAATCGGATTATTACGAGAAGAGTCATTTGCGGTATCCCGTTTATCGTGTTAGATAAGAGAGGAAGAGCTAAAAAGTTGAAGAGTATATAAGTCCAATCGGCTAATACTTTCGGGTTGCGAAGGAGGTAAATAATGAAACTGAAAGAGTGGAAAAGTTAAAGAGACTGCTGTACTTGACTTCCAACGCGAATGGCCTCATCTGGCTTGTAAACGAATAGGGTTAAAGAGGTATTCCGCTTTTTCAGCTCTTGAGCTTTTCAATTAGAGTTTACGAATGAGAGAAGCAAGCATGTACGCAATCTCCTCACTCGAACGAATGAACTTCTCCTTGGTGTCCAAATCAAGGTAGTTCAAATCCGCAGCCAAGTATATCATCGATCGCACTTCACCTGCCGAGGCTTTTGCGATGTAGAGAAATTGTCTCCATTCAAGCGAACTCCTTCGTTCATGTCCTTCGGCAATGTTGTTCATCACTGAAATAGTTGCTCTTAGGATTTGGTCCCGGAATGCATAATCAGGAAGTTTCCCAAACAGCCGGTACATCTCTTTTGCAAGGATTCTACTTTTTTGCCAAACAATAAGATTCTCAAAACTCCCATTCATCTCTTTCATCTTTTCACTTTCATCTTTTCACTTTGGTCTTTCATCTTATTGAGAAGCAAAGGCGACAGCCGCCACATAAACCTTGGTGCCAGCAACTTTATTCAACTCAGAAACGCAGCTTGCCATGGTAGCGCCGGTAGTAATCACATCGTCAATGAGGAGCACTGTTTTGTTTTCTAGAGCACTCGATTGTGTGACTTGGAAAATGCCTTCTACGTTCTCGACCCGTTCTTCTGCGCTTTTATTCGTTTGGGTTTCATTGGCCACCGTTCGGATGAGTAGCTCTGTGTTTAATGCGCTGTCAAGTTCTTTCGATATTCCTTCGGCAAGGATCTCTGCTTGATTGAAGCCCCGCTTCTTTTGTTTCTTCGGATGCAAGGGAAGAGGAAGAATCAAATCGGGTTTAGGCCAATGTCGTTGAAGTGGTGCCGCCATCATGCGACCAATTCGACGCCCGATCCGTTTATTGCCTCTGTATTTCAGTTCGTGCACCAAACTTCGGATTCCGGCCGATTTTGAGAAATGCGCAAAAGCGGAACCCGATTCCACCTCAACTTTCCCCCAAAAAAGTCGCTCCAACTCATTGTCTACTACTTTCAGGAAATCGGTTCTTGGGATGGACGAAAGGCATTGAAGGCAACAATCCTCCTCTTTTGGAATGAGCGCTGCACCGCAGACAACACAGCTTCTGGGAAAAATAGAGTCTAGGAACTCACAAAGCATTGGAAAGCCTTTACATTTGTTAGATACATCTACAATCTTATGAGCTCCGAAGGACAAAAGACGAATAATCGTATTTATCAAGGATTGGCCATCTTGCTGTTGATCAGCAACATCGTGTTCATCTACCTCTATTCTCAGGAAAAAGAGAACTACCAAATCGCCATCGAAGACACTGGCATTCTTGAACGTCAGAAGACAGAAGTAGAGGCCGAACTGGAAGGAATGTTCGATCAGTACGAGGCGATGAAAACCAACAACGATACCCTGAATGCTCGCCTCACAGAACAGCAAACGAAAATTCAAGAACTCATCAAAGAGTCAAAATCAAAAGGTTGGACCATCTATAAGTTGCGTCAAGAAACCGCGACTCTACGAGATATTATGCAGGATTATGTGCGTACAATCGACTCATTGAATACAGCAAACATCGAACTCACTGCAAAGAATACCCAGATCACCGAAGACCTTGGCAAGGAGCGAAGCAAAACCAATTCCCTCACAAAAGAAAACGTAGAGCTTTCGGAAAAAGTAAAAATTGGAGAACAGCTCCAGGCATCTGATATGTTTGCTGGAGCCCTTCGCAAGAAAAGCAACAACACCACGCGTGAAACCGATCGTGCCAAGCGTTCAGACATGTTGAAATGCTGCCTCACCTTAGACGAAAACGAACTCACGCCAAAAGGTAAAAAATGGGTGTATGCGCGCATCATAGCCCCAGATGGCAAAGTGGTTGTGCTTGAAGAAAATGAGGACAATATGTTCATGTACGACGGTGTAAAAGCACTGTATTCTGTTAAGAAGCAAGTTGACTATCAAGGTGCCGAAACAGATGTTTGTTTGTATTGGGATGTAGAAGATCCCGAGGCACTACTTGAAGGTAATTACGAAGTGTACACCTACTGCGACGACTACGAATTGGGTAAAACGAGTTTCATTCTGAAGTAGGTTCTCAAGCCTAATATGAAATCCATCCAGCAACATCTAAAAGCCAATTGGTACTATTACCTGCTCGGCCTTTTGATGTACATGCCAATTTTCGGGCATTTGAACAGCCTTCCATTGAGGTACTGGGACGAGCTTCGCTTGGCGATTAGTGCATGGGAAATGCTCGAACATGGCCAATACCTCGTTCCGCACTATTTCGGCGAACCCGATCTGTGGAATACCAAACCGCCTTTAATGGTATGGGCACAAGTGTTCTTCATGAAAACGATTGGCGTTAATGAAATGGCCGTTCGACTGCCTTCTGCCATCTCGGCCTTCTTAACCTGCGTGGCAATTTTGGTCTTCAGCAAGAAATACATCAAGTCGCGTTCATTTAGGAATTATAGCTGTGCTTGTTTTAATCACCTCCTTAGGCTACATCAGCGAGCATGGAACACGCACGGGAGATTACGATGCCATGCTCTGTCTGTTTTCTGGCCTTGGCTTGCTCCTGATGTTTTCCTTTTTTGAAAGCCAGCGATTACTCTTTTACTATTTGGGCTTCTTGGCTTTTGCTTTGGCTGTTCTCACCAAAGGGATTGCAGGTTTGTTCTTTGGGCCAGTAATTTTGATTTATGCTCTTATCAACAAAAAGTTGATTGGCCTTCTGAAGAACCCACATACCTACATTAGTTTTCTCGGGATGGCCGTGCTTGTTCTAGGATATTATTTCGGGCGGGAAGCCCTAAACCCGGGTTACCTAGAAATGGTTTCCTTCAATGAATTGGGTGGGCGCTTTGAAGAAAATTTAGGTAGCAAGAAGTTTGGCTACTGGTATCATCTAGAAGGCTTCAAGAATTACCGTTTCGCACCTTGGTTGCTCCTTGCTCTCCTTGCCCTTCCCCTGGCTTATTATTCCAAAGACGACAAGCTCAGAAAACTCACCACATTAAGCACCCTAGCAGTATTAGTGCATTTTTTCGTCATTTCATCATCGGCTACCAAACAACCTTGGTACGACTTGCCCATGTATCCATTTTTAGCCATGCTTGCGTCGATTCCCTTGTGGATCCTATACTCGGCCTTGCAAAAAGTGAACTTATATTCCTTTGCTCTTTCGGGCAAAATCATTGCCTTCCTGCTTTTGGTGGTGGTCTTTCGAGCTCCTTATCAAGAAGTTTGGGATGCTACCTACAAACCCAGCGAACCACCTTGGAACTATGAGACCATGGGCTCCGAACACTTTCTATTCAACGTGCTCTATGGAAAGGACAATCTAGACAAGGCTAAGGTCCTTCACCTTGGAAACAACGATCACCTGCGTTTCTATAAAAAGGTGCTGGCTCAAAAAGGCATCGAGGTTGAATTGATAGAGCCTGAAAACCTCCAATCTGGAGATGTAATTGTTACATGTCAAGCGGAAATTCAAAGCTTGCTGAATGAGAACTACAGGCTTGAATTATTAAACGACAGCTCCGTATATCGGAAGTATCGGATTCTTAGCGCAAACCGAAAATCACCCATTGATCATCGGTAATCGATAATTAATCATCAGAATTTCGTTACTTCATCTTGTGAGACATAGCTTCAAGACTCTTCTTATTCTAAGTACAAGCATCATCCTCTTAAGCGCTTGCGTGCGTGAGTACTTCCAAGCTTCGAGTGTCCAGTTGGCCGATTGGCCCAAAGAACTTGGCATTCCCATCATCAATACTGAAATTTCTACGGCTCGCCTCATCGACCGACTCGACGACGGTGAATTGCAGGTCCCGATAGATGCAGACGGACGAGTGAGCCTTTGGCAAACAGGCCAACTTTTTTCCATTCAAGCGAATGAGATTGTAAGCTTTCCCGACACTGGAAACTCTCTCACCATTCCTGGCTTAATCGTATTGGCCTCGCCAGTAAGAACCACAGAACAGTATGCCTTCAATGCGCCAAATGGGATGAAGGTTGAACACCTCGACCTCAGAAGTGGTGAAGCCTATTTGCGTTTGAGCTCCGCCTTTTCGAAACCTGGAAATGTGCGCGTTGAAATACCCGCCTTGTCGAATGGAGTGACTTCATACGATGAAACGCTGGCCTTCGACACGAGCAGTGGAGGTGTGCTGAGCGTAACTGAAAAAGTCGTCGACATCTCGGGTTACTCCTTCGATTTTACTCAAGCCACTCCTGCTTACAACCGCTTCAATTACGACATCACCTTAAGCATGGACGGGGCGCTTCCGAAGTTCAGCGACAGCTTGATTCTTGAATTCGGTTACCGCAATTTAAGCTTTACCTTTATGGATGGGGATTTTGGTCAGCAAATAGTAAGCTTAGATGAGGACTCCATCTTCATGCCTCTCTTCGACGCTTTTGGTGAGGGTTCCGTATTGTTCAACGACCTCGAGTTCGAATTCGAAATCATCAACTCCTTTGGTTTTCCCGTCGACATCGACTTGAAGCTGGAAGCTCTAGACGTCGGGTCCAAAAATCCAACAATTTGGGACCCGAATGGAACTGCGGGCTCTTTTCCACAACCCTTCAGCCTCGACTTCCCTGCCTACGGCGACTTCGGAGCCTCCGCGACCACCATCTTGGCCATGAACCGCGAAAATTCCAACATCAACGACCTCATCGGCGACAAGCCGAAATGGCTTTACCACCAGATTGAAGCCACCTCAAATGCCGACAGCAATACCACTCTGGATTTTATGACCGACACCAGTGGCTTCACCGTAAATTCAACGATGAAGATTCCATTGAGTGGAAGTGTACAGAATCTCGGCCTTACCGATACCGCCGACTTTAGCTTCGATTTTGACCTGTCAAAAGTGGATCGATTGGAAATGAGGTTTGGTGCTGAAAACTCCTTCCCCATGGGCGCGCTTGTAGAAATCACTTTGTACGATGAGCAATACAAATCCTCGAAAGTTCTGCTCGAAAACTTTGAGGTAGGTGCCGGCAGCAATGCTGTGCCGTTCTCGAACATCTCCGATCCCTACATTCTAAAACTGAACTCCCAAGACCTTGAGGAACTGCCTTCCTATTCCTTCGTTGTTATTGAAGTGACCCTAGATACGGATGGAGATGTTGTTGTGAAAGACCACCTCTTCAAAGTGAGAGCTGGCGTTAAAATCTTCAACGAATGAGGCGCCTTCTTCCCCTGCTTTTCATTCTATATCTTCTCGCGGGAATGCAATCTTCACATGCGCAAAGCTCCATGTCGCTGTACAGCATGCCCAATCAGCCCGCTTCCCTTGGGCTGAACCCGGCTTGGGTTCCAAAAGATAAATTTGTTGTGGGCTTGCCCTTTGTGAGCGATGCCTATTTCCAATCGAGAAGCAACGATTTTGTTTTGAGCTCCTTGCTTCAACCGAATCCAGATTCTGCAAGCCTCGACTTAATTCCCGCCAACATCGCTGATCACATCAGTGCAAATAACTTCCAAAACATTCACTTGAGTTGGCAGTGGCTCTCGGTAGGTATGCGGCTTGGGGAGAAAAATTTCCTGACGTTCTCCATTCGAGAGCGACTCAATTTTCGCTCCTACCTCAGCGTTGACCTGGTTCGTTTGGCTGGACTGGGAAATGAGATTTTTCAAAACGAAACGGCCGACTTGGGAAGCTCTGTGCACTTCGATTGGTATCGGGAATATGGATTGCGTTTGGCCAGACAAGTAAGCGACAAACTAAACATTGGAGCCCAGGTGAAACTCATCGACGGCATCAGCAACATTCACACTGAGTCGAACAACTACTCAGCAAGTTTCGATGGTGACTACTACGATTTTGAGCTCAATGGTTCGGCTCTCTTTCAAACGGCAGGTATGACTACCATTACTCGCAACGACAGCTTTCGTTTGTTCTCCACAACTCCCTTGCGTGGAGTAGGAAGTGGTTTTGGGCTTGACCTTGGTCTGGATTATAGTGTGAACGAAAATCTCCGTTTTTCAGCTTCGGTGGTGAACTTGGGCCGCATTGCCTGGAAACAAGATGTGAAACAAATTCAGGCGCAAACCGACAGCTTTTCCTTTCAAGGTTTCGACATCCTCGACTTGATCGACGATGGTTTTGGCGATTCTACCAATAGTCCAGGAATGGACGTTCGCGATAGCCTGAAGTCCATCCTAAGCCTCGATGACGACAATGCCGAGTCATACAGTACAACAACACCCTGGACGCTCTACTTAAGTGCTTCCCACAAGATCAACGAAAAGCTCTCTCTAGCTGGAGTGTATGCGGTGGAATCTGGCTACGGAAGAAGTTTGCATGCCTTCAGCTTAGCGCTTCCCATCGCCATCAATGAGCAATTGCGCATCCACCCAAGCTATACCTTATCCAGCGGTGGCTTTGCCAACATTGGCTTCTCTGCGAGTTACAGCTTGAAGATCCTTCAGCTGTATTTGGCAACCGACAACATTCCGGGAATGTTCTTGCCGCAAGACACCAAATTGGGTCATGCTCAAGCCGGAATCTACTTGACTTTTTAGAAGGATTTTAAATCAGAGAGTGCGCCAATTCCCGCGCGCTTGCGTCGCTTTCGAACAACTGCTCTAAACTGGGCTTTTGGATGAAAGAAGCTTTCGCTAAGGTCTCGCCGTTGATGCGGGCAATGTCCAAGAATTTGATTTTATCCTCGAGGAAGAGTTGAACAGACACTTCGTTTGCAGCATTCAATGTACAAGCGGCGTTTCCACCAGAATTTAGAGCATCAAATGCGAGTTGCAAGTTCGTGAAGGTCTCTGAGTCGGCCTTCTCAAAAGTGAATTCAGGATAGTCTAAGAAGTTGAAACGCGGGAAGGAGGTCTTCATCCGATTCGGATAAGTCAGCGCAAATTGAATGGGCAGCTTCATGTCGGGAAGTCCCATCTGTGCTTTCATGGAACCATCTTTGAACTGAACAATAGAGTGCACGATGGATTGCGGGTGCACGATGACGTCCACCTGTTCTGGTTTCAAATTGAAGAGCCACTTAGCTTCAATGACTTCCAGTCCTTTGTTCATAAGACTTGCCGAGTCGATGGTTATTTTGGCTCCCATCTCCCAATTCGGATGTTTAAGTGCTTGCGCTTTGGTCACACCCAAGAGGTCTTCTCTTGTTTTTCCCCTAAAAGGACCTCCAGAAGCGGTGAGGTAAATCTTCTCGATTGGGTTGTGGAACTCGCCAACCAAACATTGGAAAATGGCAGAGTGCTCGGAATCTACGGGATAGATGTTTACCCCTTTCGCTTGGGCCAATTTTGTGATGTACTCACCTGCCACCACTAAGGTTTCCTTATTGGCAAGAGCAATGGCTTTCCCTGCTTCGATGGCGCGAATGGTAGGCTTCAAGCCTGCAAAACCCACCATGGCTGTAAGCACCACATCGATGTCCTCCATCTCTACGGCTTGCTCAATGGCTTCGCTTCCAGCAAATACTTTAATGTCGTCTTCCCAAAGAGCATCGCGCACTTTCTCGTATTGAGCTTCGTCGGCGATGACAACGGTATTCGGCTTAAATTTTTTGGCTTGTTGAATCAACAATTCCCCATTTCGCCCAGCTGTGAGGAGTTCCAGCTCAAAATATTCCGATTGTTCTTCAAGAACTTCAAGGGCCTGTGTGCCGATGGATCCGGTTGATCCGAGGATGGCAATATGACGTTTCTCTTCCTTTTTCACCTTGCGCAAATGTATTCTTTGGGATTCATTCCTTTCTTTGAATTGTGGGAATTAAAGCTGCTCTATCAAAAGTCTACGCGAAGCAAATTGTTCGCGGCACCAAAAAGTGGACAAAACATCCGCACGGTGCGCAAGAGCATACCTTCGAAATGCTCCTTCGAAAAGCGGCTCAAACTGCCTTCGGAAAGGATCACCATTTTCAAGACATCCACAGTTTTCAAGACTATCGAGAAGCTGTTCCCGTGAGGGAATATGAAGAGCTTCGCCCCTATTTCGATCGCATCAAAGCGGGAGAAGAAAACGTTTGTTGGCCTGGTCGTCCGATTTACTTGAGCAAAACTTCGGGAACTACCTCTGGCGCTAAGTACATTCCCATCACAAAAGATTCGATTGCACATCATCTCAACGCTGCCCGAAATGCGCTCTTGTCATACATCAACGAAAGTGGTAATGCTCAATTTGTCGATGGAAAAATGATCTTCCTGCAGGGTTCACCTATTCTAGAAAAAGAATCGGGAATTGATGTTGGACGGCTTTCAGGAATTGTTGCTCACCACGTACCTTCCTATTTGCAGAAGAACCGCATGCCCAGTTGGGAGGCCAATTGCATCGAAGATTGGGAGGAGAAGCTAGATGCCATCATTGAGGAAACCTTGAAAGAAGACATGCGTTTAATCTCGGGAATTCCTTCGTGGGTTCAGATGTACTTCGAACGCATTCTTGAAAAAACCGGCAAGGCGAACATCCTGGAAGTCTTCCCAAATTTCTCCTTGTTCGTATACGGCGGGCTGAATTACGATCCCTATCGTGCCATCTTCAAAGAGCTCATCGGAGCCGAAATTCCGAGCATTGAAACCTTTCCTGCTTCTGAGGGCTTCATCGCCTACCAAGACCGCCAGCGGGGTGAAGGACTCTTGCTCAACCTCGATGCCGACATCTTTTACGAGTTCATTCCCATGACGGAATTCCACAACGAAAAACCTTCAAGGTTGTCGCTTTCTGAAGTGAAGTTGGGTGAACAATACGCTTTGATTCTGAACACCAACGCCGGTCTTTTTGGTTACAGCATTGGAG
>Ga0209405_1002759_pt1 | contig 11074 bp, 10 predicted proteins | sample COGITO_mtgs_1105_6_FD_184803 | JGI IMG/M metagenome (GOLD analysis project Ga0209405, IMG submission 184803) | Pelagic marine microbial communities from North Sea - COGITO_mtgs_110516 (SPAdes) (version 2) | ecosystem: Environmental > Aquatic > Marine > Epipelagic ...
ACTGCGGTCTCGAGTCCACCATTTAGCAGTGCTGCTATAAAGGGTTCGAGACAGGCTTCCACTGAGCCAGCTTCCAGACTAATGCCAAGCTTGGGGGCATCTTGATAGAGCCGCTGTAGATGTTGCTGCAAAAGCGGCACCTGGGCAGAGTGCAGCGCCATAGACTCAAACAGGCCATGGCCATAGTTCAGCCCGCGATCCTGAAGCAGACTCTCCGCCTGTTCGCCAGCGCTGATCTCACCATTGATACTGTAATAAAATTTTGTCTGCTGCATAGAGGCCGTCTGTTCGTCGTCGCCCGGTTAAAGGCTGCATTATGTCAAACCTTTGCCACAAAAGTACCGCCCATAAAAAAACCGCCCCAAAAGGAGCGGTTTTAACCTGCCAGCTAGACTTAGCCGTTGGCAGAAATATAGGTAATTGCATCCTGAACAGTAGCAATTTTTTCGGCTTCTTCATCAGGAATCTCTGCATCGAATTCCTCTTCCAGAGCCATAATCAACTCAACTGTATCCAGTGAGTCAGCACCCAGATCTTCTACAAAAGAAGAAGTTACCTGTACCTCGTCTTCTTTTACACCAAGCTGCTCTGCAACCATTTTGATAACGCGCTCTTGAATATTGCTCATCGTGCTTCCGCTCCTATTGGGGATCTGATGTCTGTCTTGTTACCAAGCTCTGCGAGCTCAAATAACCTTAATCTGTGTTTTCGTGGCGGGCATTTTACCTTACAAATACTAAAATGCTAGTGCCCTATGAAAAAAACCCTGTTATGCCATAAAAATCAATTACTTAGGACATATACATACCGCCATTTACATGGATTGTTTCCCCGGTTATGTAGCCAGCGGCCTCAGAAACCAGAAAATTGACCACTGCAGCGATCTCATCCGGGTTACCCAAACGAGCCAAGGGAATCTGACTAAGCATAGCCTCTTTATTAGCCTCGGGAAGATCTTTAGTCATATCTGTGGCAATAAAACCGGGGGCCACTGCATTAACCGTAATACTTCTTGATCCCAATTCCTTGGCCAGAGCCCTGGAAAAGCCCTCCACACCAGCCTTGGTCGCTGAGTAGTTGCTCTGCCCACCATTGCCCATAGAGCCCACCACCGAGCTAATATTGATAATGCGGCCCCAGCGCGCCTTGGTCATTGGCCGCACACAGGCTTTAGCCAGTCGAAAGACTGCGGTGAGGTTGGTATCCACTACATCCATCCATTCATCTTCCTTCATGCGCATTAAAATATTATCTTTAGTGATACCGGCGTTATTGACCAATATGGTCGGCGCACCAAACTCTTCACCTATGGCCGTCAGCACATCATTGATAGAGTCGGCATCAGTCACATTCAGAACCATGCCCCGCCCAACAATATTGTTGTCGGCAAAGCGCTGGCTGATTTTCTCAGCACCGGCTTCTGTCGTCGCTGTACCTACCACAACAATCCCCTCAGCACCCAAGTTGTAGGCAATGGCTGCGCCTATACCACGGCTTGCGCCAGTTACCAAAGCCACCTTTTGTTCTGCAGTCATTCTGTACTCCTTAAATTATTTTTAAACTGAGGTTAATGCGTTGTCCAGACTGGCCACGTCATCGGTGGACAATGAGGTTAAATCCCTATCAATGCGCTTGGTCAGACCATTGAGTACCCTGCCAGGGCCACATTCAACAAACAGGTTTGCACCGCGCTGCTTTAGCCCGGTAATGCAGTCAACCCACATCACTGGCTTGTAAATCTGCTCCAACATCAATGCCTGAATAGACGCTGGGTCAGTCTCCGTCATCCCGTTAACATTGTGTATCACCGGAATCTGCGGAGAATTAAACTGGGTACCCTCAACCAGCTCAGCGAGCCGATCTGCCGCCGGCTTCATTAAAGAGGTATGGAATGGTGCACTAACAGGCAGCGCCATAGCGCGCTTGGCACCGGCTTGCTTGCAGATATCAATGGCGCGATCCACCGCAGCAGCGGACCCAGCAATAACTACCTGCCCGGGCGCATTGTAGTTAACAGCATCTACCACCTCATCCTCTCGAGCCGACTCACAGGCATCAATAATAATTTGATCATCCAGACCCAGAATAGCCGCCATAGCGCCTACTCCGACAGGCACCGCCTCTTGCATATAGGCGCCCCGCGCCCGGACAATTTTTACTGCATCGACAAAATCAACCACACCGGCGCAAACCAGAGCCGACCATTCTCCAAGGCTGTGCCCAGCCATCTGGGCTGGCATTGGCCCGGCTTTATCATTCCACAGACGCCAGATGGCAACACTGCTGGTGAGTAACATTGGCTGGGTGCGCTCGGTGAGGTTGATATCCTCTTGCTCACCCTGCTGAATCATGGTCCACAGATCATAGCCCAGTGCCTCAGACGCCTCACCGAAAGTTGATTCGACAAGGGGGTTGGCCGCCGCCAATTCTGACAACATGCCAATCCTCTGGGATCCCTGTCCGGGAAATACAAATGCCAGGTTACTCTTTTCCATAGGTCCTCTATATTAATGTTGCTGATATTTAGCCTGAAGTATAGGTGACAAAACCTCAGGAAGATTGCGTTTAGCTGCTTCTATAGCCACATCCAGGGCATAGCCAAAGGCCTGCTCGTCAGCGCCACCATGACTTTTCACCACGACTCTGGTTAAACCCAGCAAATAAGCGCCGTTGTAAACCGCAGGATCCAGCCTGCGCCGCAGATCTCTAAAGGTGCCCGCCATAAACAATGACAGCAACCGACTCAGCCAACTGCTGCCCATTGACTCGCCGATCATGTCGCCTATCATTCTGGCCACCCCTTCACTGGATTTAAGAGCCACATTGCCAGTGAATCCATCACAGACCACAACATCCGCAAGCCCCTTAAAGATACCGTCACCCTCAACAAACCCGGCATAGTTAATCAGCGGTTCATGGCTGAGCAGCTCTGCGGTTGACTTTATCACCTCGCTGCCCTTGCTGACTTCCTCGCCAACATTGAGCAACCGCACCTGGGGTGACGCCAGCCCATCCAGTGCCTGTGCAGTCAATGACCCAAGCAGTGCGAATCCCACTAACTGTTGCGCCGAGCAGTCAAGATTGGCACCTAGATCAAGAATATATGAATGCCCCTGGCTGGTGGGCAATGTTGCACAAATAGCCGGCCTAGCAATACCTGGCAGGGTTTTTAGCTCAAGCATTCCCAGAGCCATCAACATGCCAGTATTGCCACTGCTAATACAGGCGCTGGCACGGTCATCAGCCACAGCTCTGAGGGCCATACCCATAGAGGTATCACGTCTGCGCCGCAGCGCCACTGAGGGCTGGTCGGTGCCGGCTACAAAATTCGGAGAATGGCAGACATCAATTCTGGATAAAAGGGACTGATCATTGCAGAGACTGAGTTCATCCTGCAGGCATTGCTGGTCACCAAACAACAGCGCAGAGACTGTGGGGTGTTTGTGAAGCGATTTGACTAGCGCGGCCACTACGGTGCGGGGACCTGAATCCCCACCCATAGCGTCAACGGCAATTCTGATAGAATTTGCCAAGAAAATCTTTCAGTTAGTCGGCGTTGGTCTCAATGACTTTGCGACCACGGTAAAAGCCATCCGCAGTCACATTGTGACGCAGGTGCTTCTCGCCGCTAACAGCATCAACAGAAACAGTTGCTGCGGTCAGTGCATCATGTGAACGGCGCATGCCACGTTTAGATCGGGTTTTACGACTCTTTTGAACGGCCATAGATTACTCCTATGTAAAAATATTCAGCAGTTGTATTACTTCTTCAACTGCAGCAAAACGTTAAATGGATTGTCGGGGACAATCTCATCACCAACAGCTTCGACCTCTTCTAAAAAGGTATCGCCAGTACATTCACCAACAACGTGGTAATTGACTAGCGGCAAAGCCAATAAAATCTCGTCCTCAAGCAACTCATTGAGGTTTGCCATTTTGTCCAGCACAAGCCAGGGCTCATAGTTTGCTGCGACACGGTTAATATGCTCCTCCGACCAGATCACCTGAACCGCAAACTCCGCCGTTAACTCCACCACCAGTGGATCCAGACAGCGCTGACAAATTGTCTCTACAGATACCCTGGCGTCGCCGTTAACAATCTTGGCTCTGGACTCATCGAGCCCAAACTGCACCTTAGCTTCTAACGGACCGCAAACCGAATTCACTGAAGATTCCAACCTTGGCAGATCTCCAACATTTACGGTGCCTTCAAGGACATTGCCCTGAAGTGCCAGTTTGCGCGGATCTATATGAGTTGGCAGTGGCATAATTACGGTGGTACCCAGTTAGGCGCGCATCATAGGGTCAAGACCATGATCTGTCAAAGAAAATTGCGTAAAATACAGGGCTTGAGGCCTTATTACACCAGCCAGACTAGGCTATTGTCGGCCCTGAAATAATTATCCAACCGGACAGCACCACAGAAGCGCTAAAACCAACCCCAAGTTAACGTATAATCAGTCCTATGCAGCCAATAATACTCGCCTCTTCCTCTCCCTATAAAAAAATGCTTCTGCAGCGCCTGGGCATAGAATTCACCTGCGCAGCGCCGGATATCGATGAAAGCCCATTACCGGGAGAAACTGCAATCGCCATGGCCCAGCGGCTGGCGGAAGAAAAGGCACAACGAATTGCCTGGGACTATCCTCAGGCGATTGTGATTGGAGCAGATCAGGTCGAGGAACTCGACGGAGCAATCCTGGGTAAGCCCGGCAATCATCAAAGAGCTGTAGCTCAGCTCAGCGCCCAGTCTGGCCGCACTGTTTTATTTCACTGTGGTATCAGTGTTGCTCAAATCAATCAGGGAAAACTGACTCAGCAATCCAGGGTCAACAGCACAGAGGTCTGCTTTAGAACTCTGAGCGCACAGCAGATAGAAGATTACCTTATTGCAGACCAGCCGTACGACTGCGCGGGCAGCTTTAAAGCAGAAGCTCTGGGGATCAGCCTGTTTGCCGCCGTCAATAGCAATGACCCCAGTTCTCTGGTAGGTCTGCCACTGATTGATCTCTGTTCTATACTCGACGAATGGGATATCAAGATACCCTGAGCTGTGGATTACAGCAGGTTAATTATCTCTGCAAAATGGTCGATACAGGCGATTGGCTGATAGCGCTGTAATCGGTTGGCATGATGGGCACCATAGGACACCCCGAGCCTTGGCATGGCAGCATTGACCGCCATTTCCATATCAAACTCGGTATCGCCAACCATCAGTGCTTGCTGTGGCTGCAAATTAAACTCCTGTAATAGCTGCTCCAGCATCAAGGGTTGAGGTTTGGAAGCAGTCTCATCCGCGCAGCGTGAACCATGAAACAGTTCAGCCAACCCGGTAGCCCCCAGTACCCTATCCAAACCGGCCCGGCTCTTACCAGTGGCTACCGCCAGCAGATAGTCCTGATCCCTCAGCTGCTGCAAGGTATCCAGTACATTGGGAAAGAAATCACAGGGGTTGCTGTCCTGGCTGCGATAATGGGCTGAGTAGCTGAGGGAAAATTCCTCAACCAAAGCCTCCTCAGCATCGGGAAATAACTGCCCAATCGCTTCCCGCAGCCCAAGACCAATAATATCCTTGGCCTGATCAAATGTCGGTGCTAGCATTTGATGATCTGCCGCTGCTAGCTGAATACAGCTGACAATCCGCGACACAGAATCAGACAGAGTGCCGTCCCAGTCAAAAACAATTAGTTTGGTAGAGCCTTTAGCCACTGTAGAGCCTTTGTCCGTCATTCCATTACAACAACTTGCCCAGCACTGAATCCAGATCCTTTGGCAATGGCGCCTCGATCTCTACCCAGTCACCTGAAAGCGGATGTCTAAACCGCAAATTGCTGGCGTGCAGAAACAGACGCTTTAAACCAGAGTCTTTAAGGCTCTCATTAAACGGACCCTCACCATACTTGGGGTCACCAGCTATGGGTTGACCAGAAAACTGACAGTGCACCCTGATCTGGTGGGTACGCCCTGTCTCCAGCTTAATATCCAGCAGGGTTGCCTGTTTAAACCGCTGGGCAATCTTAAAATGGGTCACTGAGGGCTTGCCTTCAGCATCCACCCTGACAACCCGCTCACCACCAGACAATGTATTTTTGCGCAGTGGCGCATTAATAGTTGCCTTGCCCTTGGGCCACTGACCTTTAACCAGAGCTTTATAGCGTTTTTCTACTTGATTGCGCTGCATGGCTTGCTGTAGTGCCAGCAGCACCGAGCGCTTCTTAGCCAGCATCAGACAACCACTGGTCTCTCGATCAAGGCGATGCACAAGCTCCAGGAAACGCTGCCCAGGCCGCTCAGCTCGCAGCGCCTCAATAGCCCCCAGGCTAATACCACTGCCGCCATGGACAGCCAGGCCACTAGGTTTATTTATCACCAGCAGCCCATCGTCTTCAAACAGGATATTCTCTGCCAGATAGCGCTTTAACTGCTCACCAGGCTCCGGCACTGCACCCTTCTGCGCCGTGCGAATGGGCGCAATACGCAACATGTCGCCGTCTTTCACTCTGGTATCTGGCTTCACTCGACCCTTATTAATGCGTACCTCGCCTTTGCGCAGCAGATTATAAATCCGCGACTTGGGTACACCTTTAAGATGACGGATAAGAAAGTTGTCTAGGCGCTGGCCATCGTGCTCCGGCCCAATTTCAACGAAGGTAACTTTACTAAAATTTGGTTTTGACTCTGAATCAGACAAGATAGGACAACTGTTGGCTAGTGAAAACGGCGCCATTGTAACCACCACAGCTAGATTCACCCAACTTATTTATCGCTTTCAATTGTAGCCAATGGCATTTGTTGTTATATTGCGACCCGCGAAGTCCCTTGGTTTGGCCAACAACAAAAAAGTTGCACCCAAGGTTGAACTGCTCCCAAGATTGAATCCGGGATAAGAATAGATGGTTAGCTGCTCCATAAAAGAAGCGGTTAACCGACAACAGCTGAGTGAGCTCAGCCAGTGAAAGACAGGTTTAGAAACAGGTTTCTAGAGCCATCACTGCACCAGGATCGACTGCAGCATTTTGTTAAACAGTCCTTTAAGCTGGTCAGAAATCAGTGATCGCCCAATAGCAAAACGAAAAATTTTATTAATACTGTTTATTAATGTTACAAGGTTTGTCCACTACCAGCATTGCTGGGTCAAATAGAGGTAACCAACACCCGTAAACAGTATTTAATTACATCACTGCCGATGTAGCCAACATTCCTCAAACCCCAGCAATTACGGGCCCTGAGGAGTTTGAGTCGCATTTATATATATTTTTGGTAGCCACAGAAAGATGTAATTCCCTTCGTTTTAAGACCTCCTTACCTTGCCTTATTTCACTACTGCTCACTCTAAATTACGAGTAAAGGTGAACTATGAAACGCATGTTAATTAACGCCTCGCACACAGAAGAAATGCGAGTTGCAATGGTCGACGGCCAACGGCTGTACGATCTGGACATTGAAAACAGAACCAGAGAACAAAAAAAATCCAATATCTACAAAGGTAAAATCACCAGAGTAGAACCCAGCCTGGAAGCCGCATTTGTCGACTACGGAGCTGAGCGCCATGGCTTTCTGCCATTAAAAGAAATTTCCCGAGAGTACTTTAAAAAGAACTCATCCGACGGTGGTCGGGTGCGCATTCAAGATGCGATCAAAGAAGGCCAGGAAGTTCTGGTGCAGGTAGAAAAAGAAGAGCGTGGCTCCAAAGGTGCTGCACTGACAACCTTTATGAGCCTGGCTGGTCGCTATCTGGTACTGATGCCCAACAACCCTCGCGCCGGGGGAATCTCCCGTCGCATTGAAGGAGATGAGCGCGCTGATCTGCGTGAAGCCATGCGCGGCTTAACCATCCCTGAAGGCATGGGTGCCATTGTCAGAACCGCGGGCATAGGTCGTGCCACAGAAGAACTGCAATGGGATCTGGACTACCTTCTGCAGCTGTGGACCACGATCACAGATGAAGCAAGCGGTTCCAAAGCACCTCACTTTCTGTTCCAGGAGAGCAATGTTATTGTTCGCGCCATTCGCGACTACCTGCGTCAGGATGTCGGTGAAGTTATCGTCGATAGCGAAGAAGCCTATGCACTGGCCGCGGCCTTTATTGGTACGGTAATGCCTGACTTCACCAGCAAGGTGAAGTTTTATCAGGACGAAATACCATTATTTAATCGCTACCAGATTGAAAACCAGATTGAGACGGCATTCTGTCGGGAAGTATCACTGCCTTCTGGCGGCTCAATTGTTATTGACGTCACCGAGGCAATGGTCTCCATTGATATCAACTCCGCCCGGGCAACCAAAGGCGGCGATATTGAAGAGACCGCGTTTAATACCAACAAAGAGGCGGCAGAGGAAATTGCACGACAGCTGCGCCTGCGCGATGTCGGTGGTCTGATTGTTATCGACTTTATCGATATGCTTAACAGCAAGCACCAAAAAGAAGTTGAGAACAAAATGCGCGATGCCCTAGTAGTTGACCGTGCCAGAGTTCAGGTTGGGCGTATTTCACGCTTTGGCCTGCTGGAAATGTCTCGACAGCGCCTGCGCCCTTCCCTTGAAGAAACCATGTCCAAAATATGTCCGCGCTGTAAAGGTCAGGGCACGATTCGCGGTACCAGATCACTGGCGCTGTCTATTTTGCGTCTGGTAGAGGAAGAAGCACAGAAAGAATTCAGCCGTGAAATTCGTGCCATTGTGCCTGTGCCCGTGGCAACCTTTCTGCTCAATGAAAAGCGCAAGGAAATCTCGGATATTGAAGCGCGCAATAAAATCCAGGTCACAGTGTTGCCCAACACAGAAATGGAAACACCGCACTTTGAAGTGGTGCGCATCCGCACCCAGGATGAAGACAGCTCTGACTTTAGCTACAAGATGGCCCATGAACTGAGCAAACCGGAAATTGAAGTGGTGGCTGAGTCTGGAGACAGTGTAAAAGCACTTGCTGAGCCAGCGGTAAAAACTATTGTTCCCTCTACTCCAGCGCCCACCATTACCCCGGCCGTCGAGGAAACCCCCAAGACATCTGGCCTGGTAAAACGCCTGTGGGACAGCATGTTTGGTGAAACCCCGACCAAAGAGGAAGAAGAGAAACCCAAAGCGAGAAGCCGCAACAATCGCAATCGTGGCGGACAAAATAATCGCGGCCGCAATAACCGCCGCTCTAACAATCGCAACAATGACAATCGTGGCAACGACAATCGGAAGAACGATCAGTCTAGCGGCAAGCAGGCCGAAGGTCGAAATAACAATAACGGTAACAGCAACCGAAACAAAAATAATGACTCTCGCAACAATGAGTCTCGCAATAATGATTCTCGCCGCAACAACCGTCGCGATCAAAACAAAAAGGTCGACAACGCCACTCAGGATGCCAAACCAGTTGAGAACAATGCAGAGGCCAAAACCGCTCAGGGCGATCAACTAAAACGTCGTCCAGACGATAAGCGCAGAGGTCCCCGCCGCCGCCGTCAGCGTCAGGATGTGCCTCAGGAAATGCTTAACAACACTGCAGGCCCAGCAGATAGCGTTGATACCGCAGCGCCAGTAGCCGAAGCTCCGATAGCCAGCCCAGCTGCAGAGGAAGCTGCTGAAAAGTCAGCAGCAAAACCAAAGCGCAAAGCAGCGGCAAAACCAAAGGCGGCAAAGAAGGATGCACCTATACCAGAGAATGATTCAACCTCTGCAGCCAGTGCAGTTCCGGCTGAAAAAGCAAGCGCAGAAGCAGCTGCCTCCGCTGACGCACCCCAAGTCGACAAGGCAATGGCCGAGCCAAAAGTTAAAGCAAAGGCCAAAGCTAAACCAAAAGTCAAAGCAAAACCCAAGGCCAGGACAGCGGCTGAGGAACCGTCAGAGGCAGAACCAGCTGTTCGAGCCAGCAACGACCCCAGACATAAGCCCAAGCCGGTCAGCAAAGTAGAGATCAGCACCGAGCGCCCTGTCGCGGCCACAACCAGCCAAGCTGAAACAGCTGCGCCAGCACCAAAAGCTGCGGCAAAATCTGCGGCAAAAGCGGCCGCACCAAGAGCCTCAAATGATCCCCGCAAGAAAAGAATTGTGGAGAAATTACAGCCTAAAGCCAGTCCAGAAGCTCCTGCAGCAAAGGAATCTGCTGAAAACCCGCCAAAGGAGTAATTGTTACTTGTCAGTGCAAAAAGGCGCTGTATAATCAGCGCCTTTATTGTCAGGGTCACAGCAGGATCGATCCCGACCAAACAGTATCAGGTGGGATGGCAGAGCGGTTGAATGCACCAGTCTTGAAAACTGGCATACGTTAATAGCGTATCTAGGGTTCGAATCCCTATCCCACCGCCAATCTATTAATTAAACCTCTGTTTTTACAGGGGTTTTTTTTATTTTTGTGTCTAAAATACGCTCTTTGGTACACTTTTTGGTACACCGTTGACAATCACAGACCTATAATTAGACTCAACAGACTCACTCTCAAGTATCAGATTGTTACGTATTTAAAGCGAGATAATCACATGATGACTTCAAAAGAAATAAGCAAGATTCTCATTGATTTGCATGTCGAGGACAGCAGTGGCAATAAATCAAAGTTTGCCACGGAGGAACACGCTACCATGTGGCGTGACATACTTGGATCGACATCAGAGGTTGATTCTTTTCATCAGTTAAATAAGCTAGAAAACGCATGGCAATCGCTAGCCTCAGGTCAAGATGAACGCCCAAGAGATGACCTTGGGTCGCATTTAATTTTCCGACTTATTAACGATATCGATAGCGGCAACTTTCCACCACCAGAAATACTTCTGGTGATAAGTAATCTTTTAAAATATTACGTGACGCAAGAGGGTAATATTTCTCTTGATGAGGCCTTTTTTGGTAGGCGCCATGCAAAGTCAAAAAGTATTGCCCATCTGTCAAAGGGCTGGGACGACTACAAAGCCTTTAACGCTATGCTTGAAGACGCCACTCGGCACTTCGAGTGGCAGCCTGAGTGGGATATGTACCCTTTTAGAGAGCCTCATTGGTCACTCGAGGAATGTGCTGAAGCTTTCTTAACTCACCGGTACAGAAATAACCACCCTACCACACCTGATGTTGACAGTTTTTTGAGAGCCTTCAGGCG
>Ga0209405_1002762_pt1 | contig 11070 bp, 10 predicted proteins | sample COGITO_mtgs_1105_6_FD_184803 | JGI IMG/M metagenome (GOLD analysis project Ga0209405, IMG submission 184803) | Pelagic marine microbial communities from North Sea - COGITO_mtgs_110516 (SPAdes) (version 2) | ecosystem: Environmental > Aquatic > Marine > Epipelagic ...
AGAAAATAAAATCAATGTCACCCACCATCCTTTCGGCAATATCCTCATATATTCCTACTAATAGATTTCCCGTTCCTTTTAAAAACATAGGAATAATGTTATTCGCTAATAATAGGCTGTTTAGTTCTTGTGCTTGTTGAAGAATTTGTGTGTTCCTGTCTCTATTTAAATCGGTTATATGTTTCATATAATCAACTAAATCAGCGGGAAGATATTTTAAAAAATCAGCTCTTTTGAAATTACAATAGATTGCCGGAAACACATAATGACTGGTACTAATTTTCACTACTGCTTCCCAGTTTATAGTCTTTGATTTTAATTGCTTTTCTATCTCTTGCCTATTCTTATCTTCCAAAGAAATGGTCAAACATTTTGCAATAAAAAATAGCGTTTCTTTATAATTCAATGATTATTTTATTTAGTTATTTAATAAGTTAAGAATTATTTAGTAGGATCTGGGTCTCTATCCATAAAACCTTGCTTCTCTATTTCTTTTAATTGTTTAATAGTAAATTGATCTCGAACAGATTTTGTTTTTGGAAAGATATAATTAGATAGGGTTACAAATAGTTTTACCCGTTCTGTTTTAGTAAGTTTTTCTTGGTTTATAAGCAGATCATCTAGCACTTTTTCATAAAGTAGTTCCATCTTTTCCTTAATGGAAGGTCCTTCTTTTTTTGCAGGTCCTCTTTTAGATTTTTTTCCTGCTTTCTTTGCTGAATTTGGATCGAATGGCATTTTTAATCAATATTATTAATTAATTCTTGAGCTAAAACTTCATATGTTAATTTATTTTTAGCGTAAAGAAATCCATTTTGACCGAAAATATCTAATTTTGATTTACTATATGAATGCAACAAATTTATAGCTTTTATAATTTCAATTACAGATTCAGCTTCAACAGATATTCCTGCATTAGCTATTTTTACAATATCATTTTTTCCAGAGTATGAATGAATTATAGGTTTTCTGGAAAATAAATATTCTGGTAACTTATTTGATCCAATCCCAAATTCATACAAATTGTGTTTTCTCCAACCAATATAACAAACATCAAAAAATGAGAATAAAGAATGTACTTGCTGTTTTGGAATTGAATTAATGAAAATTATATTTTTAGAGTTAGTAACCATCGACATTAGGCGATGCTTCTCTCTACCATCCCCAACAATAACAAAATAATATTCAGATTGAGACCTTAGTTCAAGACTTGTTTGAACAAAAAACTCTATTGCGTTAGCTAAGCCTAATGTTCCGCAATAACCAATAATAAACTTATCTTTTGGTATTAAGTTAGCAACATCTTTGCTTAATGGAGTTTTTTTATTTATTTCAAATTCGGAAACACCATTTGGCAACCATAAATATTTGCTTTTATTAATTTTAAATTTTTTAATATATTGGAAGGCATTTGACAAATTAGAAATTATCAAATCAGACTTTTTGTAAGCAATTTTTTCAATATATGACATCAATATCATAAAAGGATTATACCAAGAATAGCCTCCCATTATTTTTAAAGTTAATGGCCATAAATCTCTTACTTCAAAAATAAGTTTAGTTTTCGTTCTAAATTTTATTATTAGAGCACCTAAAAAACCAATTAATGGTGGAGAAGAATAGATCAAAAAATTTGGCTTTTGAGGAATAATTTTAATTAATTTAGTTAATCTATAGGCAAATATAAACCAGTTTAATATTCTTTTTTTACTATGAGCATTATCATAAGAAGGCAAATCAATCCAAACAAAATCAAAATTGTTATTTTTTACTATTTCGATATCATTATTTATTGTTGGTCTTCTAAAATGTAAATGAGAATATCCACCTGCAATAAGGTAAACTTTATATCCTAATTTCCCTAACTCCTCAGCCAAGTAATAACTCCTACCAGCATATCCAGTATCTGGAGTTGAAGCATTCTGATTTATAATCCAAATAGTTTTCATTTTAAACATAATCTAAAGAGACAAGCTGTATTAAATATTATTTAATTTTAAATAAAAAACCTTAATTAGAGTTAGTTATTTTTTTGTAAAGATTTAATAATTTGAGTTCTTCTATACTCCAGTTATAAAAATCTAAAATAGCATTTCTACCGTTCTCACCCATAATTTGAGAAATATTTTCATTTTCAAATAAATATTTAATCGCATCTGAAACCGCTTTAGGGTTTAAAGGATCCACACAAATACCACAATTATTTTGTTCTATTATACTCTTCCATACAGGAAAATCTGATGCTATCACGGGGATGGAAGCTTCCATATATTCAAACATTTTTACAGGAAGAGAATCAATATAATTAATTTGTGGATGAAGTGTAACTATACCTATTTTTGATTCTTGATAAACTTTTAAAACTCTAGGTTTATCTATATAACCAAGCTCAATAACCTTATCCCAGGATTTATGTTGAACTAAATTAATTCTATCTTTTTTTTCTTTAAAATTTCCAGCAAGAGTTAATATAACTTCATTTGTGTAGCTCATTGCCTCTATAAGCTCATAAATACCTCTTGATTTATCAATTCCTCCAACATAACATATTTTATTTTCTTTAGATTTCCAATCTTTAAAAGATTTTGATTTATTTATTATTGGATAATTATTTATTACGAATGTATTTTTATTTATTTTGAGATATCTATCTCTAATAAAATCAGTAGCCGTTATGATAATGTCAAAATTTTTAAGAGTTTTTTTTTCATATATCATAAATATTTTTGAGAATATAATACCTGTCAATCCATTAAAATAAGGCTTATTTAGGAGTTGCTTAAGAAAATCTTCATGACAATCAAATATAACTTTTTTACCTAATTTTTTTAATTTTATTCCCATGGGTATTAATTCAGGGTCATGCAAATGATAAATATCACTGTCAAGTTCTTTTGATTTATTAAAAACTTTTCTAACAGTTTTAATCATACGAGAAAACCTACCACCCTCATTAACACCAACATCATAAATATTAATACCTTTATTTATCTCATTTCTATAACCATCAGCTACTATAAGGTTCACTTCAAAATTTATATTCTTGGACAAAGAAATACACATTTTTAAAAAAATACGTGTATCATATCTTTGATGAACTGATGTGACATGTGTTATTTTATATAATTTTGACATTTATTATTTTAACATTTGATACTCATTATTTAAAAAACTTCTTATTGTATATAATAATTAAGAAAAAGACGTTTGTGATTTGCACAAAAAAATTAATTTAATTTCTTGTATAAGTTTAAAAACACCTTTTCTTGTTCTTCCCAATTATAAAGGCTTTTAACTTTATATATATTAGATTTAAAATCATTACTATTAGTCTTCATTAGATTATAAATTAATTTCTTAAAATCCTTTGGAGTGTTCTTCTTTAATACTACACCTAAATTATTTTCATTTACAAATCTTTTCATCTCAAACAAATTCGATACCACTACGGGTATTTCTGACATAATATATTCAAATAATTTATTTGGTAGGCAGTATCTGTAACTTAAACAAACATCTTCAATTAATGATATGCCAAAATCTGAGCTACTTGTATAATGCACTAAAACATCTGGTGGCACAGCTGGTTGAAAAAAAATGTTTTCATGTGTTTTAGTGATATTTTTAATATTTTCCTCTAAAGGTCCATAACCCATAAATATAACAACTGGCGGAAATTTATTTTTTGAATTTTTAAAATCTAATAAAATATCTTGAAAGGTTTTTAAAATCAACTCGATGCCCCTTCCTTTTGACATAGCTCCTTGGTATATAAATATTTTTTGATTATTAGATAAATTAAAAATTTCTTTAAATTTATTGCTTTTATTTACTATTTGATAATTGGGTGTATTAAAAATTAATGTAGGTTTTTCAATTTTATAAAGTTTCACATATTCATTGGCAATAGATTCACTAACTGTAATGACTTTATCAGCATATTTTATTAAAATATTTTCAAAATAATATTTTAGTCTTATACTTATATTACTTTCATTTGGGATGTGATTAATTTCATATTCATGCGCATCATAAACTACTTTTCTATTATTAAATATTTTACAAAACACACCAACAGGCAGTGAATTAAGATCGTTACAATGTATAATATTATGTTTTTTCGCAACTAAATATGCTTTTATTAAAAATTCAAAATATTTCAAAAATTGAATTGGTTTAATTTTTGGCAAACTCCTAGTTTTAAGAGGTATTCTCTTAATTTGAATATCATCTTTTACTTCATCAATTTCCTGTCCTTTATCCAACATAGCAAGCACTATAACCTCATAACCGTTTTTTTTTAAACTAATTGCTTCTTTTAGCACCCTACTGTCATTTTTAAAGTTGTTTAATACAACTAAGCAGACAGATTTTAATTGTTTGTTTTTAAATTCTTGCATTTAGTTTCATAAATTATAGGTATAAGTATTAATAGGATTAAGGATTTATTAGAAAAAAATTGATCTCCACTAATAAAAACATAAAGTAATGAAATAGAATAAATAATAAATAAAGGGAAAAAAATAATATTTTTTTTGTACGTAATTAATGAAAACAATAATAATGTTGAAATAAGAAAAACTCCAAGAATGCCATTTGCAAAAAAAGTAGAATAAAAGATATTATGAGGATAATCGGATCCTAAATCTTTATTATTTGTAACAAATTCTGACCAATAATTATAACCATTACCAAAAATAATATTATTAAAATCCATAGAATTGGTCAAATTACTAGACAAATCCCATCTAACTGAACGCTGACTAAAACTTTCATTTGGAGAACCTAAAGATTCAACTCTGAAAAGTATTTTATCAATTACGTCTAAATTTAAATATTCAAATTTTATATTTTGAAAAAAAGAAAAATAAAGGATAATAATCAAAGTTATAAAAAACAATGGCCGAAATAAAATTAAATTAAATTTCATTGTTGTTAAATTAGCTGCAACTAATTTAACAAGACTTCTAAAATTTCTTAAAAAAAAAATAATAAGAAGGACAGAAAGAAAAATAATAGATCTTCTAGAACCAGAAAATATAATAGCGGTTACAATAAATAAAAGTGAGATCCATAGTAATAATCTTTTGTGAAATTTCAATTTATAATTTAAATAGGTGAAACCAATAGATAACCCAAAAAAAAGACCCAATGAATAACTGTTATAATCATTCATTAATGCTGTTCCAAGAGGGTAAATTCCACCTGATTCAAAAAAAATAATAGACGAACCATTTAATTCTAAATAAAATTTAGTTAATCCGATAATGGAACAAATTAATGATAAAACAAATACCTGTTTATAAAAAGTAACAATCAATTTCTTAAATTTATCTAAATCTTTAACTAGTAAAATTGACAATAAAAGAAGTAATAAACATGAAATGGAGTTTCTTAAGTCTGATATGTAAAAATCAAATATTTCTATTGAAAATATTATTATAGAACTTATATATAATAAAGTATAAAATACAAAAACATAGAGTAATATGTTTCCGGTGTAAACCGCCTTAGATTTTGAAAAGCCAAAAATTAAAATAAAAGAATTAACAAAAATAAGTATTGAAAACAAAGGAAATTTGTAAGGGAACATTAATCCTAAGAATACTGATGAATAAGTAAAACTTAAACAAATATTTACAAAATTATAATTTTCTGTTTTGAACATGTTTTAGTTGAAATATAAAAAAAATATTTAAAAAACCTTTGCTAGCTTGGCTGATATAAATAAATGTATTATATAATATATTATTAATGTAATTGAAATAAACTCTACAACTCCTTTAGGATTATCTGCTAAATAAAATGACATAATCATTCCTGAAACAAGAAAAATCATAATAAATAAATTCCATTTTTGTTTTTCTGCTACATAAATCATAAAACTTAAAGGATTAACTAAAAACTTTATAGTTAAAGACGGAAGTAATATTTTAGCATAAGTACCAGCCTGAACCCATTCAGGTCCAAAAAAAAAGACAAATAAATCTTCAATAAAAAAAAACAATACTATTGATGGAATTAGAGAGATTAATAAAAGCCATTTAAATGTTTTTAAATATATTTCTTTTGCTTGTCCTGTCTCTCTATATGATCTTGCAGCTTCTTCCTTAAAGACATCAAGAACCGAAGTAGATATTAAGGTAATTGGCGCCTGAAGAACTCTCTGTGTTAAATAATAAAAGCCTGAAAAACTAGATGAAAATATAGCTGTAAATAAAATATTTGGAGCATGGGTAGAGCCAACACTTAGTAAACTTGTAGGAAGATCATATTTTGGAAAATTAGAATATCTTATCATCAAATTTCTTAAATTATTAATTTTAATTATGTATAATTCTTTCTTATTTTGTTTAAAAACCTTAATAATTAAACTTATTACAGTAATAAATTGACCTATTATAGAGCCAAATAATAGACCAATACCACTAAAACCTAAAAACCCAGATATTGCTTGAAAGCTTCCTGTAGAAGAACTTTGTATAATTCTATTAGCAGCTAATCTTTTGAAGTCTTTTTTTCTATTAAACCAGTAATTAAGAGCCCTATAAATTCCAGTAATAAAAGTAGAAATAGGAATAAAATAAAGCCATTTCTTTATTTCTTGATTCCCAAGTATATTACATATATCATTATTAAAAATTAATATTGTTAAAAAAATAAATATACTAGCTAAAACAGAAATTATACAAGTTAATTTTACGATTTCTAAAGCTTCAGAATCTTTTACTGGTAAAATTATAGCCAGTTCATATTTAGCGGTTGCAAAAACTAATAAAAATGAAGATAATCCAACATATAATGAAAATAAGCCAAATTCCTCTGGAGTATATAATCTAGTTAAAATAGGACTTATTGCAATAGGAAAAGCTTGGGCAATAGTAGTTCCAGTCATCAACGTTAAAACATTACGAGAAAATTCTGACTTTATCTTTAGTTTTTTAAACAACTTTTTTTTTAATTTGGATACTTCTAATTAAATCTTTTTTTCTTTTACTTTAATACTTTTTTACAGAATGGATGGTATTCTCCTTTTAACCCTATTGGATCTGAATTTCGAATTGTAGAAACGGTATTAATAGAGCCATAGGCTTCATCCAATCCAAAACCGTTGCCCTTTAATATTTCTTCATAACTTCTGGTATGTAAATCTGTAAAACCACCACTAAACTCAATTTCTTTACCATCTACGGTAATTGATCTATAGGTAGTTAAACCTCTTAATTTTACATCTTCAGGAATATAATCAATATTAACAGAAAGAAACCATCTTACGTTTGCATTTTTTAATTTAAACCCACCTGCATTGGCATCGGCTTGTTTTAAATGCACAATATTTTCTTTTACTTCCCCAAAAATCCAACATAACATATCGTAAAAGTGAACACCAATGTTTGAAGCAATTCCGCCTGATTTAGACTCGTCTCCTTTCCAAGATACAAAATACCATTTTCCCCTTGATGTTAAATAGGTCAAGTCTATATCATATACTTTACTAGGATTCTCTTTTAGTTCTTTTGCTACTTTTTCTTTAAGTGCAATGATTGCAGGATGCAATCTTAATTGTAAAATATTATAGACCTTTTGACCCGTTTCTTTTTCTAAAACCTTTAATTGATCAATGTTCCAAGGGTTTAAAACCAATGGTTTTTCTGAAATAGCATCAGCCCCATTTTTTAAAGCAAAACGAATATGTGAATCATGCAGGTAGTTAGGAGAACAAATAGAAACATAATCAATTCTTTTCCCACTATCTCTGTGCCATTTATCTACAAACCGATCAAAACGTTCAAACTCAGTAAAAAAGCTAGCATTAGGAAAATTACTGTCCATAATACCAATACCATCATAAGGGTCTAGTGCTGCTACTAAATCATTACCTGTTTCTTTAATAGCCTTCATGTGTCTTGGTGCTATGTAACCAGCAGCACCAATAAGTGCAAAATTTTTATTCATTTATTTTATGTACTAAATTATTAATTAACTTATATTTTAAACCCGTATTATCACAAATTGCTATTCCTGTACTATCAAAATTTAAGCGCTCTCCAAACTCACTCATCCATCCAATATTTTTTGACGGGTTGCCTACCGTTAATGCATAATCAGGAACTTCTTTTGTTACTACTGCTCCAGCCCCAATAAATGCATATTTCCCAATATTATTACCACATACAATCGTTGCATTAGCACCAATAGATGCCCCCTTTTTAACAACAGTCTTCATGTATTCCTCTTTTCGAATAACGCTACTTCGTGGGTTTATTACGTTGGTAAAAACCATGGAGGGACCCAAAAATACATCATCTTCACAAATTACTCCAGTATAGATCGATACGTTGTTCTGAATTTTAACATTATTCCCTAATTGAACATCAGGTGACACCACAACATTTTGACCAATATTACAATTTTCTCCAATTATTGAGTTTTTCATAACATGTGAAAAGTGCCAAATTTTTGTTCCCTTTCCTATTTGACAGGGCTCATCAACATAGGAACTTTCATGAACGAAATAATTTTTTGTATCCATTTTATATTTTATTAAAAAAATCTTTTACTTTTTGAATAATGAAATCTTGGGATGAATTTTCAATTTCTGTATGAATAGGAAGTGAAAAAACTGTATTACACAATTGTTCCACATTTTCTATCCTAAAATCACCATTTACATAGCTGCTAAATGCTTCTTGTTTATAAAGTGGAACTGGATAATAAATCATCACAGGAATATTATTTTCCTTTAAAAAATCAATCAGAGAATTTCTTAATTCAGGTACAATTTTTAATGTGTATTGGTGAAATACATGTGTTGAATTGTATTGTCTTTTTGGTATCGATAATTCTGGAATCTCTGAGAAATTTTCATCATAATTTTTAGCCATTTTATTTCTTGAAAAAGAATAACTATCCAAATGATTTAATTTAATATTTAAAATTGCAGCTTGAATTGAATCTAATCTAGAATTGCAACCTGTAACTTTATGATAATACTTGACCTCTTGACCATGATTTGCTATCATTTTAAGATTTTTAGCAATTTCATCATCATTTGTAAACATTGCACCCCCATCTCCATAGCAGCCTAAATTTTTCGATGGAAAAAAAGAAGTTGTGCCTATATGACCAATAGTCCCTGTACTTTTCACAGTCCCATCTCTAAAAGTATATTTAGCACCTATTGCTTGAGCGTTGTCTTCAATTACATACAAACCAAACTCCTTAGCTAAATTCATAATACCTTCCATATCCGAGGATTGCCCATAAAGGTGAACAGGTACAATTGCTTTTGTCTTACTTGTTATGTGAGGTTTAATGATATCAGCAGTTATATTAAAAGTATCTGGATCTACATCCGTCATCACAGGGGTTAATCCCAAAAGAGAAATAACTTCCGCAGTTGCAACATATGTAAATGAAGGACAAATAACCTCATCACCAGGTTTTAACGACAAGGCCATGAGTGCTATTTGTAGAGCATCAGTGCCATTGGCACAGGGAATTACGTGCTTTACATCTAAATATTTTTCTAATGAATGAGCGAATTCTTTAACAATTGGACCATTTATAAAACTGGTTGATTCTATCGTTTGAATCACAGCAGTATCGATCTGATCTTTAATCTTGTTATATTGACCTTTGAGGTCAACCATTTGTATATTTTTCATCTATTTTATAATCTTGAATCAACTAAATTTCTTGGAAGAAATCCTTTTAAATCATAAACAACACTATTAGAATCTTTTTTTAAAGACTCGATATTTATCATTGAAAATTTGTCATGAGATACCGCCAATAATATTCCATCATATTTTTCTTTAATCTGATCTATAAGATCTATACCATACTCTTCTTTTACTTCTGCAGGGTCAGCTTCATAATCATAGACATCAACTTCTAATCCAAATTCTTTTAATTCATTATAGACATCTGCGACTTTTGAATTTCGGATATCTGGACAATTTTCTTTAAAGGTAACTCCTAATATTAAAATTTTAGAGCCCATTATTTGTTTACCTGCTTTGATAAGCATTTTGATCATTTTATTGGCTACAAATGTGCTCATGTTATCATTTACACGTCTACCACTTAGGATCACTTCTGGATGATAGCCAAGGTTTTCTGCTTTATATGCTAAATAATAGGGGTCTACACTGATACAGTGTCCCCCAACAAGGCCTGGTTTATATTTTAAAAAATTCCACTTGGTGCCTGCAGCATCCAATACATCTTGGGTATCGATACCTACTCTATCAAATATTAAAGCCAATTCATTTACAAATGAAATATTAACATCACGCTGTGCATTTTCAATGGCCTTACTAGCCTCTGCTACTTTCATACTTGCGGCCTTAAAAGTACCTGCAGTAATAATTGAACTGTATAAATCGTCTACAAAATTAGCAATCTCAGGAGTTGATCCTGATGTTACTTTTTTAATGGTGGTTAAGGTGTTTACCTTGTCCCCTGGAACAATTCTCTCTGGCGAATATCCACAGTAAAAATCCGTATTAAAAATTAAGCCACTTGATTTCTCTAATAAAGGCACACAAACCTCTTCCGTACAACCTGGATATACAGTGCTCTCATAAATGACAGTATCTCCTTTTTTAAGGATCTCGCCAAGCATTTTAGAGGCACCTCTTAAAGGATTTAAGTCTGGAGTTTTGAATTCATCTATAGGTGTTGGAACTGTTACAATATAGATATTACACTCTTTAATGTCATTAATATTTGTACTAAAAGTAAGCTCCTTAGCACTAATTAGTTGCTCTGGAGAGGCTTCATTGGTATGATCAATCCCTTTTTTTAATTCATCAATCCTATTCGCGTTGATATCAAAGCCTATTGTTGGATACTTTTTCCCAAACTCAATAGCTAGAGGAAGACCAACATAGCCTTGACCAATCACTGCAATTTTTACTTTTTCTAAATTCATATTGATATTCATTTAACTTTTTATTTTTTTCTCGACTACAACCGATAGTCTGTTTTGTTTGTGTTTTTCTTTTTTATTACTTTTTAACACTCTTTAAAGCCTTAAAACCTTCGTTTTTTTCACGGCTTCGC
>Ga0209405_1002763_pt1 | contig 11070 bp, 8 predicted proteins | sample COGITO_mtgs_1105_6_FD_184803 | JGI IMG/M metagenome (GOLD analysis project Ga0209405, IMG submission 184803) | Pelagic marine microbial communities from North Sea - COGITO_mtgs_110516 (SPAdes) (version 2) | ecosystem: Environmental > Aquatic > Marine > Epipelagic ...
ATGAAGACGGTTTGATCAACGAATTGGGCGCGGCCAAGGACGAGGGCAATGTGCGCTATTTCGCCGGTGATCTGCGTGAAAAACTGACGATGGCCAATCTGCTTTCGGCGACCATCGACCATTTCGATCAGGTGGATATTCTGGTTAATGCCTGTCGACAGGTCATGGTGACAGATCCGCTTGGCGTCGATGACGATACGACAGAGACAATGTTGCAGCAAAACCTGCTCAACAGCTTGCGTCTGTCGCAATTGGTCGCGCGCCGGATGATCAAACAAGCCGCTGGCAACGTCGAGGGGCAGATTGGATCCATCATCAACCTGTCTTCGATCGCAGCGCGGCGTGCGCACCCCGATTTAATGGCCTATTCAATCGCCACGGCCGCCTCTGATCAGATGACGCGGTCTCTGGCTGTGGCGCTGGCCCCCCATAAAATCCGTGTCAACGCCGTTGCCTTTGGGTCGGTGATGTCTGCCAGCTTGCAAGAGGCTCTGAAAGAGAACGCTGATTTCCGCGGTGATATTGAAGATCACACACCCCTGCAGCGGATCGCGTCGCCGAATGAACTGGCGGCCGCGGTGCAATATCTTGCCTCGGATTGGTCGGGGTTTATGACGGGCCAGATCATGACATTGGATGGCGGGCGCACCTTGATTGATCCGGTTGCGGCTCCGGCGCATTAGACGCAGACCAATGCCGCGGGGCCTCTGTGTAGGGCAAGCTTTAGACCCAGAGGTCGGGTCGCGTTCAAGGAGCAGTACAAACGTGTTTGAGGTCGAAAAAAACACCGCGTCTGAGTGGTTTTCCGCGCTGCGTGACCAAATCATCAGTGCCTTTGTCGAGTTGGAGCAAAGCCATCAGTCTGGTGCGGGGTCGCAAACCCCTGCAGGTGTGTTTGAGGTCAATGAGACCCGACGCCGTTCAGAAGATGGGTCCGATGCCGGTGGCGGTGTGATGAGCGTGATGCGTGATGGCCGACTGTTTGAGAAGGTTGGGGTCAATGTCTCAACTGTTCACGGGTATTTAGCAGCCTCAGCGCAGGCGGCGATGGCGGCGCGCAAAGAGCTGCCCGGTATGAAAGACGATCCGCGGTTTTGGGCCAGTGGCATTTCATTGGTGGCCCATATGCAAAACCCGCATTGTCCTGCGGTTCATATGAATACGCGTATGTTCTGGACCCCACATGGATGGTGGTTTGGCGGTGGGTCTGATTTGAACCCCTGCCTTGAATATGACGAGGATACCGCGCATTTTCATGCCACTCAGGCGCGCTTTCTCGCCCCGCATGGTGCCGAGCTTTATCCGCGCCTCAAAAAATGGGCAGATGACTATTTCTATATTCCGCACCGCAAACGTGCACGCGGTGTCGGGGGTATTTTTATGGATGACCACTGCAGCGGGAACTGGGCTGCAGACTTTGCCCTTACCCAGGATATTGGCCGCGCATTTCTGTCGGCTTTTGTGCCGTTGGTTGAAAAACGGCGGTCTCAGCCCTGGTCGGTCGCGGATAAAGAGGCACAATTACTACACCGCGGGCTCTATGCAGAATATAATTTGGTCTATGATCGTGGGACTAAGTTTGGGTTGGCCACGGGTCATGATCCGGACGCGGTATTGATGAGTTTGCCGCCACTTGCAAAGTGGCGCTAAAGCCAAGCAGGGTGGCAATTGTCTGTCGGCATCCGCATCCTGCGCGTTGGCGTAAGTTTTATTGTGTGTGTTGGCAGTAGACAAGCTGGCAAAGTTCGCGCAGTCTGTACCCGACTATTTTGACACCATACTTTAAATGAAGGGAACAGGATAATGCCACAACGTTTTACGGCCCGCGCTTTGACACCCGTCTTGGCTTTGATTGCTACTTTGAGCACAGCTTCGGCTGCTGAGACTGATATCACGATTGGGATGCAGCTTGAGCCGCCGCATCTTGACCCGACCAGCGCAGCTGCGGGCGCGATCGATAACGTTGTCTATTCAAACATTTTTGAAGGGTTGACGCGGTTCATGGGCGATGGATCAGTTGTGCCTGGTCTGGCAAAAAGCTGGGATATTTCAGACGATGGCCTGAGTTATACGTTTCATCTGCAAGGTGATGTCCGGTTTCACGACGGGTCGGCAATGGATGCAGCTGACGTGAAATTTTCCCTCGACCGGGCCCGGGCGGAAGACAGCACCAACGCCCAAAAAGCGCTGTTTACAGGTATCGCTGACGTCGCGGTGATCGATCCGTTGACGGTGGTGCTGACGCTTGAGGCCCCGAATGGCAACCTGTTGTTCAATCTGGCGTGGGGGGATGCGGTCATCGTCGCCTCTGAGACGATCGAGACGATAAAATCCAACCCGGTTGGCACCGGCGCGTTCCGGTTTGTGAAATGGGTACAGGGCGACAGGATCGATCTTGTGCGCAATGGGGATTATTGGGGGACCGCCCCGGCGCTTGAGGGCGCGACCTTCAAGTTTATTTCCGATCCAACGGCGGCCTTTGCGGCGATGATGGCTGAAGACATCGACGCATTCCAGACTTTTCCGGCGCCGGAGAATCTGCCGCAGTTTGATGCCGACCCTCGTTTCAAGTTATTGATCGGATCGACTGAGGGTGAAACCATCTTGTCTACGAACAATAAAATGCCGCCGTTTGACAACAAGCTGGTGCGTCAGGCCCTGGCCCATGCGATTGACCGTCAGGCGATCATTGATGGCGCAATGTTCGGCTATGGCACCCCGATCGGCAGCCATTTTGCCCCGCATAACCCGGCCTATATCGATTTGACCGGAAATTCCGTCTATGATCCGGCCAAAGCCAAGGCGCTGCTGGCTGAGGCGGGTTTTGCCGACGGCTTTACCACCACATTGAAGTTGCCGCCGCCCTCATATGCGCGGCGTGGCGGTGAAATTATTGCTGCCCAATTGCGCGCGGTGGGCATCAACGCCGAGATTTCAAACCTCGAATGGGCGCAATGGCTTGAACAGGTGTTTCGAGGCAAGGATTATGGCCTGACGATTGTCAGTCACACCGAACCGATGGATATCGGCATCTATGCACGGCCAGAGTATTATTTTCAGTACGACAATCCCGCCTTTCAGGATTTAATGACCCGCCTAACCGCGACAGCAGATCCCGATCAACGCCGGGCGATGTTGCAAGAGGCGCAGACTGTGATTTCGACAGATTACGTCAACGGCTATCTGTTCCAGTTGGCGGCGACCAGTGTGGCCAAGACGGGCGTGCAAGGCATGTGGCTCAATGCACCGACGCAGGCGATCGATCTGACCGGAATAAGTTGGGCCGATTGAGCCCACAACAGTCCGCCGCCTTGGGCTGTATGGCACAGGCTGGGTGGATAGACCGGGCAGACGATGCTGCGCTATAGTCTGAAACGCCTATTATCCCTCGGGATCAGTCTGGTGGTGGCTTCACTGGTTATTTTTGCCGTGATCGAAGTGGCCCCCGGTGATCCGGCTCGCTTTATGTTGGGAATCAATGCCCAGCCGGACACGGTGGCGGCGCTGCGGGCTGAGCTGGGTCTCGACGTGCCGAAAGTCCAGCGATATCTGGCTTGGGTCGGTGGCATGCTGTCGGGAGATTTTGGCATCTCTTATACCTACCGCGTGCCGGTTGGGCAAATGATTGCCGATCGCATGTGGGTGTCATTGCCGCTGGCGCTGATGGCGCTGACGCTGTCGACGGTGATTGCGTTGCCGGTTGGGCTCTATGCCGCCAACCGTCGTGGCGGACGGGGGGATATGGCGGTGATGGGGTTGACCCAGCTGGGCATTGCCGTGCCAAACTTCTGGTTTGCGATGATTTTGGTGGTGATTTTTGCCATCAACCTGCGCTGGTTTTCTGCTGGCGGGTTCCCGGGCTGGGATGCAGGGCTGTTGGTCGGGCTCAAGGCCTTGACCCTGCCGGCGGTGGCCTTGGCTCTGCCGCAGGCGGCGATCCTGTCGCGGGTGATGCGCAGCGCGCTGATTGATATCTTGAGTGAGGATTTTATGCGCACTGCGCGTGCCAAAGGGCTTACGCGTCAGCAAGCGTTGTGGCGCCACGGGCTGCGCAATGCACTGATCCCGGTTCTGACTATCATGGGGCTGCAGTTTTCGTTTCTGTTGGCGGGTGCCATTATCATCGAACAGGTGTTCTTTCTGCCGGGACTGGGGCGGCTGGTGTTTCAGTCGATTAGCCAGCGTGACTTGATCGTGGTTGAAAGCGTTGTGATGCTACTGGTGTTTGCGGTGATCGTGGTTAATTTTGCCGTCGATCTTGCCTATGTAGCGGTTGATCCTCGCCTCAGGACCCAGCTGTGAGGGGGTCTTATACCTTGATACTTGGCGCGGCGATGACGCTGTGTTTTGCCGCCGCCGCGCTGGTGTCTTTTATCTGGGTGCCGTTCGATGTGACGCTTGTGGATATCTCGAATAAACTGCAGCGCCCAACTGGGCAACACTGGCTTGGAACTGATCATTTCGGACGCGACTTGTTGTCGATGATTATGGTTGGTGCGCGCACCTCTATTGCGGTGGCGTTGATTGCGGTCGGTATCGGTATTCTCATCGGGGTGCCGTTGGGTCTGCTTGCGGCGGCGCGCAAAAGAAGTTGGCTGGATGAGATGATTATGCGGGCCAACGACCTGATCTTTGCCTTTCCGTCTTTGGTGATTGCCATATTAATTACCGCAATTTTTGGGGCAGGTGCGGTCAACGCCATTATTGCAATTGGCATTTTCAACATTCCGGTGTTTGCTCGGGTCACCCGTGGAGGCGCCCTGAGCCTTTGGGAGCGTGAATTTATTCTGTCAGCGCGGGTGGCGGGCAAGTCGGGGCTGCTTATCTCGGTCGAACATATTTTGCCAAATTTGGCGAACCTGCTGATCGTGCAGGGAACGATCCAATTTAGTCTTGGTATTCTAGCCGAAGCAGGGTTGAGTTATGTTGGGCTGGGTGCGCAGCCGCCGCTGCCCTCTTGGGGGCGCATGTTGGCAGATGCCCAGACCATGGTCTCTTTTGCACCACATCTGGCCTTGGTGCCTGGCGGGGCGATCATTCTCACTGTGCTTGGGCTTAATCTGATGGGGGATGGGTTGCGTGACCGGCTGGATCCAAAACTGCGGGGGCGGCCGGTATGAGCGATGACAGCGCCTTGGATGTGATGGGTTTGTCTCTGTCTTTGGGACGTTTGGAAATTTTAGACGCTGTTAGCCTGTCGCTGCGGGCGGGTGAAATTGTTGCCATCACCGGCGAAAGCGGGTCGGGTAAATCGATGACTGCCCTTGCAATCATGGGGTTGCTGCCGGCGGGCATGCGACCCTCTGGGCAGATTCAGCTTGATGGTCGCGATATGCTGAGCTTGTCAGAGCGTGAGATGTGCCGTCTGCGCGGAAACGATATCGGGATGATTTTTCAAGAGCCGATGACCGCGCTAAACCCGTTGAAAACCATCGGGGATCAAGTGCTTGAGACAATTTTGATCCACACAGAATCGTCAAAGGCTGCGGCGCGTTTGCGGGCTGCCGAAGTGCTCATGCGGGTTGGCTTGCCCCCGGAGAAATATTCATTATCACGCTATCCTCATCAATTGTCAGGCGGTCAGCGGCAACGCGTGGTGATTGCAATGGCCATTGTTCTGCGTCCAAAATTTCTGATTGCTGACGAACCGACGACGGCTCTGGATGTCACCACACAGGCACAGATACTGGCGCTTTTGAAAGATCTGGTGCGTCAAGAAGGCATGGGGATGCTGATCATCACGCATGATCTGGCAGTGGTGGGGAATCTGGCAGATCACATACTAATAATGCGTCGTGGCAAGGTTTTGGAACGCGGGCCAACCAAACAGTTGTTTGCTGCGATGTCGCATCCCTATACGCGGATGCTGTTTGAGGCATCGAGCCATCAGGTTAGTCTGCCACCACCACCGCCTGAGGCTGCGCCCTTGCTGCAGGTGTGCGATGTGACGCGGGCCTATCAACTGCCCCGCAAGGGTATCTTTTCCGTCGCCCAATCGTTTCGCGCGGTGGATAACGTCAGCTTTACGCTACGGGCCGGTGAACGGTTGGGTCTGGTCGGGGAGAGCGGTTGTGGAAAGTCGACGCTGACGCGGGCGATTTTGGGGCTTGAACCGGTGCAAGCGGGCACGATCACCCTAAACGGTGCGCCGGTATGGGCTGGAGCGCGGTCAAACCGCGTGGTGCGGCGTAACATTCAGGTGGTGTTCCAAGACCCGTATGGATCGTTTAATCCGCGTCATAAAGTGGCACGGCTGATCACTGAGCCCTATCATTTGCTTGATGCCCCCTTGTCTGAGCAGGATCGTGAAGCGTCGGTGTCCGAGGCGCTGGTGGCGGTGGGGTTGTCACCCGGCGATGGCGGTAAATATCCACATGAATTTTCAGGGGGGCAGCGTCAGCGTTTGGCGATTGCGCGGGCTTTGATCCTGCGCCCTGAATTGATCGTGTTTGATGAGGCGGTCTCGGCGCTGGATGTTTCGGTCCGAGCGCAAATTCTGGATTTGATCGCTGATTTGTCGACCCGATTTGCGCTGAGTTATCTGTTCATCAGTCATGATTTATCAGTTGTGCGGAGCATTACTGATCGGGTTATGGTGATGCAGGCGGGCGCAATTGTTGAACACGGCCCGACAGATCAGGTGTTGGTGCAACCGCGCCATCCGTATACGCAAAGTCTCTTGGCGGCAGCGCCCAGATTGCCGCCTTTGCCAAAACGTGTTGCGCAGTAAAGCGCTGTTACTTGGAGTTATAGCTTGCAAAACATAAATTGAAATTTATCACGGGTGGCTGCAGTTTGGCGGGCAGTGATGAGGTTGACCTCATCTTGGTGGAGCGTTTTGAGCAGATGTCACAAACATCAACGGGAGAACAATATGAGATTAATGGGAAAAATAGCAATTGTGACGGGTGCTGCGTCGGGGTTTGGGGCTGGTATTGCGCAAAAGTTTATCGCTGAAGGCGCGCAGGTGATGTTGGCAGATTTAAATGGTGAGGGCGCGCAAGCGCTGGCGGCCGAACTGGGGGATGCAGCAGCGGCCTATCAGCTTAACGTTGCCGATCGTGGGCAGGTCATGGCGTTGGCGGCCACGGTTGAGGCGCAGTTCGGACCAGTGGATATTGTTGTCAACAACGCCGGTGTCACACATTTGCCAACCCCGATGGAGACGGTTAGCGAGGCAGATTTTGATCGCGTCTTTGCGGTCAATTGTAAATCTATCTATCTGGCATCACAGGTTTTCCTTCCTGCTATGAAGCAGCGCAACAGCGGTGTATTTTTAAACGTATCCTCGACGGCGGGGATTTCACCGCGACCGAATCTGAACTGGTATAATGCCTCAAAAGGCTGGGTGAATACTGCAACCGAGACGATGGCGATTGAGCTTGCGCCGTCTGGCATCCGTGTGAACGCGTTGAATCCGGTGGCAGGGGAAACCCCGCTTTTGAAATCCTTTATGGGGGAGGATACACCCGAAATACGGGCCAAGTTTTTATCAACCATCCCGCTTGGACGGTTTTCTACCCCCGAAGATATGGCCAATGCGGCGCTCTATCTGTGTTCTGATGAGGCCAGTATGATCACCGGTGTCTGTCTGCGGGTAGATGGCGGCCGCTGCATCTGATGATGGTTCCTGGCGCACGCAATCTGATCACGGATGTCGCGGGGCTCACGGTGGGCAACGCGCAGGACGCAACGCTGAAATCTGGCAGTACGGTTCTGGTGGGGACTACGCCATTTACTGCTTCTTATGCGGTCATGGGCGGAGCGCCAGGCACCCGGGACACGGATCTGTTGGAGCCTGACAAATCCGTGCAAGCCGTTGATGCACTTGTTTTGTCGGGGGGCTCTGCGTTTGGTCTGGATGCGGCAAGCGGTGTTGTGGCGGGGCTGCGTGCCCAGGGGCGTGGTTTTTCGCTGGGTGGGCTGCATGTGCCGCTGGTGCCGACGGCGATCCTGGCCGATCTGCTCAATGGTGGTCAAAAAAACTGGGATGATAATCCCTATCCCGATCTGGGGGCTCGGGCGTTTGCCGCCGCGATGGATGATTTTGATCTTGGCAGCGTCGGGGCGGGAACCGGGGCGTTGACTGGAACGTTGAAAGGCGGTCTGGGGTCGGCGTCGTTGGTGCTGGACAGCGGGGCAACCGTTGGCGCGTTGGTTGCGGTCAACCCGATTGGCAATGTGACCACCCCCGAAGCGCGGCATTTTTGGGCCGCTCCGTTTGAGTTGAACCAAGAATTTGGCGGCTTGGGGCCCGATCCGGCGGCTGGCTTGGGATATACGATCAGCCCCAAAAAGCCCGCAGCTATGTCGGCGCTGGGCAACACCACAATTGCGATTGTGGCCACCGATGCGACGCTTGACAAAGCGGCTGCCAAACGGCTGGCGGTGGCGGCACATGACGGGATCGGGCGGGCGATATTGCCTGCGCATATGCCAATGGACGGTGATCTGGTGTTTTCTGCGGCGACTGCACAGCGAAAGGCGATGGTTGACGATCGTGAAATGGCTTTTTTATGCCATGCTGGGGCGATGTGTCTTTCGCGTGCGATTGCCCGGGCCGTCTATTCGGCAACCCCGGCCGCCGGCGATATCCTGCCCTGCTGGCGCGATCTCAACCCAGAGCGATGATTTCAATGATACGGGCGGGAGAGGGACCCAGAGCCCAACTAACCACGTTCGTTGAAAAAGGCGTAAATTGTTTCAGCAAGCGCGCTTGAAATACCGTCAACTGCTTTGAGGTCGACAAGATTGGCGCGGCTGACCGCCTTGGCAGAGCCAAAATGTGACAGCAGCGCTTTTTTGCGTCCGCCCCCGACGCCCGGCACCTCGTCAAGCGGGGTGGCGGTGATGGTTTTGGCGCGTTTAGCCCGATGGGTGCCGATGGCAAACCGATGCGCCTCGTCGCGCAGCCGCTGAATGAAATACAACACCGGATCATTGTGGCGCAGGGCAAATGGGCGCTGCCCGATACGGTGAAACTCTTCCTTGCCATGATCGCGATCAACGCCTTTTGCGACGCCGACCATCGGCAGATCGTCGATGCCAAAGCCGTCCATGATTTCGGCCACGGCACTGACATGACCAGCGCCGCCATCGATCAAAAGCAGATCGGGCCACAATGCTTTGTCACGGTCTGGGTCGTCTTTTAACAATCGTTTAAAGCGCCGGCTCAAAACTTCTTTCATCATGCCAAAGTCATCACCGGGTGTCAGGTCGTCGCCCTTGATATTGAATTTGCGGTACTGATTTTTCAAAAACCCCTCAGGTCCGGCGACGATCATACCGCCCACGGCATGGCTGCCTTGGATATGGCTATTGTCATAGACTTCGATGCGCTGCGGTGGGGCATCCATTGCAAAAGCCTCGGCCAGCCCTTTGAGCAACTTGCCCTGACTGACGGTTTCAGCCTGCTTGCGCGCCAGACTTTCGCGGGCGTTGCGCAATGCGCCGTCGACCAGTTCTGCCTTTTCACCGCGTTGGGGGACGATGATCTCAACTCTGCGGCCAAGCTTGCCTGTCAGGGCCTCGGTCATCAGGTCAGCGTTCTCAATCTGGTGCGATAACAGCAGCATCCGCGGGGGGTCTTTGCTGTCATAGAACTGGCCGATGAAGGCCTCAAGAACTTCGGCTTCTTCTACATCGGGCCCAACTCGCGGAAAGAAATCCTGATTGCCCCAGTTTTGGTTGGCACGGATGAAAAAAACTTGGACACAGGCCTGACCCCCTGCGAGATGCAGGGCTATCACATCAGCTTCGATGACACCGCGCGGGTTAATGCCCTGCGCGCTTTGAACCTGTGTCAACGCCCGAATACGATCTCTGAGGGCGGCGGCGCGTTCAAATTCCATCTGTTCGGCCGCCGCCTGCATCTGGGTGGCAAGCAGTTCTTGGATTTCAGTTGAGCGACCTGACAGAAACCGCTCGGCATCTGCGACGGTGGCAGCATAATCGACGGCGCTGATTTTATCGACACAAGGGGCTGAACAGCGTTTGATTTGGTATAGCAGACAGGGACGGCTGCGGCTGTCGAACATTGCGTCTGAACAGTCGCGCAGCAGGAATACCCGCTGCAATTGTGTCAGGGTGCGGTTTACCGCACCGGCGCTGGCAAACGGGCCGTAATAGGTGCCTTTGGCTCTTTTCGCGCCCCGGTGTTTGCTGATTTGTGGAAAAGTGTGTTCAGATCCTACCAATATATTTGGGAAACTTTTGTCATCCCGTAAAAGTACATTATAGCGTGGTTTGAGTTGTTTGATGAGGTTTTGCTCAAGCAGTAGCGCCTCGGTCTCGGTACGTGTGGTTAGAAACATCATCCGCGCTGTTTCTGATATCATCCTGTCGATGCGGCCCGAATGACCCGTTGGCCGCGTGTAATTGGTGACCCGCATTTTTAAATTGCGCGCTTTGCCAACATACAGCACCCGCGCTTGGGCATCCAGCATGCGGTAGACGCCAGGAGAACTGTCCAGCGTCCGGACGTAGGCCGCGATTACGTCCCTTCCAGTGGGCAGCGGGGGCGATTCTGTTGTATTTGCTTCAGCCATGATTTTATCTAGTGATTCTTGATGGGCGCCGCACTCAAAATAGTGCGATAGCAAGAAGAAAAATGTCCACGGTTTCTGTGGATAAGCTTGTATATAACTTTACCACAAATGGGATTTTCCGTTATATTCAATCAGCTTCCTCGCATTGCTTAAAAAATAGGCACTTATTTAACCTGTTGTTACTAATGGATATTATTTTTTGCATCCGGCAAAATGTTGAAAACGTTAGCTTTTTATTGATGCTTTCGCAACGGTTGTGTGACGGGTGCATAACTCGTGTCACAAACTTCATACGAACCGTTAGTCATTTTGCACATCTGGGGTTTTCCAGCCCAGATGCTGCCCCCCGTCAACGCAGAGCAATTGCCCGGTCACGGCGGTTGCGTTCAGAAAATATCCAAGCGCATTGTTAATATCGTTGGTTCCTGCACCGCGTTGCAAAATGGTATTGCGACGCTGGGTTGCGAAGTGCTCGGCGCTTTGACGTGCACCCTGAAGCGTTGGCCCCGGACCGATGGCATTG
>Ga0209405_1002768_pt1 | contig 11057 bp, 4 predicted proteins | sample COGITO_mtgs_1105_6_FD_184803 | JGI IMG/M metagenome (GOLD analysis project Ga0209405, IMG submission 184803) | Pelagic marine microbial communities from North Sea - COGITO_mtgs_110516 (SPAdes) (version 2) | ecosystem: Environmental > Aquatic > Marine > Epipelagic ...
AGGTAACACCATAGACCAAGTAACATATATGGATAGCGATCCTTGGCCAGAACAGGCCGATGGAGAAGGCCCGTATTTACAATTAGTAGATGTAAGCTCAGACAACTCCTTGGCTAGTAACTGGATAGCAAGCAGTCAGTCTCTTTCTATAGAAGATATCGCGACAGCGCAAAGGCAAATAATAGTGTATCCAAATCCTACCAAGGGCCTCATAACTATTGAATTTGATTTTTCAAATACAGATGCTTTAGAATTTTCAATTTATAATTCAATGGGTCAATCTGTAGGAGATTTTGTAGTACGCTCAAGTAATTTAGAAATTAATTTGAGTCATCTACCCAGTGGGTTTTATTACTACAACATCAAAAACAAGGGAGTAGTAATTTCAAGAGATAAAATTATTAAAAACTAAAAAAGCCTTACCCAGAAGGGTAAGGCTTGTAAGGTGTAAAAATAAGGTGTAAATTATTCAGTAACTTCTTCTTGCACTTCTTCCTCCTCTTGGAGATAATTTACCAAGCCACTTGCATCAAAGTAATCTCCTCCGCTTATAATAAGTCCATCTTTAAAATCCCAGGTGTGGTAGGCTTTCATTTCCCATTTTTTGCCAGTTGCAGTATGCATCCCAGACCAAGTTCCGTAGGATCTTACACTTCCATCTGCTATGCCAGTTTCAGCCAAGACTCCTGGTAACCAGTTGTCAGCGGTATATACTACATCTTCCATTTGATCTTGCCATGCTTTTAAATATTGGCCAAATTCTTCTTTTCCAATTTCAGTAGATCCGAAAAATACAGGTTGCCATTTAACATCTTCATGCAATAAGTCTAGCTGAGCTTGAAAATCTGACTCAGAACCTTGTAGTTCTAACATTTTTTTTGCAGTAACGGTATTTTTAGCAAATTCAGGAGGTAATCCTTGTGAGCAAGAGATACATAGGGCTAGTACAAAAACACTTAATAATTTTTTCATTTTTGGTAAATTTAAATTAGTTGTTCCACGAAATTAATTTATTTTATTTGTAAAAACAAATAAAATTTGAAATTGCCTTGGAGCATAAGGGTGTTAAATCAAACTATTTTGGGGAGGATTTGGAATTATTAAAATAAAATATCGTTTAAATAACCCCACATTTCGATACAGCTATTTCTAAACCTCTTAAGCGGGTAAACTTACATTGATTATATTTGAAATAAATTATATTTAAAAACTTATGAGTGACATATTAAAGGCCATTGGGAATACACCAATTGTTAAGCTAAAAAATATAGTCCCGTTTGGATGTGGAGAAATTTATGTTAAACTCGAAGCATTTAACCCCACTGGATCAAAAAAAGACAGAATGGCGCTATCAATGATTTTGGGAGCTGAAAAAAGAGGTGTTTTAAAAAAAGGAATGACTGTAGTAGAATATTCGGGTGGTAGCACTGGTGCAGGTTTGGCATTTGTTTGTTCACTTAAGGGTTATAATTTTAGGCTGGTTACTGCAGATGTATTTGGGAAAGAAAAAATTGATTTGATGAGATCATTGGGGGCTAATTTAGAGATTATCAAAAGTTCAAACGGAAAGATAAATAAAGAGCTGATTACCAAAATGATTAAAAAGGCTGATCAAATTTCAAAAGAACCAAATACTTTTTTTACAAATCAACTAAACAACACTGATGTGATCGAGGGTTTTATTCCATTAGGAGAAGAGATTTTAGATCAGCTAAATGGAAACATTGATGCAGTATGCGACACTGTTGGAACTGCTGGAACTCTTATGGGTATTGCTAAAGCACTCAAAAAAGCTAAGTCAAAATGTAAAGTTGTTGCAGTTGAGCCATCTAGTTCACCAATTTTATCGAAAGGAATTAAAGGCTCACATAATGTTGAAGGTGTTGGTTTAGGTTTTGTTCCAAATATCTACGATGACAACCTCGTTGATAATGTGATATCTATAGACGAGACTGTAGCCCGCAAAATGTGTAAAGATCTTGCAAAAAAAGAAGGTATATTTTGCGGTACATCAAGTGGAATGAATGTAGCTGCAGCAATCCAAATTTCAAAGGAACTTGGTCCTAAATCAAAAGTAGTAACTATCGCTTGTGATAGTGGTTTAAAATATCTTTCTGAGGGATTATTTGACGATTAATATCATTTACCAATACAGGAAGTAATTTCGTTATTTTTTACTCTATTAAAACCTCTTAAAAAGTCTTTTTTTAACGTTTTGTTCACGTAAATTGTAAAAAGTAGTGCAATTCTAAATAACATCAATTAAATAAAACATAGGCATATATTAATACGCTTAAAAGGTTTGAAGAATTTATTCAATCAGAAAATTATCTCAAAAAATCAAAAGTGGAGCCCATAGGAGTGAAGTCACACTATTTTGGGGAAGATTTGGCTTCTTTTACAACTTATTATCTTCAAGAATAAAATGTTATTGTTGGGGATAATTTGTACCGTGCCTACTTCAAGCACCAAACTTATTTTTTAAGTATTGACCAAACCCAATATGCAAAGTTTTTAATTCCTTTGAGTGTCATAATCCTATCTTTTAAAAGTATGATTTACAATTTCCTGCGGTGGCAGTAATTTTTAAAACAAGTTGGTCTTTATCCAAGGTGTCTTTATAGACATTTAAAGCAGCTGTTATGATGTTATTGATCATATAGACAGCTACATTGGCTTTGATTGCTATTAAGCCTCCCAGAATAAAATATTATTTCCAAGAATAATTTTGGAGACCATAGGAATTAGGTCTTGGTTTAAAGTAATAACTAACCTCTTTTTCTACTTTTTCTACTTTTTCTACCTTTTTTACTAAACCCACTTACTGGGGTAAACCCACTTCCTGGATTATCAAATACAGGATCTGCGCTAAGTGCTTGAGCCTTTAAAGGGTTCAAAAACAAATAGGTGCCTAAAGCTGTTAATGAGGCATATTTTCCATAATCACCTATTTTATTAATAGCTTCTCTGCGATTCATTTTTAAATCATCGTCTTTATAATCTTTCATCGAATTTTATTTATTCTATAATTATTCTTTTAACCACATTTCCAAATTTATTTTCTAACCATACAATATAAATTCCCGAAGGTAATGGAGGTAGATTTATATTAACTATCCCTTCGGGCATGAAAGTGTTTTTTACTAACTGAGCTCCTAAAATATTAAATAATTTAAAAGTAGATATATCTTGAGGTAGACCAACGATACTTATGGTAGAAGCATCTGCTTTATAGATAATAATATTGTTTAAATCTATAGTGTCTGTTGTTAAAATACTTGATTTAGTGTGTAGGTAAAACCTCCCTATTCCATTTTCAGGCTCATCTAACTGAACGATATATTCACTATTTGCTTCATCTAATCGTGTATATGTATTTGTTACTCTATCTTCTAAAAACACTTTGATTCCTGTAGGTAAATTCAAGGCTTCCACAGAAAATGCAATTTCTAAACCTGCTTCAGTCGTTAATGCTACTGGAATAACACTTGTTTCATATTCTTGAGTAGATAAACACTGAAGCGTAAAGTCTATACCTTCACTATTTTCTGGCAGATGCGTGTTTAAATTAAATGTACTTGTTCCGCCTCCGGTAAATGCACCAGCATCATATCCCACATCTAAACCAGCAGTTGCTGTATCAAAATATTTTACTGTCGTCGTTTTTACATTACCATTGTTTTCTATTGCTAAGATAATTGAAGGAGTAGCCTCGATAGGTCCATAAAAAGTTCCTGTAGTTTGATGGCTTTGCATTTGCTCGGTAAAAGAAACTGAATTGCCATCACTAATTGTATTTACAAAGAATCCTTGTCCTGGATACATATGATAAGGACCTGTAGCATGATTAACTACCTTAATCGACGAATTCTGATTAGCTACATCCCAAAGATAAATACCTGAATAATTACTTGAGAGATTTGCGCTATTAACGTCTAGAAAATTAATATCTTCATTTGCAGTGTTGTTAATAGCAAGATAAGAAGGGTATGGATTCCCTATTAGGTTCCATCCATTTACATCTCTTGTAAGACTTTTATTTACTGTTCCTGTTGGCATAGTTCCAGTAAAAAATATATCACCAGAATTCACCAAAACAGCAAACCCATCACCAGAACCCATAATTCCTGAGCTAATTGTGGTAAAGTATTCCCATCCGGGAATACTGTTATCGTAATAAGATAAACCTAAATGCATTCCTGATCCTGTTTGTAGATCTGTAGTTGAAAGTACCTGTCCAACCTCAACACCTGCTACTGGAGGGGATATAAAATTCCAGTCATTCGCTAGGTGTAACTTTCTTTTGTAGGTTATAGACCCCGAAAACGTAGATTCTGTAATTAAACTAGCGCCCGATTCTATAGTAACCGCATTTAGAGTAACCGCATTTGAGGCAGTAGGAAAGTTTGTAATTCCTGTTTTTGGGATTCTAACTGAAGCCGTTGGACCAGGAACGGAGTTTGAACTCCAGTTTGCTGCCGTATCCCAATCATTATCAACACTACCGTTCCACATACTTGTAAAAACAGTGACTGTTCTTGTTACTTGTGTTGCTGCATTTCCTGCAGCATCGCTTACATCATATGTGATTGTATAGGTTCCTTCTGAGTTTTCATCTACTGGATTTACGGTTACAATATTAGCTGTAATATTTACACCTTCCTCACTAAATGCTATTGCACCAGCATCTGTATAAGTAGATCCCAATTTTATAGCAACATCTTCAGCTCCTATGAGTGTAATACCAGGGTTAAAGCTTCCCACAGGAGTTGAATGCAAACACAAACGATCTATATAGAGATGATTTTTATTATCTGAATAATAGTGAATCGCAACATACTTAGTCCCAACGGGAAGATCATCTTTAGAATATAGATACATATCATTTAAATCTTCTGCCGATTGGGCTATAATTTCTTCGGACCAGGCAAAATCAGTTTCTAAATTATCACCTGTTGTAGACCAACCTACTTTAAAGACCTCTTCTTCATCTGCTTCCGAAGCCAAATAATAAAAAGAAATTTCTTTTTCTATATCCGAGGGGGTAAATGCTGGACTCACCAAGTATTGATCGTAGGAAGTATCTACTTCTTTCGAAGAAAAACGCAAACTATACATTCCGTCTTTCGATGTTACATCTGTTTGAGTTATGTCATTGCTTTGGGTATTGGAGTTTAAAATAGTCCAGCCTGCAGGAGGGAAAACTTCAAAATCTTCAGAAAAATCACAAGGTTCTTCTGGAATAACAACTGTTCTTGTTACCTCTATCGCAGCAGTTCCCGCTGAGTTACTTACATTGTATGTAATTGTATAAGTTCCCCAATCGTTTATATTTACTGGGTTGACGATGTTAATGTGATTTGTAATATCTCCGTCTGTACTATCTAAAGCAGTTGCACCTAAATCGAAGTAAGGAGCACCTTTTTGTAAAGAAATAATGGCATCTCCTAATAATGTAATTACAGGTACTGAGTAATTCACAACAGAAACATTTCTTGTTACTTGTGTTGCTTCATTTCCTGCAGCATCGCTAACATCATAGCTAATCGTGTAATTCCCCAGTACGTTTACATCTACAGTACCTGTTGCGACAATACTGGATGTTATATTTCCGCCTAAACCGTCTGATGCGGTTGCACCTGCATCGGTATAATCAGTTCCCAATTCTACATAAACACTGGCACTCCCAAGTAATATGATTACAGGTAAAACTGGTGCTGAGGTATCCACTACATTTACAATTCTTGTTACTTCCTCTGCTATATTTCCTTCAGTATCACTTACGTTATAAGTTACTGTGTAATCCCCCAGGGCGTTTACATCTACATCACTTGCATCAATAACGATGTTGTTTGTAATATCTCCGTCTGTATTGTCTGTGGCTGTAGCACCTAATTCACTATAATCAGTTCCTAATTCGATGCTCTGTGGATTTGCACCTTCTAAAGTAATCACAGGGATAGTAGCATCTGGTGTGATTGTGACCGTTCTTGTAACCTCATCTGCAGGATTTCCTGCAGCATCGCTGACATTGTAGGTAACCGTGTAATCTCCTACTGTGTCTACATCTACATTACTTGCATCAATAACGATGTTGTTTGTAATATCTCCGTCTGTATTGTCTGTGGCTGTAGCACCTAATTCACTATAATCAGTTCCTAATTCGATGCTCTGTGGGTTTGCACCTGATAAAGTAATTACTGGACTCGTTTGATCGGCTGTGACATTTACCTCTCTTGTTACTTGTGTTGCTGCATTTCCTGCAGCATCGCTAACATTATAAGTTACTGTATAGTTTCCTATAACACTTGTATTAACAGTAGAAACAGCTACAATATTATCTGTAATTACAGGTCCATCTACATTGTCATCGGCATCAGCACCTGCATCAGTATATATGGCTCCAACTTCAATGTTCACTGTAGGATCACCTAGTAATGTAATTGTAGGTGGGGTGTTATCTATTATAAGAGTTTCACCAGAGGTAGGGTATGTCTCAATAAGCGTTCCTGCAAGGTCTGTTCCGGTTGCCATTCTAAAATATTGATTGCCATTTCCTGAACCTACTGTAATTGTATAGGTATATGATGTACTATTAATTTTAGTCATATCAGAGGGAGACATTTCGTTTAGTCCTTCAGCATATATTTGTACTACAGGGCTATCTGCCATATCTTTGTTAAAGGTGGCGGTAATGAGTACCTCATCTCCTTGTTTAACGGTGCTACTTACTGCAGTACCATTGATGGTATAACTAAGCGCAGTTGTAGGAAGAATATCTATAAGAATAGACCCACCCGAGGTAAGTGTTTCTTCAACTACATTTCCTGCAAGATCTGTTCCGGTAGACACAGAAAAAGTCTGTGTTCCTGTATTTTCTCCAACAGTCCAAATATATTTATAAGTGTTCAAATAATGTTGAACCAAATCAGTAGGAGCGATTGTATTCGCTCCAGAGCCAAATATTTTTGGTACTGGGCTATTTGCCATTTCTTCAGAAAATGTGATGTAAACTGTTACTACCTCTCCAGGAGCTAAAGTTGTAACACCTTCCCAATCAATGAGGGCTGTTGGTGAAGAATTGTCTACAAGAATAGATCTTCCTGTCATATAATCGTTTGTAATTTCATTCCCTACAGTATCAGTTCCATATCCTAACCCAAAATCTGTATTTCCTTGGCCAACACCTACTGTCCATAAATAAGTATACTCCGTAGTACTCACTTTGGTCATATCAGAAAAAGGAACCGTAGTTGAACCATACCCATTAATTTTTATTCCGTCATCTGAAATGGCTTCATTAAAAGTAGCGGTAATGAGTACCTCATCTAATTCTTTTACGGCACTTACTTCAGTGCCATCGATAGTATAGACAAGTCCTACCGTTGGTCGGGTATTATCTATTATGATACTTGCTCCTGAGCTTGGAGTTGGCGTAATAACATCTCCACTTAGATCTTTTCCTGTCCCTAGGGTGAAGTTTTGTATTCCATCACCAGAGACAGCCCTCCAATTAAAAGTGTACTCTGTACTACTTACTTTGGTCATGTTAATAGGGTTAAATGTTTCCATTCCAGTGCCTGATATTTGTACGCTAGGAAAATCTGCCATAGCCTCACTAAAAAGTGCAGTAATAGTAACTACATCATTTTCCTTTGCAGCATTCACACTACTTTCAGCATTTTGAGGCCCAATGGGTGTTGCTATAGTATAGTTAAATGTTGCTGTGGGTGATATATTGTTCACTACAATAATTGTTGCACCCGAACTAGGCGTGGCGGCAATAACCGTACCTTCTGAATTTATTCCTGTTTCTAGTTCAAAATTTTGCACTCCAGAACCAGTAGTAACCGTCCAACTATAAGTATACTCCTTATTATTCACTTTGGTCATGTTACTCGCAGAGATACTATTTACACCAGAACCAGAAATTTGAACGATAGGGTTATCTTCAATTTCTTGATTAAAAGTAGCGGTAATGAGTACCTCATCTCCTTCTGTTACGGAGCTTACAGAAGAGCCATTAATCGTATATACAAGCGATGCTGTATGAGAAGTCATGTCATTCAAGGCAACGCTGTTATTGTTTTGTGAAGTACTGGCTGCATTGTCACCACTGTCAAATATAACTCCACTATCTGCGGGAACAACGGTTAGGGTTTCTGTTCCATCTGGAATTCCTGTAAAAGAAACACCTAAGGTATATGTGTTTTCATTATTCGAAATACTTGTTGGTGTTGTGCTTGCTAGGGTAGCAGTACCGCCAGTAATAGATAAGGTAAAATCGTTAGCTTCTAAGGCTCCAGTAGCTCCAATTGCATTGTAAACCGCTTCATTAAAACTTACTGAAATAGAGCTATTATCGGGAGTTATAGTTGTTTCTGTAATAAAAGGGTTTAAAGAAAACCTTTTAACTTCAGGAATAAGTTTTGTGCCATCATTTCGAACCCATATTGCGGATAATTGATTGTCTCCATCTGAAGCAATATCACCCCAGATAGCATCGTTATTAGAATCTGATAAAGTACTAATAGCAGACCAATTGGATGTAGAAGCGTGATAGGTTCGTGTTTGAATTCTGGTGTTTAACCCATCTGGTCTTTGCCATATTACAGAATAATCACCTTCGTTACCCGTGGTGATTTTAGATAAGGTTGCATTATGCCCACTATTACTCAATGCAACAGGGGTAGTCCATATATTTTTGCTTGGCATCGCTGAACTGTAAATCGTACTAGGATTTGTGCCATCGTTAACCCACCAAGTTACTGCTGCAGTGCCATCTTCTAAGAATACTACTCTGTTTTCATTCTGCTCGGTTACTCCGTTAAAAGCATCTTCTTCCGTGGGAGTTAATTGAACTGTTTCTTCAAGTGTACCATTAAAATTACGGTATCGTACATTTAAATATGCTGTGCGTGGTTTAGGTATATACTCATTCACATCCTGAGGAAATCCTGCTTGTCTCCAATACACAAGAGCATTCCCATCGGCATCTAGTGCTACTTGCGAAAAGCCAGCCGCTGAGTCTGGATTTCCATAACTTTCTAAAGAAGACCAACTGTTGGTTACTCCATTTCTAAATTTCCCTACTACTTCATATTGATGAGTGGAGGTGTTCCATTGTTGCCAAGAAACAAGTACGTCACCATTGTTGTTATAAGCAATAGAAGGGAGTTCATTCTTACTCCCGTCAAGACTTAGAACTGTGGCACTAGACCAGGTACCCGCTACTCGTTCTTTAAAAATAATATTTGAATTGTCATTGTCTCTTTGCAACCATACAGCAACCGAATTCCCAGTATTATTAATGCTTACTTTTGCACGATTATTTCTTAAATCACCCGACACAGGATCAGATATAACCAATGAATTTGTCCAAGAAGCATCATCAATATTTTTTGAAAATACCTTGATCGATCCGTCTGTACCTCCGCTTACATCTGCTTGCCAATTTTCTGTTATGATGATAACATCACCAATAGAATTCATCGCCATTTCAGAAGCATGAAACTCACCGTCAACTCCCTGAATTGTGGTTACTGGCCCCCATACACTATTGTTGTCTCTATAACTGTAACTTAACTGACTAGTTGTTTCATTTAGAAAACTAACAGCAGCATAATTATTGTTTTCGTTTTGAGAAGTAACTATTTTAGGAAACGTTTGGGTACTAAGAGAAGAAAATTCATTAATCCCTTCACTCTCCCAATCACTTGCTATACTAATTGAGGTGTCATGTCCTATATAATTTGTATCTGGGGAACTGTCTGAAATATACTCATTGGTAATTAACCAACTTCTAAAAAGTTTTGAAGAAAGGGCACCGAAAGTTGGAGTTTTAAAAGTTGTTGTGGCCTTTGATAAATATAAACTAACGTTTTGAGCAAACAACCCTGATAAATCAGTTAAAACATCGAAACTATCACTTTTCCAAGTACCTAGGTAATGCCCTTCAGGTCGGCTATGATTGAGAGTGCTAAAACCCATAGTGCTTCCGTCTTGAAAATTAAAGTTCATATGATAAGGTGGCCAACTATCACCTTGTAAGTGAGGCAAACCAATTACATGACCCATTTCATGAGTGGTTACATATCCCTCATCAACGGAAGACAAGACTAAAGTAGCTCCGTTAGGACCCCGTGTGCTGGCGCCTTGAAATGTAGTACCAGCAACATTTGACTCTTGTCTATTAACTGTTACAATTACTATATTTAAATAGTCTTTTTGAGCAACGGGCTGTGTACTTATGTCATATAGTACGCCATGAGGATTACTAGTGTTATGATGGGTAAGGTTGTAGGCTTTTGTGATACGTCCTAATTCAAAACCAGGCCAATTAGAAGCATCATATAACTCATTAAAGGCTGTATTTGATTCTGTTACTAACTCTTCTACTTGTGCCATGCCCCATTCTTCACCATTTGAGTCTACAGGTAGTGTAATGAGGTTAATGTCATTGGTCAAATAAATTATATTAATTTTTACAGCATTTGGATTATTCAATTCAAAATTTTCATAGCTATAATTGAGTACTGATGGATTATGATAAATAGAAGCACCAGAGCTAGGATCAGGTGTGACTGGATTACCTTCTAGATCTTGTCCATTGTCAAAATAGAAATTTTGGACTCCTGAGCCACTATCAACTGTGTAAGTATAGGTGTACACAGTAGAGGAAATTCTTGTCATACCGCCATTAAAAACTTGAGCACCCTCTCCATAAATCAGCATTGTGAAATCACTATTAATATCATGATCAAATGTAGCGGTGAGTGTTACTTCATCATTTTCGCGTACAAGATCCACAACATTCCCAGCAACTGTATGGACTAAAGAAGCTGTAGGAGAGTTATTTATTAATTTATTTGCGCCAGTGGCAAATGTTTCTTCGGTTGTATTTTTTGCAAAGTCTGTTTCGTTAGCTAGAAAGTTTAAACAGTTTTTTGTTAAAGTTAACGCATGTGTTTGGTTGAGAAAAGTGAAGGATAAGATTGTAAATATGCTGATGATCTTTTTCATGTGTTCTAGATGAAAGTTTTATAAAATTATAGTTC
>Ga0209405_1002769_pt1 | contig 11054 bp, 10 predicted proteins | sample COGITO_mtgs_1105_6_FD_184803 | JGI IMG/M metagenome (GOLD analysis project Ga0209405, IMG submission 184803) | Pelagic marine microbial communities from North Sea - COGITO_mtgs_110516 (SPAdes) (version 2) | ecosystem: Environmental > Aquatic > Marine > Epipelagic ...
ATGAAAAAAAAAAAGCATAAAAAAAACCCTCTAAATTTAGCAAGGCCCTTAAAAGTTATTTTTTTTAATATCCCGTTCCTTATCACAAGGAAATAGTCATAATGACAACAGTAGAAACCACAATTAAAATTTGTCTTTTCATCTTTATCAAACAAATATTCATAAATAAATTTTAACAATCCATTATTTACTTAAAAAACAAAAAATCAACCGAGATATTCTTTTATTTTTTTACTTTTGCAATCACAAATAATAGAGGAAAGATTTGACTGATTGCAACCTCTTTACACAAAACTAATTTAAGTGTAAACAAAAATGCTAAAGGCAGTGTGAACTTCCTTCGACGTTATCGTCAAATCTTACCATAAAATAGAAAATATGGCTTATTTATTCACTTCAGAAAGTGTTTCTGAAGGACACCCAGACAAGGTAGCTGATCAAATTAGTGATGCATTAATTGATAACTTTTTAGCTTTTGACAAAGAATCTAAAGTCGCATGTGAAACTTTAGTGACTACTGGTCAAGTTGTACTTGCTGGAGAAGTAAAATCCACAACCTATTTAGATGTTCAAAAAATAGCTAGAGATACCATAAATAAGATTGGCTATACCAAAGGAGAATACATGTTTGATGGTAATTCTTGCGGTGTTTTATCTGCAATCCATGAACAATCTGAAGATATAAATCAAGGTGTAGACAGAGGCAGTAAAGAAGAACAAGGTGCCGGTGACCAAGGGATGATGTTTGGTTACGCCACAAACGAAACTGAAAACTTTATGCCTTTGGCTTTAGATTTATCGCACAGAATTTTAAAAGAACTTGCAGAATTAAGACGCGAAAACAAAGACATTTCTTATTTAAGACCAGATTCAAAAAGCCAGGTTACTATTGAGTATAGCGATGATAATATTCCACAGCGTATTGATGCTATTGTTGTATCTACACAACATGATGATTTTGGAGATGATGATACCATGCTAGCAAAAATCAGAAAAGACATTGTTGCTATTTTAATACCAAGAGTTGTTGCTAATATTCCTGAAAATATTCAGAAATTATTTAATGATGATATCACCTATCACATCAACCCTACAGGAAAGTTCGTAATTGGAGGGCCTCATGGAGATACTGGTTTAACAGGACGTAAGATTATTGTTGACACGTACGGAGGAAAAGGTGCCCACGGAGGTGGTGCTTTTTCAGGAAAAGACCCTAGTAAAGTGGACAGAAGTGGAGCTTATGCTACAAGACACATTGCCAAAAATCTAATTGCCGCTGGTGTTGCAGATGAAATTTTAGTGCAAGTAAGTTATGCTATTGGTGTTGTAGAGCCTATGGGGATTTTTGTTGATACTTATGGTACATGTGCTTTTAATATGACCGATGGTGAAATAGCCGAAAAAGTATCTGAAATTTTCGATATGCGCCCGTTTGCTATTGAAAAACGCTTAAAATTACGTTCTCCAATATATAGTGAAACCGCTGCTTACGGACACATGGGGCGTAAAAACGAAACAGTAACTAAAACTTTTTCTCAGCCTAACGGTGAAACAAAAACCCTTGATGTAGAATTATTCACATGGGAGAAATTAGATTATGTTGATAAAGTGAAAGAAATTTTTGAGTTATAAACTTAAGCACTACTACTTATAAAGCCTTTTGATATTTTCATGAGGCTTTTTTATTGAAATTAAAATACGATTTAACAAACTTCATTTTGCGATAAGGTTCAATAATTAATAAATAATGGTCCTTTTTTAAAAGCCTAAAGAATATTGAATAAATTAAAACGATTTAGTGTTGTATTAGCGTTTGCTTTGTTTACTCTCGCTCCTAATGCAAATGGCATTCAAGGCAACAATGGGGATAATAATAATAATAATAATAATAACAGCAGCGATGGAGGCGGCACAAATAATAACAATGGGCAGAATAACGATACCTGTGGTTCTGCACAATACAACGGTAACGGCGGCAATAGTGGTGGCGACGGTGATTCTATACCATTATATGGTGGCCTTAGTATTTTATTAGCCGGAGCTGCAATATTTGGTATAAGAAAACTGCGCAAGAAATAACAATACTTAATAAAAAATTATTTTAAAAGACTGTCCATTAAAGGCAGTCTTTTTTTAGTTAAAACTTTTATGACAGAGTTTTATTAATCATAAAAATGTTAGTTTTTAGTTAGTAAGACACACTATCACTCTGAAATTGAGCAAACAGGTCGCTAATTCAATTTTTAAAAATAAAACCCAAAGCTACCCGTTACACCAAATTTTCTAGCATCAGGATATATTACTTTATCTTTGTAATTTCCTCTAAAATTGAAGTCTATTCTAAATACCTTAAAAATATTACCAATGCCTAAACTGTATTCATAATAAGGCTCATTTGATGGTGCTACCAACTTAAGATTATTAGGATTACTAGGCACATTACTCAAAGCTAGATTTTCATCTGAAATATTACCAATAACACCTCGAACACTTATTATTTCTCTTAGATTTAATTTTCTTAAAAATGGTATCCTTGAAAACAAGCGTCCGTTAAAATTATGCTCAAAATGAAATGATGCATACGTATCAGACACAAACTCGTAAAAATCAAGTTGAGAAAATGTATTATATATTGAAAAATACGTTTGATTTCCTGGAATTACACTTAACAAACCAAGTGGTACTTCTCCAAAAGTTTTACCCGCTTCAATGGTGGTAAATAATCTTCCAAAACCACCCATTTGCCAGGGCTGTGTATATGAAAGTTGCACTTTAGTATAATCAAAATCGCTATTAAGAATGTTTTTATCGCCTCTGGTAACTTGAGCAAATAGGCGCGCAAAGTAATCATTAGCGATTCTGCGTTCCACACCAAATCCGGTCATTTTACGTCCAGGGAAATACGATACAGATACGTTGGTTTCATATTGCTTAATTTCAGATGCTACACCTGTTGTCGTATTATAATCTAAACTAAATGTTGGCGATGCCGATTCTAACGTTCTGTAGTTTCCTCCTAGTCTAAAAACAACATTTTGCCAAGGCTCAGCTTCAATTGCTAAACTGGTTAAATTTATGCTTGTCAATTTATCATTGGCACCAGTTCCCACAACCGACGAAGAGGCTAAACTTCTACCTAAAACATCGGTACTTGTCGTTAAACTAGCTCCTGTTTGTTCTACATCACGTCTGTTTCCTCCAGAAATAATAAGTCGGCTCTTTTTATCAAGCAACCATTTACCCGAAATACCATATTTAAATTTATCGTCTTTAAAACCATAGGCTAAAAACCCTTCTAATCGCCATAAATCATTTGGTCCAAAATAGGTTCTTCCGCCGGTTCGTAAACGTATGCCTTCAACTTCGTTAAATCCAAAGGTTGAAAAAACAGGTCCGTAATCTAAAGGCAATTCATTAAATTCAATATAACCGGAAGCCAAAATACTTCCCAAGTTATAAAGACGTTTAAACTTTTTAACCGTTTTTAAAGTGTCTAACATTTTGTAGACCCCTTTTTCGTCTTTATTTAATTTCTCTAAACGATTGTCATCCCAAAATTCGTCACCTCTGTTGTAAACATCACTATCATAATTATAAACATCCTTATCATAGAATTTTTTATCCTTTTCAATATCAAACTTATAATTATTATACAACGTGGTTCGCTTACCATATACACCTCGAGATTTTTCCTTTTTATTAAAGGCAAAATCTGATAACATATAATCTCGGGTCACAAGGAAAAGTGAATCATTTAACACTTCAAACTCTTGCTCTATATAAATTTCTTTTACCCAGTTTATATTGGCGCTTTTTGAGGCTTGAAGGTTAATTTCTTTGATGGCATAAGTGGTGTCTGCTACCCAAAAATCGCCTTTAAAAGTCAATTCATTTTTTCGCCTCGGATAATAGATAATATTGTAACACCATTTATCACCTATAAAAGTACTGTCTGACAACACATAATTGTACGTGTTGATTCCTGTTTTTGATAACGGGCTCACAAAACTTTTATCGAAAAATTTCAGGTAGTTATCATAAACATTAAAGTCTGTATATAAATCGTCTACAAAATCAATAATAACTTGATTGTTGCTAAAACCGGAGTTTTTATTTCCTTGTAAATCTTCTTTAGTTTTATTTATAACATTATTGCCATATACCTTGGAAACGGCTTCGTTAATAAAAATTGGCAGGTATGTTTTCCCAGTTACACTAGAGGTATCAACTTCGTCAAATACAAACTCCATCCCTCGGAACAACTTACTTTTAATAAGCGTACTATCAATAGTATTTAAATCAAACTCTATTTTTTCGTATTTATCGTATTCGTATTGATTGAATTGCTTTAAACCATTACTCCGTTTATTTGTCCAGATTTTTCGTAGTAAATCAATTGCAGGATTATTCTTTTTGGACTGTTTTCCTGAAACAATAACCACAGCATCTAATTGTGCAGCTTCCTCTTTAAGTATGAATTTCAAATTATAATTCACCTTTTTTTCTAGAGGGACATTTAACGTTTCATAACCAATAAAAGAAACCGCTAAGGCATTCCAAGTTTCCTTAGACTCTAAATAAAATTTTCCGTTTTCATCTGTAATAGTTCCCTGTGTGGACCCTTGGAATATTATTGTAGCGAAAGACACAGGTTCATTAAATTCATCAAACACATAACCACTAACTTTCGTTTGTGCTAATACGGAACATATTCCGAGGAAGAAAAGAAGGATAAGTAGTTTTAGATTCATAATACAAAAAAACTTCATCAACAATTGTGCTAATGAAGTTTATATAACGTAAAAAATTACGATTTATTTATACAATACTTTTTTTACTGCTTTAATAACCTCATCCTTATTTGGCAACCATTCTGCCAATAAAACTGGAGAATAAGGTGCAGGGGTATCTGCTGTGTTTATTTTTACAACTGGCGCATCTAAATAATCGAATGCCTCAGATTGCACTAAATAAGTAATTTCAGTAGCTACATTTCCAAAAGGCCAAGCTTCTTCTAAAACCACTAATCTATTTGTTTTCTTAACCGATTCTAAAATAGCTTTTCTATCTAAAGGACGAACGGTACGTAAATCTATAATTTCACAAGAAATACCTTCTTTCTCTAATTCGTCAGCAGCTTTGTATGCTTCTTTGATAATTTTTCCGAAAGACACAATGGTTACATCTGTTCCAACGCGCTTAATCTCTGCAACACCAATTGGCACAATGTATTCGCCTTCTGGCACTTCGCCCTTATCACCATACATTTGCTCGCTTTCCATAAAAATTACTGGATCGTCATCCCGAATAGCCGCTTTCAATAAGCCTTTTGCATCATAAGGGTTTGAAGGCACGACTACTTTAAGACCTGGTGTGTTTGCAAACCAATTTTCAAAAGCTTGTGAGTGTGTTGCTCCTAATTGACCCGCAGAACCCGTAGGACCACGAAATACAATCGGACATTTAAACTGCCCACCAGACATTTGTCTGATTTTCGCAGCATTATTTATAATTTGATCAATTCCAACAAGAGAGAAGTTGAACGTCATGTATTCTACAATTGGTCTATTTCCCGTCATTGTAGAACCAATAGCTATACCAGCAAAACCAAGTTCAGCAATCGGTGTGTCAATAACTCGTTTTGCTCCGAATTCGTCTAACATTCCTTTTGATGCTTTATAAGCACCATTATACTCAGCAACTTCTTCACCCATTAAATATACGCTTTCGTCTCTGCGCATTTCTTCGCTCATCGCTTCGCATATAGCTTCTCTAAATTGAATTGTCTTCATTAAATTTATTTTTAGAACTGCAAAAATAACAATAAATGAGGTATCTTCTTATAAGATTTTTTTAAATATTTGTTATGCATGCATAGTAAATATTCAGAATAAAATAATTAACTTCGTAAACTCAAAAAATAAGACATTTTAATACATAAAAATTATGAAAATATTAGTGTGTATAAGTCACGTTCCAGACACTACTTCAAAGATTAACTTTAGTGATGATAATGCTAAATTTGATACAAATGGCGTACAGTTTGTAATAAACCCAAATGATGAGTTTGGTTTAACACGGGCCATGTGGTTTAAAGAAAAACAAGGTGCTCAAGTTACCGTAGCAAATGTTGGCGGCGCAGAAACAGAACCTACTTTACGTAAAGCTTTAGCCATTGGTGCAGATGAAGCCATACGTGTAAACACAACTGCAACGGATGGATTTTCTGTAGCTAAACAATTAGCCAGTGTTATTAATAATGGTGGTTTTGATTTAGTAATTGCAGGCCGAGAGTCTATTGATTATAACGGTGGTATGGTTCCAGGAATGATAGCTGGATTAATAAGTGCCAACTTTGTAAATAACTGTATTGGTCTTGAAGTTGATGGCACATCAGCAACAGCCATTAGAGAAATTGATGGCGGAAAAGAAACCGTTTCAACATCACTTCCTTTAGTTATTGGCGGACAAAAAGGTTTGGTTGAAGAAAGTGATTTACGTATTCCGAATATGAGAGGTATTATGATGGCTCGTAAAAAACCATTAAATGTTGTTGAGCCTTTAGAAACAAGTGCTAAAACATCTTCTGTTTCATTTGAAAAACCTACTCCAAAAGGGGCAGTTACATTAGTTTCTCCGGATAATTTAGATGAATTGGTAAGTTTGCTTCATAATGAAGCTAAAGTAATTTAGCTTGCTAAATCATTCCGAATTCGTTTCGGACTCTTTTTTAATATTAACGGAAACATGAATAATATCTTGAAATAAGTTCAGGAAAACAAAATTTAAAAAATATGTCAGTTTTAGTATATACAGAATCAGAACAAGGTGCTTTTAAAAAAGCAGCTTTTGAAGTAGCTTCTTATGCAAAAGCAGTTGCTAGTCAATTAGGAACGACAGTTACTGCCGTTGCTATAAATACCGCCGACACCTCTGCATTAGGCAATTATGGGGTAGATAAGATTTTAAACATATCAAATTCACAACTCGATAATTTTAATGCTGACGCTTATGCATCTGCCATTAAACAAGCTGCTGAAAAAGAAGGCGCAAAAGTTGTGATTGTGAGCTCTACTGCAGATAGCAAATATTTAGCACCGTTACTAGCCGTTGGTTTAGAAGCAGGTTATGCATCAAACGTGGTTGAAGCACCATCAAGCGCTAGTCCATTTACAGTAAAACGCACAGCTTTTACTAATAAAGCTTTTGAAACAACTCAAATAAATACCGATGTCAAAATTGTCGGTGTTTCTAATAATTCTTTTGGATTAATTGAAAATAGTAGTAGTGCTTCCGCGGAAGAATTCTCACCCTCTATTGCAGATTTTGGAGTTACTGTAGAATCCGTCGATAAAGCTTCCGATAAAGTCACTATTGCTGATGCCGAAACAGTAATATCTGCCGGTCGTGGCCTAAAAGGTCCTGAAAATTGGGGAATGATTGAAGAACTTGCTGATGTTTTAGGAGCAGCAACAGCATGCTCTAAACCCGTTTCAGATTTAGGTTGGAGACCACATAGTGAACACGTTGGGCAAACAGGTAAACCTGTAGCATCAAACTTATATATTGCCATTGGTATTTCTGGAGCTATTCAGCATTTAGCTGGTATTAATGCTTCAAAAGTAAAAGTGGTTATCAATACTGATCCTGAAGCCCCTTTCTTTAAGGCTGCTGATTATGGTGTTGTTGGTGACGCCTTTCAAGTGGTTCCTCAGTTAATAGAAAAATTAAAAACATTTAAGGCACAGCAATAATTTATTTTTTATAAATTGTGCCGTACTATAGAACTGCTTAAATTAGCATTTTGACTGAAATTAGCCTTGTGCAGTTGGTAAAGTTCTAATTTAAGCAGTTCTTTGCGTTTTTTAAATTATGAGTTTAGTAAAATTAAATATAAAAGGCATATCGTATAGCCAAACTCAAAATGGTGCTTATGCATTGATTTTGAATGAAGTAGATGGCGACCGAAAACTTCCAATAGTTATTGGCGCTTTTGAAGCACAATCTATAGCCATTGCTTTGGAAGAGGAAATTAGTCCTCCAAGACCTTTAACACACGATTTATTTAAGAATTTCGCTGATAGATTTGATATCGTAGTTAAGCAAGTAATCATTCACAAACTGGTTGATGGTGTGTTTTATTCCAGTTTAATTTGCGAACGCGATAAAATTGAAGAAATTATTGATGCTAGAACTAGTGATGCGATAGCTTTAGCTCTTCGCTTTCAAGCACCAATTTTTACGTATAAAAATATTCTTGATAAAGCGGGTATTTACTTAAAAGTGAATCCTAAAGAGGAAAATGAAGACCAAGAAAATCAAGACAGTATTTTAATGGATGAATTGGTTGCTAATGAACTTGAGCCTAATGAACCTCGCAAAAACTACAAAGGAAAAACTATAGAGGAACTTCAAACTTTACTTGAAGAAGCTGTTAATAACGAAGATTATGAAAAAGCAGCGCATATTCGTGATGAAATCTCGAAACGAGAATAACCCTTAATTTTAATTATGAAAAAGCTGATTCTGCTCATTGTTGCTCTTTTTTTTTGTTTTACATCAACGATTATAGCACAAGAAATTGATCAATCGGCTACTGCTGATACCATTCAAAATACTTCAGTAGTTAATACAACTGAAAATTCTTCTACTGTAAAAGAACTAAAAGAAGAAAGTCAAACTCTACCAGAAATAAAAGAATCAAAAGCAATCACAAGCACCATTATACCTAGCCAAGGATTTTCTATAGATAGTTTATGGCGAGGTGTTCTTGGGATGATTACTTTAATTTTTGTAGCCTTTCTTTTTAGTAGTAATAGAAAAGCCATTAATTGGAAAATTGTTGGTGTTGGTCTAGCACTTCAATTACTTATAGCAATTGGTGTTTTAAAAGTTGAGTTTATTAAAACGCTTTTTGAATTTATAGGTGGTTTATTTGTCAGTGTTTTAGATTTCACGAGAGCTGGAAGTAAATTTTTATTTGAAGGTTTAGTTGTAGACATGGATACTTTTGGGTTCATTTTTGCATTTCAAGTATTACCAACAATCATATTCTTTTCTGCACTAACTTCAGTATTCTTTTACTTAGGTCTCATTCAAAAAGTAGTAAAAGGGATGGCTTGGTTACTTTCAAAAACTTTAAAAATATCTGGAGCTGAAAGCTTAAGTGTTGCCGGAAATATTTTTTTAGGCCAAACTGAAGCACCGCTTTTAATAAAGGCTTATTTAGAAAAAATGAATAAGTCCGAAATGCTTTTAGTTATGATTGGTGGTATGGCAACCGTTGCGGGCGCTGTACTTGCAGCATATATTGGTTTTCTTGGTGGTGATGACCCTGTTCTGAGACTGTTTTATGCAAAACACTTATTAGCGGCATCAGTAATGGCTGCTCCGGGAGCTATTGTAATTTCAAAAATATTATACCCACAAACTGAAGAGGTTAATACAGATGTATCTGTATCACAAGAAAAAATAGGTTCTAATTTTTTAGATGCTATCGCTAACGGAACAACTGAAGGTTTAAAGCTTGCTGTAAATGTTGGCGCCATGCTTTTAGTATTTGTGGCGTTTATTGCCATGTTTAATGGTATTTTAGGTTGGATTGGAGATGTTACATCTATTAACACTTGGATAGCTTCTAATACGACTTACAAAAACTTATCTCTTGAACTTATTTTAGGATATGTTTTTGCTCCGCTTATGTGGCTCATAGGTGTAGCTAGAGAAGATATGGCCTTAATGGGACAGCTATTAGGTATCAAATTAGCCGCAAGTGAGTTTATTGGCTATATACAGTTAAGAGACTTAAAAGATGTAACCAATGGGATTCACCTTAGTTATGAAAAATCTATAATTATGGCGACCTATATGCTTTGTGGATTTGCAAATTTTGCATCTATAGGTATTCAAATTGGAGGCATAGGCTCATTAGCTCCTGGACAACGTAAAACCTTATCGAAATTTGGTATGAAAGCCTTAATTGGCGGTTCAATTGCGTCTTTAATTTCGGCTACTATTGCTGGAATGATTATTGGCTAGAGGTCAATCGCTGCGGATAAATTATTTATTCTCAAAACTCAAAACCCCGTTAATAACTTTTTAATATCTATAAAGGGTATAAATCATAATTTAACCCCCTTTTTATTTAATTTCGTTCCCGCGGAGAAATATATTTCATCGCCACCAATAACTTTTTAATTATGAGATTCTTGTCTTGGCAGGAATGATGCTTATGAAACAATATCACGACCTAGTAAAACACGTTTTAGAAAACGGCAATGAAAAAGGAGATCGCACAGGCACTGGTACAAAAAGTGTTTTTGGACACCAAATGCGATTTGATTTAAGTGAAGGTTTTCCAATGGTGACAACTAAGAAGGTGATACAAATACAAAATACCTAACCGAAAATGGTGTGCGTATCTGGAATGATTGGGCAGATGAAAATGGTGATTTAGGCCCTGTTTACGGTCATCAATGGCGCAACTGGAATAATGATGAGATTGACCAAATTAAAGAGGTTGTACACGCACTAAAAAACAACCCGAATAGTCGTAGGATGATGGTTTCTGCCTGGAACCCTTCCGTTTTGCCAGATACTTCAAAAAGTTTCAGTGAAAATGTAGCTAATGGTAAAGCAGCTTTACCACCATGTCACGCCTTTTTTCAGTTTTATGTAGCGAATGGTAAACTATCTTGTCAGTTATACCAGCGTAGTGCAGATGTATTTTTAGGTGTCCCCTTTAATATTGCAAGTTATGCCCTATTCACTATGATGATGGCACAAGTTTGTGGTTATGAAGCTGGAGAATTTATCCATACTTTTGGAGATGCTCATATTTACAGTAATCATTATGAGCAATTAGAATTGCAACTTTCAAGAGATACAAGACCGCTGCCAAAAATGATTCTAAATCCTGAAATTAAAAATATATTTGATTTTGATTTTGAAGATTTTACTTTGGTAGATTACAATCCGCACCCACATATTAAAGGGATTGTAGCTGTTTAATAATCTTGAAATTTTGGATTAATAACCCCAAGTAGATGATGCGT
>Ga0209405_1002775_pt1 | contig 11037 bp, 8 predicted proteins | sample COGITO_mtgs_1105_6_FD_184803 | JGI IMG/M metagenome (GOLD analysis project Ga0209405, IMG submission 184803) | Pelagic marine microbial communities from North Sea - COGITO_mtgs_110516 (SPAdes) (version 2) | ecosystem: Environmental > Aquatic > Marine > Epipelagic ...
CCTAGTGGCTAAAAATCTAAAGGAGAAGGCTAATGGATAATAGACAAAAATGGATTGCCTTTACCACGATTGTGCGCCGCGAAGTTCATCGCTTTATGCGCATCTGGCCCCAGACATTAGTGCCTCCAGTGATCACTATCGTGCTGTACTTTGTGATTTTTGGGCAACTGATTGGCAGCCGTATCGGTGAGATGGCAGGGTTGCCCTATATTCAGTTTGTAGCCCCAGGACTGATTATGATGTCGGTTATTACCAACTCCTATTCCAACGTGGTGTCGTCTTTTTATGGCTCCAAGTTTCAGCGCAATATCGAAGAATTACTGGTATCGCCAACCCCTAATTGGATTATTCTGCTGGGCTATGTGGCAGGTGGTATGAGCCGTGGTCTGGGTGTCGGCGCGCTGGTTACACTACTGTCACTGTATTTTGCCGACTTCAGTCTGCACAGCCTGCCGGTTACTATCGGCATAGTGCTGATGACCTCGCTGATGTTTTCGTTGGCCGGCCTGATCAATGCTGTTTTTGCCAATAGCTTTGATGATATTTCGATTATTCCGACCTTTGTTTTAACCCCCCTAATTTATCTGGGCGGCGTATTTTATTCGATCGATTTGTTGGGTGACTTCTGGGGTTCGGTATCCTTAATTAATCCCATTCTGTATATGGTCAATGCGTTCCGTTACGGCATGGTGGGTATTACCGATATTAATATTGCCTGGTCATTTGCCATGGTAGGAATGTTCTCAGCGCTTCTGTTCTTTGTTGCCTTAAACCTGCTTGAAAAAGGCTCAAGGTTGCGTAGCTAGTGGTAGATCATTCTGACACAGGATTAGGCAAAGATACTGCCTATGCAGATCAATACGATGCAGGGCTGCTGTTTCCTATTCCTCGAAGCAAGGCCCGTGCGGCTGAATATCATTCAGGCAATCTGCCGTTTTTCGGAACAGACCTGTGGACCGCATTTGAAATATCCTGGCTAAACGAGCAGGGCGTGCCCCAGGCCGCCATTGGAGAATTTAGTTTCCCCTGCACCAGTGATGCGATTATTGAATCCAAGTCATTTAAGCTCTATCTGAATTCTTTTAATCAAACGCAGTACCCGTCAATGGACGCGGTTCAAGGGGTTATGCAGAACGATGTCTCTGTAGCCTCAGGGGCAGATGTGGCTGTGGTTTTGTACGAGGTGGGTGACTTTAATCGGGTTAGGCCAGTCGAGGAATCGCAGGGTAATTGCATTGATCAGCGCGCGGTGACTATAGATACCTACCAGCCTGATGCGAGCTTTCTGCAGGTAGATAACCGTCGGCCAGTGACTGAGACGCTTTACTCTCATTTGCTCAGAACCAACTGCCCGGTTACCGATCAGCCGGACTGGGCCTCTCTGTATATCAGCTATAAGGGCGCGCAGATTAATGCCGATGGGCTATTGAAATATATCGTTTCATTTAGGCAACATCAGGACTTTCATGAGCAGTGCGTCGAGAAGATATTTAGCGATATTATGCAGCGCTGTGAGCCGACAGAGCTAAGCGTTTATGCCCGTTATATGCGCCGTGGTGGATTGGATATTAATCCCTATCGCAGCACCATCGATGCTGCTCCGTCAGCCTTTAGGCAGGTTCGTCAGTAACTTTTATAGCCTATAGGTGACGCCACACCAGCCCAAAGCCCCGCCCCCGTCATGCTAGCGGAGGAGCGTTGCCGCAGCACGTCTCCGTCTCCCCAGGGCTTCGCCGTCTCTCAAGAACTTCTCCGTCACCCAGCATTTCGCCGTCTCTCAAGAACTTCTCCGTCACCCAGCATTTCGCCGTCTCTCAAAAACTTCTCCGTCATCCAGTATTTCGCCATCTCCTAAGCCATTCGCCGTCTCCCCAGCGAAGGCTGGGGTCCACTGCAACAATGGATTCCCGCCTTCGCGAGAATGACGGGTTTTTAAGAAATACCAAGTCAGTCCAAGCTCTCGAGACTGTCATGCTAGCGAATACTAGTATCCCGCTTTTACCATGGAATGGATTCCCGCCTTCGCGAGAATGACGGGTTTTCAAGAAATGACGGATTTTCAAGAAATGACGGATTTTCAAGAAATGACGGATTTTCAAGAATGACGAGGTTCTAAGAAACGACAGTTTTGTCGATCTAAGCAAGGCTAGTTCTCAAAAATTCTATTAGCAGGTTAACAGCCTTATTCTTTTTATTTCTGCTTGAACATATCAGGCTAATGCCGACTTTCCCTAGGTCAGGGAAGCGTGCGGACGGGGTTAATATCTTAAGATTTTCGGGCACCGTACTCTTGGCCAACACGGTCACCCCTAGACCTTCCTGAATCGCATATTGAATACCGGTTAAATCTGGATTGGTGTAGACAATCTGCCAGGGCTGCTGAGACCTATCCAGAACATGAATCGCACGGTGCCGATAGATGCAGCCCTCTGCCGCGGCTATCAGCGGAACAGTAGAGACTTTCTGTGCATTGTGATCGGCACTGGCGACCCATACCAACTCATCGGTTTTAACCAGATCTGATCCTGTTGTCGAGGGTTTGTCTTCAAGGGCGAGTATCAAATCATGGCTGGCCTTACCCTCTTTAGAGAGAAGATGCTTACTCAGTTCACAATTCACTTCCAAGGTTACATTGGGATAGGCCTTAGCAAAACGACTGACGATTTTTGGCAGCAGTACCGTGGCAAATTCGCTGGGGATACCGAGACGAATTTTACCGGTGATACTGCTCTTAGTCAGCTGGCTAATGGCCAGGTCATTGAGGGTAAGAATCTGATTGGCGTAGTCATAGAGGCTTTCTCCAGCCTCGGTTAACTCAAGGTTTTTACCGTTGCGAGCCAGCAGGGATTCATCCACTAGTTCCTCCAGACGCTTTATCTGCAGGCTAATAGCAGGCTGGGATCGACCCAGTATTTCTCCCGCTTTGGTAAAGCTATTCAGCTGCGCTACCGAGACAAAGGCGCGGAGTAAATCCATGGGTAAATTTTTCATCATGGCCACCGTTTAGAGAAGAGTTCAACTATTAATATTATTAATGCTGGTATTGTATCTATTAATTTAACAAATTATAAGGATCAGCCTAAAATACCCTATTAAGGCTTATATAGCTGTTTCAAACTAACTTTGTTCGACTCTGTGGAAACCAATCTTATGGCCCTAGAACCTGTGGTTAGCAAAACAATTTTTCATGATTATCACGTAGCTGCTGGAGGCAAGATGGTGCCTTTCGCTGGCTACCTTATGCCGGTGCAATATAGCGAAGGTATTATGCAGGAACACCTACACTGTAGAGATAACGCGGGTTTGTTCGATGTCTCTCATATGGGTCAGGTGATTGTTAAGGGTGAGGGTGCTGCAGCAGCACTTGAGCAGTTGATGCCTGTTGACCTCCAGTCTCTCGGTATTAACCAGCAGACCTATGCCACGCTCACCAATGAGCAGGGCGGGGTGCTGGACGATTTGATTGTGACCCGCTGGACCGAAGACAGCTTCTTTTTGGTGGTCAATGCCGGTTGTAAGGAGCAGGACATCGCGCACATCCAAAAGCATTTACCAGACTTTGAAATTACCTATTTGGCAGATCGTGGTTTACTGGCTCTTCAAGGGCTTCGCGCCAAAGAAGTGATGGCCGAGTTAGTGCCTGAGGCTAATGCTCTTGTATTTATGAATGGCGGTCATGCCAGCATTGAGGGTATCGAGGTTTATATCACCCGCTCTGGTTATACCGGCGAAGATGGTTTTGAGATATCGGTAGATACTGCTGATGCACTGGCTCTGGCAGATATTTTACTGGATTTTGATGCGGTTGAATGGATTGGTCTTGGTGCCCGAGACTCTCTGCGCCTTGAAGCTGGGTTGTGCCTCTATGGCCACGATATGGATGAGAACACGTCGCCAGTCGAAGCTGGAATTATCTGGAGCATTAGTAAGGCACGTCGCGCTGGCGGTGCCAACGAAGGCGGCTTTTTAGGTGCCGAGGTTATTCTTGATCAGATCGCCAATGGCGTGAGTAAAAAGCGTGTTGGCTTTTTGGTCGATGGCCGTGCGCCGGTCCGTGAAGGGGCAGAAATTATTGATGAGGCAGGCACTGTTGTCGGCGTTATTACCAGCGGCGGCTTTGGCCCCACGTTACAGGCACCTGTCGCCATGGGTTATGTGCCCACAGCGTTAGCGGTGGTTGGAACCCAACTTAATGCGCTGGTCCGTGGTAAGCCACGGCCCATTACTGTGACTAAAATGCCGCTGGTTCCCCAGCGTTACTTTCGCGGTTAATCCTAAATTTAAAAGGTGTTTGATATGACGGATGCAATCTATACAGAAGATCATGAGTGGTTACAGATTGAAGATAACGTGGCCACGATCGGTGTGACCGAGTTTGCTCAGGAGCAGCTTGGAGATGTTGTTTTTGTTGAGCTTCCTGATGTTGGCGCTGAATTGAGCGCGGGCGACGAAGCCGCGGTGGTTGAGTCAGTAAAAGCAGCGGGTGAGATTAACTCACCCCTGACTGGCACCGTGACTGCAGTGAATGAGGCCCTAGCGGAGAGCCCTGACTTATTAAACAGTGCACCCCAGACCGATGGTTGGATGTTTAAGTTAGCCCTGGATGGCGACGTAGATACCTCTGCCTTTATGAGCAGTGACGAGTATCAACAATTTGTAGCCAGTAACGCCTAAATCCATATTAACCAGGCCCACACAAGTATTCGGAGCGACCCCATGTTACAGAAGAAACGCACGTTAGCTGACCTGCAAAATGCCGCAGAATTTATTGCCCGCCATGTTGGCCCCAGCACTGAAGACCAGCAGCAGATGCTCAGCGCCCTAGGCTGCGGCAATTTGCAGGAACTGACAGAGCAGGTGGTTCCTGAAGCCATTGCGATGACAGAGGATTTGGCGATTGTTGATGGCTGTACCGAGGCTCAGGCACTGGCCGAGCTCCGTGAAATTGCCAGCCACAACAAGGTCTTTAAATCTTTTATTGGTCAGGGCTACTACGGCACCATTACGCCGAATGTTATTCAGCGTAACATCTTGGAAAACCCTGCTTGGTACACAGCCTATACGCCGTATCAGCCAGAGATTTCCCAGGGTCGTCTAGAAGCATTAATTAACTTTCAGACCATGATCTCTGATTTGACTGGCATGGAAATGTCTAACTCTTCAATGTTGGACGAGGGCACCGCAGCGGCAGAAGCCATGGCGCTCTGTCAGCGTATGTCGAAATCAAAGTCTTCGCGATTCTTTGTCGATAGCGACTGTCTGCCCCAGACCATTGAAGTGATTAAAACCCGTGCTGAGCCAATGGGCATTGGCGTCGAAGTCGCAGACCCTGCAGACTTCGATGGTGAAGCCTTTGGTATTTTGCTGCAGTATCCAGGCGCCAGCGGTGAGGTTCGTGACTACCGCGATATTATCGGTAAGGTTCAGGCGCAGAAAGGCCTAGCCGTAATGGCCGCCGATATTCTAAGTTTGGTATTACTTGAATCACCAGGTTCACTGGGTGCCGATGTTGCTATTGGTACTACCCAGCGCTTTGGTGTTCCTCTTGGCTTTGGTGGCCCCCATGCGGGCTACATGGCAACGCGAGAAGCCTATAAGCGCAATTTGCCCGGTCGTTTGGTTGGCCTGTCTCAGGATGCCAATGGCAACCCGGCATATCGTTTGGCGCTGCAAACTCGCGAGCAGCATATTCGCCGTGAGAAGGCGACGTCTAACATCTGCACAGCCCAGGTTCTGTTGGCAGTAATTGCTGGCATGTATGCGGTTTATCATGGTCCTGAAGGGCTGCAACGTATTGCCCAGCGGGTCCATCTGCTGACATCGGTGTTGGCTGAAGGGCTGCGCCTAAACGGTATGGTTCCAACCAATAAGCATTGGTTTGATACGTTGACATTGAATACCGGCAGCGGCACCGATGCCATTATTAAGGCGGCTGCTGAGCGTGAAATGAATCTGCGTCAGATTGATGCAGAGCATATTGGTCTCTCAATTGACGAGACCACAGGCACTGAAGATATTATTGCCCTCTGGGATATTTTACTCGGTGAAAACAGCTTGGATCTGGATGCATTGGCTGCAGAAGTTGCCGCTGCATTGCCGGATGATTTGATTCGTACCGATGGATTTTTAACCCATCCAACCTTTAATAGCTTCCATTCCGAAACGGAGATGCTGCGTTATTTGCGTAAATTGGCGGACAAAGATATCGCCCTAGATCGCGCCATGATTCCTCTCGGTTCTTGCACCATGAAGTTAAATGCCACGGCGGAAATGTTACCCATCACCTGGCCTGAATTTTCCAATATGCACCCGTTTGCGCCCCATGATCAAACCGGCGGTTACCGCGCCATGATTGATGAGCTTGAGTCTATGCTCTGTGCAGCAACCGGTTACGACGCCATGTCTTTACAGCCCAATGCAGGCTCTCAGGGCGAGTATGCAGGACTGCTGGCAATTCGTGGTTACCATGAAAGTCGTGGTGATACCCATAGAACAGTATGTCTAATTCCTAGTTCAGCCCATGGTACTAACCCCGCGTCAGCACAGATGTGTGGCATGCAGGTCGTGGTCACTAAATGTGATGATCAGGGCAATGTGGATATTGACGACCTGAAAGAGAAGGCGGCGACTCACAGCGAGAATCTAGCTGCGATTATGGTTACCTATCCGTCGACTCATGGCGTGTTTGAAGAGGGTATTAAAGAAATCTGTCAGATCGTTCACGATCATGGCGGTCAGGTTTATATCGATGGTGCCAACCTCAATGCCATGGTCGGTGTCTGTCAGCCAGGTAAGTTTGGTGGCGATGTATCCCACCTCAACCTGCACAAAACGTTCTGCATTCCTCATGGTGGCGGTGGCCCAGGTGTCGGCCCAATCGGTGTAGGCAAACATTTAGAGCCATTTTTACCCAAGGAAGTTGAGGGTGGCGACCGTCGCGGTGCTCAGGTTTCAGCGGCACCCTTTGGCAGCGCCAGTATTCTGCCTATTACCTGGATGTATATTCGCATGATGGGTCGGGCGGGTCTTAAGCAGGCAACCGAAGTGGCGATTTTGAATGCTAACTATATGGCCAATCGACTGCAAGACCATTATCAGGTGCTCTATACCGGCGCCAATGGCCGAGTGGCCCACGAATGTATTCTCGATGTGCGACCGATTAAAGATGATGTGGGTATCAGCGTTGATGATATTGCCAAGCGCCTTATTGATTATGGATTCCATGCCCCGACTATGTCATTCCCCGTGTCTGGCACATTAATGATTGAGCCCACAGAGAGCGAGTCAAAGGCTGAGCTAGACCGTTTCTGCGATGCGATGATCGCGATTAAACAGGAAGTTAATCAGGTGGCCAATGGTGAGTTCCAGCTGGACGACAACCCGCTAGTAAGCGCTCCTCACACTGCTGCGGTAGTCACTGGCGATGAGTGGACCAGAGCGTATACTCGAAGTCAGGCAGCCTATCCTTTGGATTCTTTGCGTGACAACAAATACTGGCCACCGGTGGGTCGTTTGGACAATGTATTTGGAGACAGAAATCTGGTGTGCTCTTGCCCGCCAATGTCGGTTTACGAAAACTAGGCTGAGGTTAAGGTTGAGGTTAAGGGGAGCGTCTTGTTTCGGGCTGAAGGGCTCTTATTAGCTGAGGGCTCTTTACTTAGCTGAGGGCTCTTTACTTAGCTGAGGGCTCTTTTTTAGCTAAGGGCTCTTTATTTAGCTGAGGGCTCTTCTTTAGCTGAGGGCTCTTCTTTAGCTGAGGGCTCTTTATTTAGCTGAGGGCTCTTCTTTAGCTGAGGGCTCTTTAGCTAGCTGCTCCTTAAGTTAATAGCTCTAAGCCAGAGCCTGACGTTGTCTTTGAGCTGGGCAGTCGGTCTTTAAATGTTTATGCAGATCAACAGCGCTGTAAACATCGACTGCATCAGCAAAGCCCTTGATGGGGATCTGGCCTTTATCAATGCAGTGCACAGCGTCTTTAATTAGCTGGTACGTGTCTTTAGAGATAAGAATTTCATTGCTCTCAGCCGATGACTCTAGACGGCTAGCCAGATTGACCGCACGGCCAAGCAACGTGTAATCAAGACGGTTCTCAGTACCAAAGTTGCCCACCTTACAGACGCCACTATTAATGCCCATACGCAGCGCCGGAGGGTTTTCAATACCATCGGCCCGCCATCTTACCTGCAGCTCCTCCATGGCCCGTTTCATGGCGATGGCCATAGACACACAGGTAATGGCATCAGACTTAATGCCACGACTTTCAGGATCACCAAAAAACACCATAATTGAATCGCCAATCACCTTGTCGATAGTGCCACCAAATCGAAAAGCAATTTCAGACATCTCGGTTAGGTAGGTGTTGAGCAGGTCCGTTAACTGCTCGGGATCAAGCTCCTCGGCAAGCTTAGTGAAACCCTCCATGTCCGAGAAGAAAATCGTCAGCGTTTTCTCCTGGGTTTCCGCGCGCACATCCTTGCCCGTCAAAATAGCCTTGCGCAGAGCAGGGGACAGGTACTTGGATAGCCTAAAGGTTCGAAGAGTTAACCATTCATTCTGCCGCAATACAGAATCATGCTGATCCGCCAACAAAAAATGGGTGTGACGAGCCATATTGGTTTGCAGCAGTGCATAACCGGCGGCCACAATAAGAATAAACAGCTGAGTACCAATGCCGGGTGTAATGGCAACAGGCGAAAGCCAATAAGTCAGCCCAGCCCCAGTAAATAGGCCGAATAGATCAAGGGGAGAGGTAGGCTTTAGAGAGCCGACGATAGTGACTAAGAAGGCCAGCCCAAGGCCGAGAACAACAATAGGGTCAAAACCCACGAAGGCCATCAGGCAACCGGTAATTAACCCATCAATAAGCTCCATAATTACTGCCAGCCGCTGCCTTCTGCGCAATGGGATCGACTCATTGGCGGTAAAGTAGCTACTGAATTGATAGATAAAGAGGGCAGGTAGAACCGCGAGTAAAGCGGGGTGATAGTTAATATCCCCCCAGGCACCCAGCAAAATAGTAGCGGCGCAAATCGAGAGCGCCAACCGATAGAGCTCCTGCAACTTCGGCGACGGATATACAATCTCATTCCATGTCATGACTTTAGTCTAGCACCGGATCAGGGATGTCGCCTGAAAACTGCGTGCTCATTGCTTTTGCAGGATTGGTTGTGTACAGTTGCGACCCTCGAAAACCGCTGTAAAAGACCAGCTGTTGAAGAGAAAGCTGACGTAAAAAGCAGGCCGCGCTGCTGACTAGTTGATAGTTCAGAAAACGGCAAAAGTTTACGGAGAGGTGTCCGAGTGGCTTAAGGAGCACGCCTGGAAAGTGTGTAAGCGTTAATAGCGTTTCGAGGGTTCGAATCCCTCTCTCTCCGCCAAAAACAATCCCTCGCACCGCAGATGCGGGGGATTTTTTTTGCCGGCGATAGGCGGGTGAGACCCCTCGCGGTTCGACAAAATGCGAAAGCATTTTGGACGCCGCAGGCGGTCCGCAGGACTTGTTAGCGCGCTTTAGCGAGCTAACAATCACTAAACGCGAAAGCATTTTGGACGCCGCAGGCGGTCCGCAGGACTTGTTAGCGCGCTTTAGCGAGCTAACAATCACTAAACGCGAAAGCATTTTGGACGCCGCAGGCGGTCCGCAGGACTTGTTAGCGCGCTTTAGCGAGCTAGCAATCACTAAATGCGAAAGCATTTTGGGCGCCGAAGGCGGTCCAAAGGACTTTTTAGCGCGCTTTAGCGAGCTAGCAATCACTAAATGCGCATGCATTTTGGGCGCCGAAGGCGGTCCGCAGGACTAAATAGCAGGCTTCAGCCTGCTATTTATCAATCCCTCTCTCTCTACCAAAAGCACGCCTCTCTCCACCAAAAGCATGTCTCTCTCCACCAAAAATATACTTCTCTGTTAGCCAAAAACATGCCACTCACCGTAGATTCAGGGAGGATATCTCCTGTAATGCCGAACGGTCGATTCCGCTTAAAAAGACAATATGAATAGAAAACAATACAATCTATATTTGAATATATCTATCCAAGGGTCCGCCGGAAACCCCGTTTTCTTTCTTTAATTGTTGAGTTATAAGAGCCTTAATACCCTTTGATATGAGCTTTTAATAGGTTTTGTCTTGACAATCTATCAGCTGGCAATATTTAACATTTATTATTCTCAGTATTAATAATGTATTCATGATTTAATACTCTATTGGTTTTTGAATATTAAAAAATATAAATTTGTATGGTTCAATTGCGGTCTAGATCTAAGGATTTAAGCCTGAGCGTCCAAGATTTTAATTTAAGAAAAACAAAAAAATACCAAACATAGGTTAGACAAACTAATGAGGGTTTCTAAATGTATCATCTAAAAGGTTTCGGGCTAGTTCCCGTGGTGTGCCTTGTTCTTGCATCTTGCGGTGGAAGCGGAAGTGGAAGTGAAACGGCTGCATCAAACTTGGAGCCTGTTGTTACGGGTGATCAAACCATAGCAGTCCTCGAAGGGGTTCAGCTTACTAATGCATATAGTGCCTCCGACCCTGAGGATGGAACAGTAACACTTTCATTGGCTGGTACTGATGCATCGGTTATGACGCTGTCTGCAGCGGGTGACCTTACCTTTAATACTGTGCCTGACTTCGAGGCTCCACTTGATTCGGATACTGACAACGTCTACAACGTAAGCGTTGTTGCCTCAGATTCTGTTAATGAAACCTCCTACGCAGTGGCCATAACCGTTGCTAATGCTACTGAAGGTAGAGTGGTCGATGGTCCGGTAAGCGGCGCTAAGGTGTTTATTGATGCCAATGGTGACGGCGTTCAAAATGATGACGAAGCGTTCGTTTCAACGGATGCCCAGGGTAATTATGCCCTGCCAGTTCCCCTAAGCTATCCAGCGTCGATTGTTTCTATCGGCGGAACGGATACTCAGACAGGCAAAGTACTGCCTGATTTGGCACTGGTGTCAGAAGTTGCCTCTGCTGTCGCTACCGTGGCGATTACGCCACTGACTACTGTGTTGGTAGGCATTGAGAGTGAAACAGATAAAAC
>Ga0209405_1002802_pt1 | contig 10950 bp, 8 predicted proteins | sample COGITO_mtgs_1105_6_FD_184803 | JGI IMG/M metagenome (GOLD analysis project Ga0209405, IMG submission 184803) | Pelagic marine microbial communities from North Sea - COGITO_mtgs_110516 (SPAdes) (version 2) | ecosystem: Environmental > Aquatic > Marine > Epipelagic ...
ATGCGGTGCAAGTGGTTTTTGGATGGGGTATTACTGGAGACCGACATTTTAAAAAAGCCAACAAAAAGGGCCAAAATATTACCTTTATCGAAGCTGAAGCGGTGGATGAATATAACCAGCTGTTGGGTCAAGCAATCAGCCCTCAACAAACCCGCAGAAACGTGATTACTCGAGGCGTTGATCTGAATGCTCTGGTGGGCGTCGAATTTTCCATTGGTGGCGCAAAATTTAAAGGCGTGGAGCTATGCCAACCGTGCAGTGTTTTAGGTCGACTATTAGAGAATCAGTGGGTTTCAAGGAGTCAAGTCATCCAAGCCTTTTTAGGTCGTGGCGGACTCAGAGCAGATATAATTAGCAGTGGTGTCGTGGGCGTCGGTATGCCACTTATCATTAGTCTAGGTGCAGCAGTAAAAACGTCATCATAAAGCCGATTTGGAACTGCTTGAACGCGGCTGTTTAACGCAGCTTTTTATTCCGCTTTTATTTGAACTGTCATGGTGCTTTGCAGCCATCAGTTTATTGACTAATAAGCCCATAGTAGACTTGACCCGCTTTTTTACTGCGGTGCAATTTCCATGGTGAGGGTAAATCTAATTCCGCCAAGGGCTGAGCCTGCTCTACGTAAATCATGGCCCCGTGAGCGAGGCAATTACCAGTCAATAAGGCTTTGAGTATGTCTGGTACTAAGGCTAGGGCAAAAGGTGGGTCTAAAAAAACCACTTGGTACTGCCCCCCTTGTTCGGCGAAGGCTTCTGTGGCCTGATAATTTTTAAGCCAATCAAAACTGCTCTTTTGCTCCACTAACGTGGTTTGGTCTCCGGCTAAAGGCAACTGCTTTAAGTTGTCTTTTAGGCTAGTGGTCGCAATATTAGATAAGTCGACAAAAGTCACATGTTTGGCGCCCCGGGACAGTGCCTCTAGTCCTAAGGCGCCCGTGCCAGCAAATAAGTCTAGACACCTGGCGCCTACTACCGGGCCAGAAAGCCAATTAAATAGTGTTTCTCGCACCCTGTCTTGGGTTGGCCGAAGGCCAATGACCGTAGCAAATGGAATTTTTCTCCCACGCCACTCTCCACCAATAATACGTAAACTTTGGCGTCCAGCTTGGCCAATCGCCACCACCTTATCAAATTTAGCCCCACTTCCCACATGGCGCAACTTAGGCAAAGCACGAGATGAACGGGAACTGGGTTTGCGGGCCATAAACATACCTAAAAAGATCAATGTGTGGGGGCAATCAAGATGTCTATTCTAAGGTAATCCATTCATAAAAGAAGCATACCCAAGTAAAAGCTATGCTAAAATTTACCCTTATTCATGCGTAAACACCGAGACGTCTCCGATATCATGGCCCTGTTTAACTTATTTGGTAAAAACAAAAACACTGCTGAGGCACAAAAGACCTCGTTAGTAGAAGCACCCAAGCAACCCTTGCAGGCTTTAACTGACTCTGCAACCACCGGCAGTGATGCTAGTCAGCCCATGGAAACAAATACAGCCAATTCTGAGCCTAAACAGGGGTTTTTTGGCCGCATAAAAAGTGGCCTTAGCCGCACCCGCAGTAACTTAGGTGATGGCCTTGCCAGCCTATTTTTAGGTGCAAAACAGATTGATGAAGATTTGTTTGAAGAACTTGAAACCCAGTTATTAGTTGCAGATGTGGGCATAGAAGCCACTGCTAGCCTGCTTAAAAAGCTGAGTGATCGAGTCGCTCGTAAAGATTTAACAGATCCCGCTGCGCTTTATAGTGCCCTCAAAGAAGAGCTTGCAGCATTGCTGCAGGGCAGCCAAGCTGCACTTGAAATTCCGCAGCAAGATAATCCTTTTGTGATCCTCATGGTCGGTGTGAACGGTGCAGGCAAGACAACAACAATTGGCAAGTTAAGTAAGCGCTTTCAAAGCCAAGGTAAAAGTGTCTTGCTAGCGGCTGGAGATACCTTTCGGGCGGCGGCGGTGGAGCAGTTACAAGAATGGGGCAGTCGCAACAATGTACCCGTTGTGGCACAACACACTGGGGCGGACAGCGCTTCAGTTATTTTTGATGCGGTCCAGTCTGCCCAAGCCAAAGGCATTGACGTGGTGATTGCAGACACCGCTGGTCGTTTACAAAATAAATCCCATCTCATGGATGAGTTAAGCAAGGTGGTGCGGGTCATGCAAAAGCTTGATGCTAACGCCCCCCATGAAGTTATGTTAGTACTTGATGCTGCCACGGGTCAAAATGCGATCAGTCAAGCTAGCCTGTTTGGTGCTGCAGTAGGGGTCACTGGAATCACCCTGACTAAGCTGGATGGCACTGCCAAAGGCGGGGTTATTTTTGCCATGGCACAACAACTCCAATTGCCTATCCGTTTTATTGGTGTGGGTGAGCAGGCAGATGATTTGCGGCCCTTCGAAGCCACTGAGTTTATTGATGCACTTTTCAGTGAAACGTCTCTGACTCAAGATAGTGCTCTATGATTCGTTTTGAGCAGGTTAACAAAAAGTACCATGACAAGAATGCATTAGTTAACACTAACTTTCATTTAAAGCGAGGTGATATGGCGTTTTTAACAGGCCATTCTGGCGCTGGTAAAAGCACATTATTAAAGCTCATCATGCTTATGGAGCGACCCTCCAGTGGCAAGGTTATTGTGGATCGGCAGGATTTAAGCCAACTTAAGCGTACACAAGTTCCAGCACATCGACGTAAAATTGGTCTTGTGTTTCAAAATCACCAGTTATTAATGGACTACTCTGTATTTGATAACGTGGCCTTACCTCTTAAAATTAGTGGTTACAATGAACGTGATTCAGGCCGGCGTGTGAGGGCTGCGTTAGATAAGGTAGGTTTGTTAGACAAAGAAAGACTGTTACCCCAAGTGCTCTCCAGTGGCGAGCAACAGCGAGTTGGCATAGCGCGTGCGATTGTTAATAAACCCAAGTTAATTTTGGCTGATGAGCCCACAGGTAACCTAGATCCTGCCCTATCAACTGAAATTATGCGTTTGTTTCAGCAGTTCAATCAGGTGGGGGTGAGCGTGCTTATTGCCAGCCATGATTTAGGACTAATCCAACGGTTACCCCACCCGGTGATCCAACTGGACCAAGGCCGCATTAGTGGCCCACCTTCGGTAATGAGGCAGTAAATATGGCCTTTTCAAAACCCCAAGCTGCACAAAATGCTAGCCGCTCGCAACCTGAAAATCATAGCACCCGTTGGTTAAGAGAACACAAAGAGGTCGTGGTTAGTAGCTGGTGGCAGCTCTGGAAAACCCCGTTCACCAATCTATTAACTTGGCTGACGCTCGCCATCGCCTTAACCCTTCCCACTGCGTTATTGTTACTGTTGAGCCAAGCCCAACATTTGGGTCAGCAAGTCAACCAAAGTAATCACATCAGTCTGTTTTTGGCGCCTTACGTAAGCTTAGAACAAGGCCAGCTAATCACTAATAAACTCGTGTTACGGCGCGACATTGCCAAGGCGACTTATATTTCAGCAGAGCAAGCCTTGATTGACTTCAAAGCCAGTAGTGGGCTTGAGGATATTTTAACAAGCCTCACCGAAAATCCCATTCCGGCGACCATAATCATAGAACCCGCAGAGGCTTTCTTAGACAGCACAGCCATTGCTAAACTTGCACAACAACTAAGACAACAAGAGCAGATTGACCAAGTGCTCGTCGATATGGCCTGGCTAGATCGACTGCAAGCCTTATTAGAGACGAGTCAGCGCTTTACCTACAGTTTAGCCATATTACTGGCGCTTGGCGTGTTATTAGTCGTAGGTAATACCGTTCGTTTGCAGATAGAAAGTCGAAAACAGGAGATTTTGGTGATTAAACTCGTGGGTGGCACAGATGCCTACCTACGCCGCCCATTTTTATATGCTGGCTTTTGGGCTGGCTTGTTCGCCGCGCTTATTGCAGGAGTCATTTTGCAACTGGGAACGAGCTACTTGCAACCCTCCATCTTATTATTAGCGCAAAGCTACCAAAGTGATTGGCAACTGAAAGGGCTAAGTTGGATGGGGGGCTTAATACTCGTCATTACCAGCTGCGGATTATCAGTGCTAGGGGCGAGTTTAACGGTTGGACGCCAGTTACGCCTTATTGAACCCAAATAAGTATCAGTTATCGCTTAATCTGTGGCTTTACATAGCTTTACGGCGAAAAACTGAGTCTAAGTCTTGCACTGCCACTCATTGGGTCCTAAAATGGTATACATACTGTGCCCCTGACGCAAAAGTTAACATTAGTATAGACCGATGTAGACTGCTAACAAGACAAGATTTGGGCATTTGTCCACAACATGGCTGACACGGCCATTGTTAAGCAACTTATAGCAGTGGGCTCAAAGACGACGGAGATTTTTATGACTAAGTCATTATCAGCGATTGATGCATTAGCGCCAGGTCAAAGCCACGAAGCTTACCTGCAGACGATCAGCACCATTCCCATTCTTACCATTGAGCAAGAACGGGCCCTAGCTGAGCGCCTATATTATGAGAACGACTTAGACGCTGCTCGCCAGCTCGTTATGTCGCATCTCCGTTTTGTGGCTCATATTGCCAAAAGCTATTCAGGTTATGGTTTACCCATCGCAGACCTGGTGCAAGAAGGCAATGCAGGCTTGATGAAAGCGGTGAAACGATTTAACCCAGAAGTGGGTGTTCGGTTAGTGTCCTTTGCAGTGCATTGGATTAAAGCTGAAATGCACGAATACATTTTACGCAATTGGCGTATTGTTAAAGTAGCCACCACCAAAAGTCAGCGTAAGTTATTTTTTAACTTGCGTAGTGCGAAGAAAAAACTGGCCTGGTTAACCCATGATGAAGTGCAGTCTGTGGCAGCAGACCTAGGTGTTGATGCTAAGGTTGTGATGCAGATGGAAGGCCGCATGTCTGCTCATGACACGCCATTTGACGCCCCAGAAGGGGATGAAGACAGCGCTTACCAAGCCCCAGCTTATTATCTGGAAGATCACTCAGGAGATCCTGCAAGGCAGCTAGAGGCCAGCGATTGGGAACAAGATTCCAATACTCGATTAGCCACTGCAATGGGGGATCTGGACCCACGTAGCCGTGATATTTTACAGCAACGTTGGTTAAGCCACTCAAAAGCCACTTTACATAACTTAGCTGATCAATATCAGGTGTCTGCAGAGCGTATTCGCCAGCTAGAAAAGAATGCCATGAAGAAACTCAAAGCCGCCATGAGTGATGGAATGGAAGCCAATGGCAAAGGTGCTTTTGCTTATTAACAGGCTGTGAATCTGATCGATTGAAGTGTAAAAAAAACCCACCAAGTGTGGGTTTTTTAGATTTTAAGGTAACCAAAAGGTGGCTAAATGCTGCCAAACGTTATCCACTATAATGGGCTGTGCCGAGGGTGTTGGGTGCAGCCCATCAGCCTGCATTAAATCATCAATACCCGCCACATTGTGCAGCACAAAAGGCACCAAAGCCGTATCATATTGCTCTGCTAGCGTCTTGTATTGGGCAAAAAAAGGTACCGTATAACGGGCACCATAATTGGGTGGTAATTGAATGCCCATGACCGCAACTTGAGCCCCAGCAGCCAGACTTTGTTGAATCATAGTGGCTAGATTAGCACTGATATTAGCAATGGGGTAACCCCGTAAACCATCATTAGCACCCAGTTCCAATAGCACCCATTGTGGCTCAAACTGATCTAACAAGGCCGGCAAACGTCGCACGCCTCCTTGAGTCGTTTCTCCACTAACACTGGCATTAATAACCTGCCACTTTACATTTCCACTGCTAGCCCGCAATTTATTTTCCAGCAGGGCTGGCCACGCTTGTTCTAAGGGCATACCAAAGCCTGCACTCAAACTATCTCCCATCACCAATACTGTGTGTTTTTTGGCCCAACATACGGGCCCCAACAGCAGGCTGGCGATCGTGATCACATAGACTGTAAATATTTTGAAAAATTGCTGCATACCCTTCCCTTAGTGACCCCTCAGACGCCATAATAGGCGCCTTTTCGTTTGTTGAGTGACCTGCTATGCCTAATTCCACGCCGTTTTTGGCGGCCCGCAACGTCAGTCAGATTGTGGCTAACCCGCAGGCCACGCAAGCTGATGACCTGCACATCCTAGACGATGTCAATTTTACCATAGAAGCAGGTGAATCGGTGGCCATCGTTGGCGCATCGGGCTCGGGTAAAACCACTTTGTTGGGCATGATGGCGGGGCTTGACAGCCCCAGCCATGGCCAGCTATTTTTAGCTAATAAAGACCTGACCAAGTTAGATGAGGAAGGGAGGGCCGAACTGCGAAAACATCAGGTGTCGTTTATATTCCAAAATTTCCAACTACTGCCCAGCCTCACAGCCATAGAAAACATCATGTTACCTTTAGAAGTGAAAGGTAGCAGTGATGCCAACACTCTAGCAACACAATATTTAAACCATGTGGGACTGGCCCAACGGGGTCACCATTACCCCAATCAACTTTCAGGTGGAGAACAACAGCGCGTTGCGATTGCACGCGCCTTTGCCGCTCAAGCGCCAATTTTGTTTGCCGATGAACCTACTGGCAACCTAGACACTCAAACGGGTGATCATATTGTTGAGTTATTATTTGAACTCAACCAACAACATCACACCACACTGGTGCTAGTCACGCATGATTTGAACTTAGCACAACGCTGTCAAAGACGTCTAACACTTAACGCTGGACAGCTAACGGAGCGGCTTGATGCTTAAATTAGCTGCACGCCTCGCATGGCGAGATTGGCGTGGTGGTGAATTATCTTTGTTGTTTGTGGCTTTGATACTCGCCATTACCAGTGTCACCAGCATTAGTTTATTTACCCATCAAGTGAAGCAATCCATGGTGGCCCAAGGCGCCAACCTCATTGCTGCCGACTTACGCCTGACCGGCAGCCAACCGATCTCTGAAGATTGGCGCACTAAGGCTGACAATTTGTCCTTACAACAGGCCCAAGTGAGCCAGTTTCAAGCCATGGTATTTGCTCAAGAAGGAATGCAATTAGCCAGCATTAAAGCCGTCTCAGACAGCTACCCACTCAGGGGTGAACTTAGTGTGGGCGCAGCCGCATTCGACTTAGGCACCGTGATTGCGCAAGGCCCAAAAAGAGGCGAGATATGGCCTGATTCCCGTTTGTTATCGAGCCTTAATGCGCGTTTAAATGACACTATCGATGTGGGTCAACTGAGCCTTAAAATTAGTCATATCCTCATCACCGAGCCAGACCAAGCCAGTGGCTTTTCAAGCTTCGCCCCAAGGGCCATGATGCACTTGCAAGATTTAGCGGCAACTGCAGCAGTGCAGACGGGAAGTCGGATAAAACACCGCTGGTTATTGGCGGGGCAAGCGGATGCATTAACTGGTCTGCAAGCTTCCATCACGCCATTGCTTGCACCCGGGCAAAAGTGGCAATCCCCGAATGATGGTAATGCCAACGTCGCCGCTACCTTAGATAAAGCCGAACAATTTTTATTGCTAGCAGGTTCTTTGGCGGTGGTATTAGCTGGCGTGGCATTGTCTTTGTCAGCCCGTCGCTATAGCCTAAGGCAAGCCAAACACGTAGCCTTGCTAAAGTGTCTCGGTCTTAAGCCAAAGCAATTACGCCTTTTGTACTTCAGCCAAATGATATTGTTAGCTTTGTTAGCTTTGTTGATTAGCCTGCCCCTGGCTTGGGGGTTATACCAAGCTTTGTTGTCGGTGGTGGCTGACTATATTCAAGGCGCATCACTGGTGCCTCCTTTTGAGCCTTTTTTATTAGGGGCTGGCACTGGCACATTATGTTTATTTCAAGGCGCATCACTGGTGCCTCCTTTTGAGCCTTTTTTATTAGGGGCTGGCACTGGCACCTTATGTTTATTGGCCTTTGTATTGCCACCCATGTTGGCGCTAGCCAAAGTCGCACCTGCTGAAGTACTGCGCCAATCTTCCAGCCAAAGCAAAACCAACAAAACTCATTTAGCCATTGGCTTTAGTGCTGTCATTGCTTTGGTTTACTGGCACAGCCAGTCCGTATTAATTAGTGGCGCCCTTATTATTGGCGTGGCTATTATTCTGCTATTGTTGGCTCTGTTAGCCAGCCAGCTCATTAAAGCGGGCAACAAAATCCGCCCCTATCTCAGTCAAGGTGGCAAAATTGGCCTGGCCAACTTAGCGCGTAGAAAGCATCAAAACAGCCTACAGGTGGCTATTTTTGGATTAGCATTAATGCTTCTATTTAGTTTGATCTCGGTGCGTAGCTTTCTGATTAACGATTGGCAGCAGCAGTTAAAGCAAGACACACCCAACCTATTTTTATTCAACATTTATCAACAGCAACGGCAATCTTTACTCGACTCTATGGAAGAGCAAGGGTTAACCACTCAAGCCTTAACGTTTTTCCCTATTGCACGAGCCAGACTCACAGAGCCCAAGCTGCAGAGCCGACGTGGTTCAAGAGAATTAAACCTCACTTGGAGCCCAGACTTGCCCATTGGTAATCGCATTAGTGGGGGTCAATGGTGGAACGATGGGGCAACTGGACTGGAAGTTTCAGTAGAATCTGACTATGCGAGAGATATGGGTTTAAGTTTGGGTCAGGAACTCACCTTTAACATTGCAGGTATCGAGAAAAAAGCGGTTTTAAGTAACCTTAGAGACGTCGATTGGAGCAGCATGCAGCCCAATTTCTTTTTTGTCTTCTCTGAGCCTTTGGTGGAGGCCAATAGCGCCAGTTACATGGCGAGTGTGTATATTGCCCCCGCAGACCGTCCCAAGCTAGGCCCTTTGTTGCGCCAACAACCCACCATATCTATGCTTGATGTTGATCAAATTTTACAACAAGTGCAAAGGGTAGTCGCCCAACTCTCCCTTGCGGTGGAGAGTATTTTAGTCATGGTGCTTGGAGCAGGGGTATTAGTCTTAGTGGCTAGCATTCAAGCCAGTATCGACGAACGCCGCCATGAAAGTGCTATTTTACGAACTTTAGGGGCCAGCAAAGCCCTTATTCGACGCATTTTATGGGTCGAGTACGCCAGTCTCGGCTTTGTTGCAGGACTCATAGCCGGTTTGGGAGCCGAAGCTTTGGTCGCCGTGCTACAGCAGCAATTGTTTCAAATGCCCATGCAATTTCACTGGCCCCTATGGGTCCTGACGCCCTTCACTGGCATGATCATCATCGGTGCCTGTGGCTGGTGGTTTAACCGCACGGTGGTCACTGCGCCCCCCTTAAGAACATTGCAGCAAACATAAGGCCTAATTTTCACACTAATGCTAAATATACGCGCCTACAGGGGCTTTAAATGTCACCCAAGGCAAGAAAATACTTTACAATAGCGTCATAAAAATTGGGTCTATTGGGAAAACTAAAGTGTCGGTGGTACTAACTTATTGTTTGAAATTTTTGCCTTTTCTGAGCTGGGCGAAGAACACCACTGCAGACAGCGCAAGACAAGATGCCATGGCTGGTCTCACTGGGGCAATTATTGTTTTACCACAGGGTGTTGCCTATGCCTTAATTGCCGGTTTACCACCAGAATATGGTTTATATGCCGCCATTGTGCCCGCAATTATTGCAGCCTTATTTGGCTCATCTTGGCATCTTATTTCGGGCCCCACAGCGGCCTTGTCGATTGTGGTCTTCACCACCATTAGCCCATTGGCTGAAATAGGCTCTGCCAATTACATTGCTTTAGCCCTAAGCCTGACCTTAATGGCAGGTTTATTTCAGCTACTTTTGTCTTTAGCACGCATGGGCACCTTGGTTAACTTTGTGTCTCACTCAGTAGTGGTGGGTTTCACATCAGGGGCGGCGGTAGTGATTGCCACCAGCCAAATTAAAAATGCCCTAGGCCTAGAACTAGAAGCGAGTGGTAACTTCATTCTTAACTGGATTACGGTCAGTAAAAATATTGCCAGCACCCATTGGCCTAGCTTAGTCATTGCCCTCATCACTTTGACCACGATGATCCTCATCAAACGCTGGCGCAGGCAATGGCCTAACATGTTAATCGCCATGATCATAGGCAGTATAGCCACCCAGCTATTGCTACTATCTCCTTGGCAGGCGGCTACACAGATTGCTTTAGTGGGGGAAATTCCATCACAACTACCACCTTTGTCCATGCCTGTAATGAACTGGGATGTGCTCCGAGAACTGGCCCCAGGGGCCATGGCTTTGGGCCTTTTGGGGTTGGTGGAAGCCGTGTCTATCGCCCGTTCTGTGGCCACTCGGTCAGGCCAACGCATTAATGGTAATCAAGAATTCATTGGTCAATCCTTGTCTAATATTATTGGCAGCTTCACCTCTAGCTATGCCACTTCTGGGTCGTTCACCCGCACTGGTGTGAATTATGAAGCAGGTGCTAGCAGCCCCTTAGCCGCCCTATTTGCGGCTATTTTTCTAGCTTTAATTGTGCTGCTTTTAGCGCCTTTTGCGGCTTACATTACCCTGCCAAGTATGGCTGCTATCTTACTCATCGTGGCATGGAATCTGATTGATTGGCACCATATTCAGGTCATCTATCGAGCGGGTAAAACCGAATCGACAGTCTTTGGTGTGACCTTTGGGGCCACCTTGTTATTACCCATGGAATTTGCCATTTACCTTGGCGTACTTTTGTCATTGGTGCTTTATTTACGCCGCACCTCAAAGCCTAAAATTACGGCTTTAGCCCGCAGCCACCATGCCAAACAACTGGTGCCGGCCCAACGCTCTAACTTGCCAGAATGTGAGGCCCTAAAGATCATCCGCATTGATGGTTCGATCTTTTTTGGGGCGGTGGACTATGTGCAATCGGCGCTTATGGTGATCCCCCAAAAACATGTATTGATTGTGGCCAGTGGCATTAATTTTATGGATTTAGCGGGCACTGCGTTACTGGCTAACGAAGCCAAGCGTTTAAATGCCCTCGGTGGTGGCTTGTACCTGTGCAATACCAATGGCAGCGTGATTAAGCCCATTATCCGCAATGGCCATTT
>Ga0209405_1002830_pt1 | contig 10869 bp, 8 predicted proteins | sample COGITO_mtgs_1105_6_FD_184803 | JGI IMG/M metagenome (GOLD analysis project Ga0209405, IMG submission 184803) | Pelagic marine microbial communities from North Sea - COGITO_mtgs_110516 (SPAdes) (version 2) | ecosystem: Environmental > Aquatic > Marine > Epipelagic ...
GGACGTCTACTTCGGACGCGACAAAGCCATTCTTAGAGAAAGGGAAAGGATCAAGAAACGGACAATCCAACAACGCCGCTTGCAACATCAAAAACAAGTCGCATAATCAATCACACAAACGAGCCAGAGCCTCCAATGCTCAAGCCCCTCTGATGTCCCATTTTATATGACGACGGACAGTCTAGCAGTTGGTAGCAGTCAGGATCAGAAACTCGTTTTTGAGCAATCTTCCTAACTGATTCTGGGAAGGTTTCCCCTGCCTGCATTGCCACAGCACTATTGGCGACTCCAAAGAATGTATGCACGAATTCCAAGAACTTTCCTGAGTGGATAGTCTTGAATGTATTCACCTGTGCTTTGTCACCGTGGGTGTTGTGTTCTTCAAAAAAGGCCCCCAAAGCGAATACTGCGTAAAACATCGAGTAGGCACCGGGTTTCCCGGCAGATGTGAGACTCATCTTATATTTGAAGTGATCTCGAATACTCTTCAATTCTTCAACCGAGTTAAGAAGCTTTAGCCTCGCCAAAGTCACCTTCTCCGCTAGTGATTTCGCTTGGGCAAATTCGATATCCTCAATATCAAGTTCGCCGATCTCCATAAGGCCCCGATCCTGTGCAACTCGCTCATCGCGAAATTCGTCGTTCAGTTTTCGGTGTGCTGTTTTCTCCATTGTAGAAATCACAGCGTCGAGTGCTTGGTAAACTGGGCGAGGAGCCACATGAAAGTCGATTGAACGATTTAGTGCTTCGTATCGCAACCATGTTGTATTTACGAATTCAAGCAATTGGGCCTTCAAATCGTCATCAGGCTCTTGGCGCAGACAGTCTGCCATTCGATCAATCTCTTTTGCAATCTGTCGGCTGGGAGCACGATTATTGTTGCGAAGCGAGAACCCGACTTGTTCCAAATATGCTCCAAAATCTGATGGAACGTTGCGTGAGAGATTCTTCTGCATGTCTAGTGCAACTTCGAACAAGTCATTGTCGGGCATTGTTATCTCCTCTTCAGCCGTGCTGAGGCGCAAATTAGTCGAAAAACCCGCAATTTCAGCCGCAAGTCAGATGTGAGTCCACCCTGTATGGATAGTCGTGAACCATCCACAGCGAAACGAAAATAATTGAAAGGACTCACATGAACCCAACCAAAGAACATAGCGACCCGAATTTGGAGGCATCCACTGAACTGACCATCGCCATTCTCCAAGCGACGGTTGGTTTGACTGAAGCGGCCCAGTCTTTGTCTGCTTTGGCGCAGAAGAAAGACCGCGCACAGAAGCCCGCATTCTTCCGACGTGGCCTCAATCGAACCGAGGCGGCAGACTACATTGGGATCAGCACCACTAAGTTTGGTCAACTTGTTCAAGAGAAACGCATGCCAAAGCCCAAGCAGATCGATGGCCGGTACGTTTGGGATGTTTATGCACTGGATTCGGCTTTTGACGCATTGGACCCGTCGAAGGTTGCGTCCGCCTCTGAAAATCCATGGAACTGAGGGGGGCAATATAGATGAAAACCAACCTCAAGTTCATCGTTCGAGACCAAGATCGACATGGCAACACGCGGCTCTATTTCCGTCGCGACGGTAAGAAGATCAGGCTACGTGGACCGGAAGGATCAGCAGATTTCCTCGAAGATTACCGACAAGTGTTGATGGGTGAGTCAACCAAATCAATGGCGCAGTCAGGGTCTCATGTGATCCTCTCGAACAGTTTTCGAGAACTTTGTGTGGCGTATTTCCAATCATCGGACTTCCGGTCCCTGGCACCTCGGGGTCAGCGTGTACGTCGTGGGATTTTGGAGCGGTTCTGTCTGAACCAGAATGACGGGGATAAGCCCTATGCAGCATTGCAGCCCAAACATTTACGGATGCGGCGCGATGCCATGATGGATCGGCCAGAGGCCGCGAACAATATGCTGAAGGCTGTGCGGCAGGTGTACAAGTTTGCCATGGCCTATGAGGATTTCGAACATAACCCTGCCATTGGAGTCTCTTACTTTCCCGGCAACCCCGATGGCTTTCATGCATGGTCACCGGAGGAGGTGGCTCAATTTGAGCGTCACCACCAGATTGGAACCAAAGCGCGACTGGCGATGGCACTTGCGCTCTTCACTGGGCAACGTCGGGCTGACCTTGTCGAACTTGGCCCCTCGAAACTCAAGGTCGTTAATGGACAAGAGTGGCTGGCGTTCACGCAGGTGAAGAACCGTAAAAAGAAACCGGTGCATCTCGAAATTCCACTTATCCCTGAACTTCGCGAGATCGTCGATGCCACGCAGACTGGTAAGTCCACGTTTCTCATCACGCAGTTCGGCAAGCCATTCACCTCGAACGGATTTGGAAACAAGTTCCGTGAATGGTGCAATGAAGCAGGATTGCCTCATTGTTCCGCACACGGACTTCGGAAAGCGGCAGCGTCCCGCCTCGCTGAACTAGGCTGCACAGAACAAGAGATCATGTCTATCACCGGTCACAAGACGTCGAAAGAGATCGCGCGGTATACGAAAGCTGCTCGTCAGAAAACGAGGGCCGAGAGTGCTTTGGCCAAGATGTCGAAATCCATTCGGTCTTAACCAAAACCCTTCGTCACAGAAACTCTTGGCCTCGGCATTCATGATGCTGGGGCCATTTTCGTTTCGGAACCAGACCAGTCTTCTTTGAAATTGTCGAGATTGTCCCACTTTGAGTGAAAAGTCAGAAAAGTGGGACACTTCTCATTCGTAAGGTATTGAAATAAATCGATTTTATTAATGAAATGGTGCCCAGGAGAGGACTCGAACCTCCACGTCCATACAGACACCAGCACCTGAAGCTGGCGCGTCTACCATTCCGCCACCTGGGCAGGTCACGTATGGCGCGATTTACGCGCCGTTCTGCCCTCTGTCAACGCGATTCGAGGACAAAAAGCGGATGGCTGTTTGATTCATCCCGTATTGCGCCTTGTCTGGCGACAGGTCGGGGGGTAAACCCAAGACCAACTACTTATCTAAAGGCCTAGGAATGTCACAGCTTGTCACCATCTTCGGCGGTTCCGGTTTTGTCGGACGCTACATTGCGCGACGTATGGCGAAAGAAGGCTGGCGCGTCCGCGTCGCCGTCCGCAACGTCAATGAAGCGATGTTTGTGCGCCCTTACGGATTTGTTGGTCAGGTCGAGCCGGTGTTTTGCAACATTCGTGATGATGCCAGTGTCGCGTCCGTCATTGAGGGTGTTGATGCGGTTGTGAACTGTGTTGGCGTTCTGGATGAGGTCGGCAAGAACACGTTTTCTGCAGTGCAGGCAGAGGGTGCCGCACGTATTGCGCGTATCGCTGCGGCGCATGGTGTGGCGCGGATGGTTCATGTTTCTGCGATCGGTGCAGATGCTGAGGCCGCGAGCGAGTACGCCAAGACCAAGGCTGCAGGTGAGGCTGGCGTTCTAGAGCATATGCCTGATACGATGATCCTACGACCTTCGATAATCTTCGGTGCCGAGGACCAGTTCTTTAACCGTTTTGCCGGCATGTCCCGTATGGGTCCGGTGTTGCCTGTTATCGGCGCGGATACACGGTTTCAGCCTGTCTACGTCGATGATGTTGCCGCAGCCGCCGTCAAAGGCGTGCTGGGCGAAGTTGAGGGCGGTGTCTATGAGCTGGGTGGCCCTGACGTGCATACTTTCCGCGAGCTGATGCAGCTGATGCTGGGCATTATCCGCCGCCGCCGTTTGATCGTGAATACACCGTTCTGGATGGCGCGGATGATGGCGACCATGTTTGGTATTGGCCGAGCATTGACCCTTGGTTTGGTCAAAGGGCCGGTGACCAAGGATCAGGTCATCAATCTGGCGGTTGATAATGTCGTCGCCGACGATGCCCGCGGTTTTGCAGCACTTGGCATCCATCCAACCGCGATGGAGGCAGTACTGCCTGACTATCTGTGGCGCTTCCGCCCGTCCGGTCAGTATGACGCGATCAAAGAGTCAGCCAAGAACCTCAAGGTCTAGATATAGGCGATCCACAGCAAAACGACGCCCAGCCCGATCCGGTAGATCACGTAAGGTGTAAAGCTGACTGATTTGAGCAGGCGCATCATTAAGCTGAGCGCCAAGAGCGCGGCCGCGAAGGACATCGCAACCACGATCCCGATATCGCGCATTGCACCTGTGTCGCCTGAACTCAGCACATCGAGGCCAAGCAGCGCGGCTGATGCAATAATCGTCGGGATCGACATCAGCATGGACAGCCTTGCCGCATCCGTCCGCGTATAGCCCAGCATCCGTCCAGCAGTGATTGTGATGCCGGACCGTGATGTGCCTGGGATCAGCGCAACTGCCTGCCACATCCCCATTTTTGCGGCATCTTTCAGAGTCCAGCCGGCAGCGGTTTTTTCGGTCGGGCCATTCTGGTCTGCCCAGTAAAGCAAGATACCAAAGATGATCATCGCCCAGCCGATTACCGCGATCCCGCGCATGGCGTCGGAGAGGCCGGTGACTTTGAGGATCAGTCCTACGATGATCACTGGAACCGTTGCAATCAGCAGGCAAAGCGCGAGGAACGCACCCTTGGTATCGATCTTGCCGTGCGACAGCCGCAGTGTTCCGCCGAGCGCCAGTTTCACGTCGACCCAGAAATAGAGGATAACGGCGGCAAGCGTGCCAACATGGGCGGCGACGTCGATCACCTGGCCTTGATCGTCGAGTCCGGACAAAGATGGCAAAAGGATCAGATGCCCCGATGATGACACTGGCAAGAATTCCGTGATGCCTTGGATCAGCGCGATAAGAAGCAGGTTAAATGTCGTCATGTGTCCGGTCTTTGATTCGTTGGCCCAACCTAACCTGCCTATTTCTTGGGGAAAGAGTGGATATAGGTATCGTTCCGGACCTAATAATTGGCATTTTCTTGCCGCATGACCACTGCGAAGGCGAATTTTGTTGTATTTAGGTCAGTAATACTGCCTTTTCATTTGCGAAAGACCGTTTTAAAAGGCGGTTCGCTCTGGAATTTGGGAGAATGGCGCATGGCTGGCCAAAAGATGTTGAAGTTTACCAAGGTTGAACGGGATATGCCCGAGAAGCGCCCGCCAAACCTACGCAAAGAAGACTTTGGCGAGATTTATGCAGAGTACGCACGTGACAAAGCCGCCGAGCAAGCCAGCCGGTGCAGCCAGTGTGGTGTGCCTTACTGCCAGACGCATTGTCCTTTGCACAATAATATCCCTGATTGGCTTCGCCTAACCGCCGAGGGCCGGTTGGAAGAAGCCTATGAGATCAGCCAAGCCACAAACACGTTCCCCGAGATTTGTGGCCGTATTTGCCCGCAAGACCGCCTGTGCGAAGGCAACTGCGTGATTGAGCAATCGGGCCACGGTACAGTCACCATTGGTTCGGTTGAAAAGTACATTACCGACACCGCGTTTGAGCAAGGCTGGGTCAAGCCAATCCGCCCACATGCAGAGCGCAGCGAAAGCGTTGGCATCATTGGTGCGGGCCCCGGTGGTCTTGCCGCAGCCGACATGCTGCGCCGTCAGGGTGTGCAGGTCACTGTCTATGATCGCTATGACCGTGGTGGTGGTTTGCTGACCTATGGTATCCCGGGTTTCAAGCTTGAAAAAGACATCGTTATGCAGCGCATGGCGCAGTTGGAAGATGGCGGCGTGCAGTTCGTGCTGAACTGCAATGTGGGCGAGGACCTGTCCTTTGATGCGATCCGCGGCAAACACGATGCTGTGCTGATCGCCACAGGCGTCTATAAAACACGTGATCTGCCTGACTCTGCCGCTGAAGGAATTGTAGACGCGATTGATTATTTGACCGCAAGCAACCGCAAGAGCTTTGGCGATGATGTGCCAGAATTTGATAGCGGTGAGCTGAATGCGGAAGGCAAGAGCGTTGTCGTCATTGGTGGCGGCGATACAGCCATGGACTGTGTCCGTACTGCCGTCCGCCAAGGTGCTGAAAGCGTCAAATGCCTCTACCGGCGTGACCGCGCCAACATGCCAGGATCACAGCGTGAAGTGCAGAACGCTGAAGAAGAAGGTGTAGAGTTTGTTTGGCTCTCTGCCCCGAATGGGTTTGAAGGCGACGCCGTGACGGGCGTGAAGGTGCAAAAGATGCGCCTTGGCGCACCCGATGCAACGGGCCGTCAGGCGCCAGAGTTGATCGAAGGTGCCGACTATGTCGAAGGCGCTGATATCGTCATCAAGGCGCTGGGCTTTGAACCCGAAGACCTGCCCGCGCTGTGGGGTGTCGAGGGTCTTGAAGTGACCCGTTGGGGCACAGTGAAGGCGGACTTTAACACCGGTGTCACCAGCCTTGAGGGTGTCTATGCTGCAGGCGATATCGTGCGCGGTGCTTCGCTTGTTGTCTGGGCCATTCGTGATGGGCGTGACGCGGCGACCGCGATGCTGGAGTATCTGGGGCAGGCTGCAACAGTCGCTGCTGAATAGGGCTAAGCGTCCGTACAGAATACGTACAGACCCTGTACCTACAGCTGCAATATTGGACGAATTGAGTAGGTCACATTTGCTGACCCGGAAGGTAAACAAATGATGAAGCCTTGGATGATCCTGACTGCATTGGTTGCGGCAACACCTGCCGCCGCCCAGCAAAGCTTTGCCGCGCCCGAGGGGTGTCAGGCGACTTTGACGGTGCAACACAAAGGCTGTGTCATGGTGAATGTCTGGCAATGCGATGCCGATAATCCCGGCGATCAATGGATAGCGCTGATTGCACAGACTGGTGTCTTTAGCGTCCAAAAGGTTGATGCCGAATTCCGGTGGATCGAATCCTACAAAGTGACTGGCAACGAAAGCCTGATCCAGCCTTCAGAAGATCCATCATCATTGACGGAATTGTTCACCAATCAAGTCGACACATGGGATTTCACACTGGAAACCGAAGGTGGCACTGAACGGAACGTCGGCTTTGACATGCTGACCGGTGAAACGACAGAAATTGACGGCGAGGTTTTGCTGAATACCGAATTTCAGGGTCGCACGACGGATAATGACGGGAACGTCATCGACGCCAGCAGCGGTCGTCAGTTTGTGAGCGAGAAGCACCGGTTGTTCTTCTTTGGTGAAAGCTGGCAGCAGGATAACCCCGAGCAAGTGACTGACATGTCACCTGTCGAATTCATCTATCCCGGCGAAAGCGGCTTCTTCTCGGATCGGCCAAAGTTCGAATGCAATGTCATTGAATCGGGTTATCAGCCATGAGATTGGCACTGGTCTTATCTGTTTTGGCGGCTCCGGCTGTGGCGCAGGACGCCCCTGCGACATTCAGCCTGCCTGCGGGCTGCGATGCTTTTCTGACTGTGCAAACTGAAAGCTGTCAGGTGGGTCACCACTTCACCTGTCAAGGCGACCCAGAGGGCCATCAGCGCCGCGTCACCCTTGATGAGCAAGGCATGACCTATGTTGGTGAAATCGATGGTGAAACCCAGTGGATCAGCAGTTTTCACGTGCTCAGCGGGCATCGCGAGCGGCTTGAGAGCAACCCGGTTGAGCCTGCCTCTATTTCTGATTTGATCCAGACGGGCGTCGATGACTTCGACTTCCGTACGCTGTCGGATGAGATTGGGACGACCCGTTATGTCGGTCAGGACACGCTGACTGGCCGTGAGATCATGATTGACGGTGTGACGCTGGCCGAGACCACCTATGACATCACCGCCTTTGATGAGGCCGGAAACGAGATTTGGTCCGCCCAAGGCCGTGAATTCATCAGCCGCAACTGGCGCATGTTTTTATCCGGTACTGGCACGGTGACAACGTCCGAAGGCCAATACGAGCGCAGCAATAAACCTGTGAAATTCATCTATCCCGGAGAGCCCGGGTTTTTGAGCAGCAGTCCCAAACACGGTTGCGGCATCGCGATCTCTTAAGAATTGAATTTGAAGTCCACCCTTCGTGGTGGCCCTGCTGAAAGGAACTACAAATGACAACATATGACGAGACTTGGGTCGCAGCCGAAGAAGCCAAGCGTCAGTGGATGGCTGAAAACAGCCTCTATAAGGACGATGACGAGCATGCCTCTTGTGGTGTGGGTCTTGTGGTGTCGATTGATGGCACCCCGTCCCGTGATGTTGTTGCAAAAGGGATCAATGCTCTGAAAGCCGTGTGGCACCGTGGTGCTGTGGATGCGGATGGTAAGACAGGTGATGGCGCAGGTATTCACGTGCAAATCCCGGTGCCGTTCTTTTACGATCAGATTGAGCGTACAGGCCATAAACCTGATCAGGATCATCTGATTGCCGTTGGTCAAATCTTCCTTCCGCGTACTGATTTTGCGGCCCAAGAACGTTGCCGGACGATTGTCGAAAGCGAAGTGCTCCGCATGGGTCACTATATCTATGGCTGGCGTCATGTACCGGTGAACACCGATGTGTTGGGCGAAAAAGCCAATGCGACCCGCCCCGAGATTGAGCAGATCCTGATCCGCAATGAAAAGGGTCTGGATGAAGAGCAATTCGAGCGCGAGCTCTACATCATTCGCCGCCGGATTGAGAAAGCAGCGACCGCTGCAGGTATCGTGGGCATGTATGTCTGTTCACTGTCCTGCCGTTCGCTGATCTACAAAGGCATGATGTTGGCTGAGCAGGTGGCGGAGTTTTACCCCGACCTGATGGACGCCCGTTTCGAGAGCGCTTTTGCGATCTATCACCAGCGTTATTCGACCAACACCTTCCCACAGTGGTCGCTGGCCCAGCCGTTCCGCATGCTGGCCCACAACGGTGAGATCAACACGCTGAAGGGCAACGTTAACTGGATGAAAAGCCATGAAATCCGCATGGCCTCAGGTGCGTTTGGCGACAAGGCGGAAGACATCAAACCGATCATCCCGTCGGGCGCGTCTGACAGCTCGGCCTTAGATTCCGTGTTCGAGGCTTTGGTCCGTGCAGGTCGCAATGCCCCGATGGCCAAGACGATGATGGTGCCAGAGGCTTGGTCGCAGCAGGCCGTTGAAATGCCACAGGCGTGGCAAGACATGTACGGATATTGCAACGCTGTGATGGAACCTTGGGATGGGCCTGCTGCCCTTGCCATGACTGACGGTCGCTGGGTTTGCGGTGGCTTGGACCGTAATGGCCTGCGCCCATTGCGTTATGTTGTGACAGGTGATGGCCTGCTTGTTGCAGGGTCCGAGGTTGGCATGGTGCCAATTGATGAGGCCACTGTTGTTGAAAAGGGCGCGCTTGGTCCGGGGCAGATGATTGCCGTGGATATGCAAGAAGGCCGTCTGTTCCATGATGAGGAGCTGAAAGACAAACTGGCTGCCGCCCAGCCGTTTGGTGAATGGGTCGAGCGCGTTGTTGATCTCAACAGCTTGACCAAAGACGTGCCAGAAAAGGCGCTGTTTGAAGGTGCTGAGCTGCGCAAGCGTCAGGTTGCTGCGGGCTATAGCATTGAAGAGCTAGAGCAGGTGTTGGCGCCTATGGCCGAAGACGGCAAGGAAATGATTGCGTCGATGGGTGATGATACGCCCTCTGCGGTTCTGTCCAAGACCTACCGCCCGCTGTCGCATTTCTTCCGCCAGAACTTTTCTCAGGTGACAAATCCGCCGATTGACAGCTTGCGCGAAAGCCGCGTCATGTCGCTGAAAACGCGCTTTGGTAACCTCAAGAACGTGCTGGACGAGGATTCATCCCAGACCGAGATTCTGTTGTTGGACAGCCCCTTTGTGGGCAATGCCGAGTTTGACGAAATGGTCCGTCAGTTTGGTGACAGTGTTGCGGTGATTGATTGCGTCTTTGAACCCGGCGCTGGTTCATTGAATGCGGGTCTGCAACGTATCCGTGCCGAGGCCGAAGATGCCGTGCGCTCTGGCGCAGGTCACATCGTCCTGACGGATCAAAACCAGTCTGAATATCAAGTGCCGATGCCGATGATCCTAGCGACTTCAGCCGTGCATTCAGGGCTGACTTCGAAGGGTCTGCGGACCTTCTGCTCGATCAACGTACGTGCTGCGGAATGTATTGATCCACATTACTTTGCTGTGCTGATCGGCTGTGGTGCCACCACCGTAAACGCCTATCTGGCGCAGGATTCGATTGCAGACCGTCTACGTCGGGGCCTTATTGACGGCACGTTGACCGAGGCGATGAACCGCTATCGCGTGGCAATTGATGCGGGCCTGCTCAAGATCATGTCCAAGATGGGTATTTCGGTGCTGTCGTCCTATCGCGGGGGTCTGAACTTTGAGGCTGTTGGCCTGTCGCGTGCGATGGTTGCGGAATACTTCCCCGGTATGCATTCGCGTATTTCGGGCATCGGTACGAACGGTATTCAAACCAAGCTGGAAGAGGTCCATGCACGTGGCTGGAAAGGTGGCACAGACGTGCTGCCGATCGGTGGGTTCTACAAAGCCCGCCGGTCCGGTGAAAAGCACGCTTGGGAAGCGCAGACGATGCATATGCTGCAGGCTGCGTGTAACAACGCGTCCTATTCCATGTGGCAGCAGTTCTCAAAATCGATGCAGTCCAACCCGCCGATCCATTTGCGCGATCTGCTGGCGATCAAGCCGCTCGGAAAGGCCATTCCGATTGAAGAAGTCGAAAGCATCACCGCGATCCGCAAGCGCTTCGTCACGCCCGGCATGTCTCTTGGTGCGCTAAGCCCGGAGGCGCATAAGACGCTGAACGTGGCAATGAACCGTATCGGTGCAAAGTCTGACAGTGGTGAGGGCGGCGAAGATCCGGCGCATTTCCATCCTGAACCAAATGGCGACAACCCGTCCGCGAAGATCAAGCAGGTGGCGTCCGGTCGCTTTGGTGTGACTGCCGAGTATCTGAACGCTTGTGAGGAGCTGGAAATCAAGGTCGCCCAAGGCGCCAAGCCCGGCGAGGGTGGCCAGTTGCCCGGGATGAAGGTCACAGACCTGATTGCCCGTCT
>Ga0209405_1002844_pt1 | contig 10844 bp, 5 predicted proteins | sample COGITO_mtgs_1105_6_FD_184803 | JGI IMG/M metagenome (GOLD analysis project Ga0209405, IMG submission 184803) | Pelagic marine microbial communities from North Sea - COGITO_mtgs_110516 (SPAdes) (version 2) | ecosystem: Environmental > Aquatic > Marine > Epipelagic ...
AAAAATCCAACCAGCGGACCCCCACCGTACCCCCACCCAGCAAGTTCTCAAATGGGTCCCCCTGCGAACACTTGTACTGTGTTTCGCTCAAATACTTAGTAAATGTTGGGGCGGCGCCAATAAGTGTTGTGCTGTGTTCAGGTGATATTTAACGGATCTGACTCACTTCCAGGCACACCAACGATTGCGACTTGGTTGGTGGTGACACTGTCGATAATCAGCGCACCTTGAAGGGCCGATGGATCAAACGCTGCATCGTGAAAGATCAGATCCAGCACAAAAGAATCGTCGCCAAAAGTAACATTTGCAGTACTAACCTTTCCCCCTTCGTCTACGGAAATATGACTCACCTTACCTTCACCAAAAGCGCTGTAGGCTGATAAATCGATGATGTCACCCGCATCGAAGTTAGAGAAGTGGGCTGCTTGCTCTTTTCTCTCCGGCGCGCCCTCTGCTACCTCGAAGACAAACTTGTCAGACTCGCCGTTATCCTTATGCTGTCCCACCATGATCGCGTCAAATGCACTGTTAGCAGTAATCTTCGCAGCGCCTTTGATGTAGCCCTTTGCGTCGTAGTCGTAATACGCTTGGGCTAAAAGATACCTCTCTCGCCCACCGCTTAAACCGGCAACTTCAACCACCTCAGCAGCCTGACGACCGCCCTCTCTGAAATGTCCCTGCCAAGTGATCGTGCCTGAGTTGTTTACTTCTTCACCGTCGTGCATTTCAGCCTTTTGCTCGTATGTCACCTGCAAACTATTGTTACTAGACTCACGCCCCACACGAACAGCAGAGAAATGTAAGTCATTGATTGTTGCATCTGAGAACAACAAGACATCTTCACCACCAATATCAAATACAGTATCGTCGCCAGCATCGTAAGTCGCGGGAGTCGTAGCAGATTCATTAAATGCCTGAACGATGAACTCGTATGAGTCCGCACCCACAGTCCCAAAAACATGGTCATCCGCTTTACCAGGGTTGTAGATGCGCTCGGCCAGATCAATTTCCGACAAATTGGCTGCCATTACACTGTAGTCATTGGAGCCACGAACCGTGCCGGCCTGCTGCAACTCTAACGCCACCGCAATATTGAGGCCGGGTAAAAGCTCGTAACCGTCGGATTGACTAGCTGCTTGCAAATCAATCTTCTCGTTAAATCCATCTAGGTTGTCTCTTAAGTCACGCGCCATCCATTTCAACTCAACTACTTCCAGTTGATTTTTATCGCCGAGAGCTGCGCTCATGCCCGCAATGGTCGTTCCGCCAACTGGTGTGCTATTGATGCCATCGTTGAATGTCACGAGCACTTCGTCACCGTTACCGTCTAAGTTGCGCTCAAACTCAAGGCGACTGTAGACATAATCGTACAGCGCTAAGGAGGCTTCTTCTGGAGTCCCGCCAGCATCCAGCAGGGACTGCTCATACGCCGCAAAACTTGCCCCCAGCGTACTCGTATCGATTGAGAAAACAATAGCATCGTTCGCCGAGGTGCTTCGTCCTGCCAGGCCTGTTCCATATTTAGATAGATGGAAGTTATGGATCGTAGCGGTATCCGAGCCGCCGCCTCGAACAACGAAGATATCGTTCTCTGCAACATCATTGTTTTTACTATCCCGCAGCGATGCATCGCCACCACTGCCATCAAACCCTGTTTTATCACTGCCCCACATGTCAGCAGCATCGAGGTCAACAAGCAGATCTGAGCCAGCGCCGCCGTACAGCGTGTCGCCTCCGGTCCCACCAACCAATATGTCCGAGCTATCGCGCTTAAACTCTAACTGACCTAAATCAGTGTCAAGGTCATAAGTCGCAGCGACATATGCTTGGTCATAGAGCCTGTCCTGGGCACCGTATACAAGGAAATTTGAGTCTTCAAACCCTCTTAAAACATCGTCTCCCCCGCCACCAGACACATAGTTACCCGCATTGTTACCAGAGATCTCATCACTACCGCTAGAGCCATTCAAAAGAACCAAAGCCGGCGACACTGTTATGAAGACGGTTGCCGCTTCGGAGTCTACGGTGCCATCGCTCACCTTGTATTTAAAGCTATCGCTACCGCTGTAGTTTCCTGCTGGCTTGTAGGTGTACTCACCCGTATCCGCGTCAATAGTTACTGAGCCATGGCTCGGGTCCGAAAGCTTACTAAAAGCTAGTACCTCATTATCGACATCCGTTGCGACCAACGTACCAACTTTTTCGGTGTCCTCGTTTGTTGTTACGGACACGTTGCTGGCCAATGGCATATCGTTCACCGCAGACACCGTTACGAAAACGGTTGCCTCCAGAGAGTCAGCTTTGCCGTCGTTTACCGTGAAGGTGAAGCTGTCGGAGCCGTGATAGTTCTGACTCGGCGTGTACGTATAAGCCCCCGTCGCTGCATCAACTGCCACCGTGCCGTTGCTCGGGTCGCCTACCAGCGAAAAGGTTATGGAATCGCCATCTGCATCAGCACCGTTTAGCATCCCAGACTTCGCGATATCCTCAATTGCGATCACGGATACCGCGCTGGCGACCGGCATCTCATTTATAAATGATGCAATTTCACGGGAAACCCCATCACTGAACTGTAGACGCTCTACACTTGTCAAGGTTTGTATACTCCCGTCAGGCAACTCTAACGTGTAGGTGCCCAAAACGGATGTGGTGAGAACAGTAAACTCCTGTGCGGATAGGCCGAAAATCACTTCGTCAGTGCCCTCGCCCCCAAATATTGAGTCATTGCCAGGCGAGCCGTAGAAAATGTCATTGCCGGCTGCCCCATTAAAAAAATTATCTAGTTCATTTCCTGAAAACCTATCTGCGCCACTTGATCCGTTGACTGTTTCAAACTCCCCCATTAACCAAAAGAGGTTGTGCGGGATGGAGAGATCGGACTCGTCATTAGGATTTGCGAAACCCAAGCTGAGTTCTGTTCCTGCAAGATCCAACGCCTGGGGCAATACTAATCGCCAACCACCGGATATGTTGGCCAAGTTAATAGAATCTTCACCGCCAGAATCCCATACTGTTGCGTAAGCCTCTATCTCATCGCCTAAAGTGTAGATGGTGTCACCCGCTGTTGACGTAGGATTTTCTCCATATAGAGCTTGCAAACCATAGACGTCCATTGGCATTGGCGTGGCGGGATCCCATGCAAGCTGGTTCCAAGCAGCGTCGTCCGAATATGACATCACGCTAGCCATGTCAATATCGAATAGGCTTATCCCTAGCTCAGTGAAGGTTGGGCGTCCAGTTCCGCCGCTATCAAAGGGGTGCTTCAAACCCAAAGCATGACCCACTTCGTGCAAGATTAAAGCCCAGCCTGAGCTTCCTGGCGCATAGCTAGGAAGGAAGTTTGCCTCACTGTTAAGGTTGAAGAAGATGTCGCCTGACGCACCTTCGTAACGTCCTATGTCATAGCTCGTTGTAGGGAAAAACCCCATGGCCCAGATATTCTGGGAGTCGAACTGCTCACCCACTTTACTAAACGAAAAATTTATATCAGACCCATAGTCGTACGCAATTTCAGGGTCTTGGAAGTGACCGACGTAATTAAACTCTACGTCTATGTAATGCGAGAAAAACCCCAGCGCCGCATCAATGTTCTCGATCGTTGAAGGGCTATCGGTCCAAACCTCTCCATCAAAGCCGCTCGACAAAGACCAATCAATGGTTTTTCCCCCGTCGAAAGCCCAGCTGTAGCCGGTTGTGAGTGCATTAACGAGTTGATCGTCGACAAGTGGACTGGCAATTTCCGCCGGTGTCGTATAAGCCGGAGGTTTTGTTGTTTCAATAAATTTTTCGATTGATCCAGAGGCTTCATTGCCGTAAAAATCACTGAATAGCGCGCCTGAGAATTCTATGGAGTAAGCTTGACCGCTCTCCAACAAATCACCTAAGTTTAAGAAAACATAGTCTTTTACCACCGCGACGTGGTTAGTGTCCGTCGTACTAACCTGCGCAACCACTTCAGAGGAGGCATTTTTGATATGGAAAACACCCGCATTAAGCGTTATGTTTTCATCAAACTGCAAAAAGTGAGGAGTAGTTGGGTTGACGATTACATCATCCAACGTGCTGAACAGTAGCTGTGGCCCCGCGCTGTCTGCTACGATTTTTTGACTTGTAGTCGAGTAAAACTCGTTAGGAAATCCGTCGTTATCCCAATAGAGCAAACTATAAGCAACGTGCTTGCCGACCTGTGAAGCAGACAGCAGTAAGTCAGTGCGTGTCTCGCCTTCAATAACAGACCAATTGGCTAGATCCTCGCTTTCAACCCACACGATAAATATCGCGCCGGGTGTGATGCCATTGTCATCAACGATTGAATACTGTGCGCTGACGGTCTCCCCAACCTCCAGGCTCCCACTTACAGAAGCGGTCCCGTATGGTTGGCTGTTTATTAAGGCGCGGTAGTCCACGCTGTATTCGTTAGATCCGAAGCTGGGTCCGACAACCGTCACGTAATAAGTGTCGCTTTGGCCAACATCAAGCGTGTAGTTACCGAAAGCGCCACTACCTACAGTTTGCCCATAAGAGTTATGGATTTCTATTGCTGGTATGCTGAATCCGTAGATGGTATTAGACCAATCCCAGTTATGCCCACGCGCTGAAATTTCATATGAACCGGGCGATAGGACCCCTAGCGAATAGGTATCTTTGTCGGGCACGTAAAACTCGGGGATCGACGCGCCATAGGCCGTGATACCTTCGACCAATTGGTACGGTGTAGCCAGACTGTAGGGAGCATCTAGCCATCCAGCGGAGTAGCTTAGCCCGGAGCTACCAAATCGCTCATCGATAGTGTAAAGATATGCCACACAGATCCCTAAACGCTAAGTCCAGCAAATTTTGGCTGATCTTGTTGATGCCTTATTAAGGTCCCTCTCGGCGCCTCAAAATAATAAAACTTTGAAACGCCCCGGGTTTTGAGGAGGCCAAGTAGTTTAGGTCATTCCGTTCCGTCTGAATCAAACGGGACCACCCACCTACTTAACTTCTACTTCATGCTACTGTACTTTTAACTAATATGTAAAGATACATAGGATATGGATTAAATTCCGTTTTTGACAAACCAATGCTTCGGGTTAGTGTTCGATCAATAATTTTCAATGCGACAAACTGATATTGCTGAATGTAAGAGCGCTCCTTCGACGGGACTTACTCACACCACCTATTGCGGCTTTGGCCCCTGTGTCTTGGGGCCGACCATGATTCCCAGCAGGTGACCGAGGTCTTCTAACTCCCGAAGCCGACGCATACCCAGTGCCCGTTCGGTTCGCGCTTTGCGCGTTTCAAAGCCGTGGATCGTTTTAGCCGCTGTTGTTTTGAACTAATTTGCATCCCGCAGTTTGTGGGGCAGGTTATTCGACTGAGACGCGCTGTTCAGCCACCAATACTTGACCTCAGCCACAAGTTGTTTGCGACTGCTTTCAGGTGATGCTGCATCTGCAGTCAGCCACCCTAGTGCCATTGTGCTCACATCGCCAATTCGAACCGGTTTAGGAAGGACGGCTGTTTCGCTAGAAGCAAAGCCTAAAAGCAAAGCATGTTTCGATCCAAAACCTGTAGCGAAAGTGACGAGCTGGTTGAAGTCAGGTGTGTTCCAGTTATTTTTAAGCTCTTTGTATTTCACATCGCCTATTGCTAGGTCATCTCCAAAGATCAAATCTGGGTTGATCGAAAGCCCTGAGTCACCCAACATGAACTTACGCTTTGTGATTTTTGGTGAGGAGATATCTTCTGCGAGGATCGACCTTAGACCATCCTCAATCAACTCTGGTGTTCGAACTAGAAACGCCAAGCCCTGTGTCTTGCCATACGTCGAACTTATTCCATAACCGCTCAAGATTAAAAGTGACAGTGGTAGGACTTGGCTGTAACTTGACGTCAGCCTATCAACCTTAACGCGTGTGTCAGCGTGTTCTAAAGGGCCCACACCATCCATCCGGTAAACCACTCTGCGTGCACGTGTTCGCACTGAGTCGCTCACAAGGCTTAAACGGGCTATTCGTTGACAAGCTGCTTTGACAACCCGATTGATAGGCGCGTCAAACGTCAAATCTTCAAAGCGACAGACAGCTACTTGGGCACCTTGATAAATTCGTTGGATTGTTTCCATGACCTGAATTTGCCCGGTGAGCATTTCAAGTTCAGCTTGCTCTTCTTTGTAGTCTTTTCGCAATCCAAAGTTCAGAAGTTTTTCGGCGCCCTCTACACACCAACGAGCCAGTAGCTCGACCATATCAAGGCCTTTGTCTACGGAGATTTTTGTCGTAGAAATTCTCGGGGCCAAATCTGAGTGTCCGACGATGTACCAAAAATGAGATGGGGGAATTTTGGGTTCTACGTTGATTTGAAACCTACCCACATTGACGACACCTACAACGTCATTAAAAGTCACACGGTAACGCCCACCAGCTTGCTCATCAATTTTGATTACTGAACCAACCGTAGCCGAGGCTTTAGACCCCCACCAAGTTTTTTTTGAGGCCAGTTCTTTACCTAGTGCAGATAGGTTTTGTGCCTCACCCTCGGTTAACTCAAAGGTCTGGGGCGCGTTCTCTACGGCGCGGACTTCAGTCACCATTGGTAGCATTCGGCCAAAAACGTTCTATTGAAAACTCTTTGGTCAATTCAGGCTGATCGAAAAAGAACTCTTCAATAAGTGGGAATATCTTGCGACGCCAAAGATGACGCAAATCCTTTGCCGTCAAGTCCTTGCGCATGAAGAAAGCATGTCCTATCGTGTGATGTCTGTCGAGTGCTTTCTCAAGCTCCAAGTTCAAGTCTTCTAAACCCTCAACCAGTCCAACGAAATGGCAGACATTGCCGTCGGTGTTGAAATGCCTGCGCAAAATATTGGCATCTGGCAGCAACTCAAAGACATCAAACCGTCTTCTCAGTGCTACGTCAACTGATCTGATGCTGCGATCCGCAGTGTTCATGGTGGCGATGAAGCGCAAGTTCTTTGGTAAGGAAAATTGTTCAGAGTATTGAAGCCGGATCGCCTCATCACGGTACTCAAATAGGAACATCAATTCACCAAGTACACGCGGTAGGTTCGCTCTGTTCGCCTCATCAATCACGAGCACGAACTCATCTCCATTTTCTGTTGCACCTTTTGCTCTGATTTGCTTGGCCAGCTCTAAAACCACACCATCTTGACGCTCAAAGGAAATCCCTCCTGATCGAGACGTCGGCCTAAGGCCTTCTAGAAAGGATTCGTAGCTATAGCTTGGGTGGAATTGCACGAAGCGAACTTGCTCGGTTCGGTCTCTTGTTAAAAAAAGCGCCAATTGTCTTGCCACCCAAGTCTTACTGGTACCTGGTGGGCCAGCGAGCATGATCTGAGGAGAAGGACCAAGTATCGCCTCGACCATTCCAGACAAGACCTCCTTGTCAAGCCCAGTTCTGTCAACGAGCCATTGCAAGTCGAGAGGTTCCGGTGCAGGCTCATGCACTTTTACTATTTCCATATGGGGTACCTCTTCATCGATCACATCATCAACAATAAGTTTGAAAACCGTTTCATTTATCGGCTTGATCGCATGCTGTACGTTGTAATTTGGCAGCGCCTTTATTTGCTCAAGCACCGCTTGGGTCATTTTCCTTGGCGGCAAAAATGCTTGCCATGATTCTGGTTCAAACTTCGCGACGTAATCCCGAATCCCTTTATCTTCTTTGTCTAGAGATGCAGGGGCCAACATACCGAATCCAAGAATCACAACGCCTGATGGTGACTTACTATCAACAACCACATAACCGCCGTGCATCAACTTTTTGTGATTTGGAACCTTGGTATTGAAGTGGTACTGTGTGCCCAGCTCATCGTGGTAGGGAGATGTTGAGTTAGACCGAATTACGAAATAGGTAGGTCCCTCCTTACTTCCCGCTGGTACGACTTCAAACCCAAGGGTTTGTAAAACTTGAAAAGTTTTGCTTCCAACACCGGCGGAAAACTCATCTGGTCGCAGCGTACGTCCTAGTGTGCGAAAGGTTGCTATACCTACTGCGGCCTTCGGTGAAAATCGTTCTCCCTCATGTAGTAGGTCGTAGTCGAAAGACGGACCAAACCCATGTAAATCTCCGCTTTTTATTTTGATTAAGGCATCGAGTACATCGTCTCGTTTGATAGCATTTAAAGGGTGCAGACTTTCAGTGGGTACGTTAATTAGTCTCTGGTCGACAAAGGCTTTAACTGACCCGTAGTTGGTCTCAAGTGCTTGGACGCGGTCTTCGCTAATCCGGGTAAAGCCCATGTAGCCCTTGTTTAACTGGTCTGCCAAATCTCTAACTGGGACATTTATCGGTAGCGGCTTTGATAAGAAATGTATCAAGCTCCATGTATTTCCTGCACTATCAGACCCCCAAATTGCATTCGCGAGTTCTTTATTCTCGAGCTTGGTCTTTACTTGGGCAACAAAGCGATATGTACTTGCGAAGACACATAATACCCAGTCACCAGGGTTCATTGACTCCCAGCGGGGCTTATTCTGTTTGCCGGGCACTGCCCCCCATGCATAGAGTCCTTGATCATCGTGGAGCTTTTGAAAAACGTGATGATTTTCAGATTGGCTGTTAGCTAATACTTTTTGTAGATCAAGTGGCTGCGTAATGGAGTCTTGCAGATGCGCTCTGGCGGCTGGATCGCCCGCCGTAAAAATGAAAATTTGCTGACCATGAGCAGCCATTCTGAATCCTTCCTAGTACGCGTTGTATTTTTTAGAACTGCCTTTAACTTTTTGTGCTGGATACTTTTGCGCGTTTTTTTCGATCTTCTTTTGGGCAGCATCGACAAGACTGACGTCCAGCTTATCTGCGATACGAATCAAGTAAAGTAAAACATCCGCGATTTCTTCAGAGGCTTGTGACCTCTGCGCCGGCGTTAGAGAGTTGCTTTGTTCCTCAGTCATCCATTGGAAGACTTCAACTAGCTCCCCGGCTTCAACAACAAGTGCCATCGCCAAGTTTTTGGGTGAGTGAAATTGATCCCAGTCCCTGTCGTTTGCAAACAAGCGCAGTTGATCGCGTAGGTGCTCGAGTTTTTGTTCTGTGTTCACTTTAGCTATGATTCGTGATGCTGTTGAGTATTGGGTATGCCACTATCTTAAGCTTGTACCAGCTATTCCCGATTCCTCTGAACTGCGCCTCCCAAATATTTCAGCAAAGTTTGATCTTTACCCCCTACAGCCAAGTAACGATGGACTGCTCTTCACAGAGGCTTCCTACCCGGCGTCTTGGGTCCCGTCATGATCCCTAACGCGTGACCAAGGTCTTCTAACTCCCGTAGCAAACGTATTCCCAGCTTAGCGGACCCCCACCGTACCCCACCCCCCACTTTCTCAAATGGGTCCCCCTGCGAGCACTTGTACTGTGTTTGGCTCAAACGATTTTAAAATCTAAGGGTCTCTGTCCAACGTTGGACGTTAACAGTGGTGATATCCAACAGCTGTTAACTGCGTCGATTCGCATTCTAAATGTTAGTTTTTCATTCCTTTGCCAATGCAATATTGTCCCGAATCCAGTAACAAAGTGGGTCTCTACTACTCGCACTAAACAAAATAGGTGATGAGGGGTGGTGCCGGATAGAAAAAGTCCGACTGCTCTCCACCCAATAGCCCATTGCAGCAGCGTATTTAAAGGCAGCGCCGCCACATGGATCACTAACCGTCAAAACGCGTAGTCTCTCAGTTTCCTTCTCAGCTCTTTTTGCTGCCTCAGCTCTTTTTTCTGCCTCAGTTCTTTTTTTCATTTGTCCCGCTAAATAAACACTATCTACTCTTTGTATTATTTTGTCCGCATCGGCTTCATCGCCTAGGACGTCCACTAACTTATTCAGATGCTTGATCGCATCCCTTGCGCCTATATGGATTAGCTTTCGTGCATAGATGAGAATTTTGGGGTTCGTTCCAAAGTGACGCTCTAGAAACATTCGTTCCATTTGCTCAGCCAGCGCATCACGCTTCTCGAACTGTTTCGTTTCCAGAATTTTCACTACAAAATTGAACGCTAAGGTGCGGGATGTTTGGGCTAGGGTTGACCTTAACTTGTTCAAATCCGGATATACAGAGCAAGCTGTTTCCCAGCGCTCGTCATAGTCGTGGATAGCCTCTTCAAACGCGTCTTCTGTTTCGTCTGTCTGTTCGCTAAAAGCCGATCGCGAATGCCCTCTTGATGCGTCGTAAGCTTTGCGCTTCTCCGGGTCGCCCAATACCCCATAAGCGACGTTTATCTTACTCATCATCCGGGTTGCTTCATCCTTGTCCCCTTTCCAACGGTCGGGGTGGTATCGACTCGCAAGGGCGCGGTAAGCCGCCGTGATGACTATCTGCTCCGCTTCGGGCATGACGCCCAGCGTTTGGTAGTGATCAGCTGCAGAAGTCATATTTGGTCCGGTCTGCGATTAAGTTGATGGTAAAAAGTCTGGTTTTAGGCGCAATGTTACTTTACGCTAGCATGCCAAGGTTCCGTCGAAATATAGCGTCCAGCTGCCAACACTTAACACTTTTAAATTAATTTTTCGGAGATTGACTCGGGTAGGAGAGGTATCGGTTTGCGCGCTTCCTTCATCGCGGCTTCCTACCCGGTGTCTTGGGGCCTACCATAATCCCCAGCAGGTGACCGAGGTCTTCTAACTCCCGAAGCCGACGCATACCCAGTGCCCGTTCGGTTCGCTCCGTGCGTGACTCATTTAACCCCTTGTATTTAGCTTTTGCGCAACGTTGTCGGCCTTCTGGGGTTCTAGGCCCCTTGGGTAACTCACTATGACCGTGGCAGACCGCTCGGTTTTTCATCGCGCCGCGTCTGCACTGAAGTCCGTTAGAGGATATGACTTGGCAGCGCCGACACGTGATGCG
>Ga0209405_1002854_pt1 | contig 10826 bp, 12 predicted proteins | sample COGITO_mtgs_1105_6_FD_184803 | JGI IMG/M metagenome (GOLD analysis project Ga0209405, IMG submission 184803) | Pelagic marine microbial communities from North Sea - COGITO_mtgs_110516 (SPAdes) (version 2) | ecosystem: Environmental > Aquatic > Marine > Epipelagic ...
TTTTTTCCTGCCCTGTCGGCAAGGCTTGTTTAGTCTTATTTCGTAAAGACGGCGTTATTGTCACGCGGTGCCGACTGTTTGGTGGAGGGCCACCCCGTGGAGGGCCACCCCGTGGAGGGCCACCCCGCACAAATACGCCATGTACTAATTCATCAGGAATGAATTAAGCCAACCAGAGGTTGCCCGTAGGGTGAGAAACAGGAACGTTTCACATCTAAGCGCCTCAGATTAACGCGGGGTCTGGGTACCAAGGCCGCTAAACGGGCAATAAATTCCAGCGGCTCAAAGTGCACATGACTGTGCCGGTCACCGGTGGTGCCGTCACGGTAGGGTGTTTTTAGTTTGGAACGCACCTTAGGGTAAGTCGTTATTGCCAACCTTTTTTATGATACCCCAGAGCGGGACTCTCTTCACAATAAGCAACGGCACAGCCTTTCGAGTTTACCCCTATCCTGTGAGTTGCTCATGACACCTGCATGGAGACTGAAGCCTGCCACATTTGCGGCACAGCCTGACGCAAGCCCCTGCTCTGCCATAGGTGCAATGTTTTTTTCGTCCTTGCTGTTTGCCTGTAGCGATGCGATAAGTAATGGATTACCGCTATAGCGTTTTTTTTATTTTCTTGTCGACAGCAATAAATGAAAAATTTATACACATCTCATCATTACTACCAAAACCTCCGTAAATTGGGTATTCCCAGGGATTGGTATATTCGCATTCAATGCTGATCTTGTAATCTTTTAAATCTTTTTCAGGTAAGACTTTGGGTTTGTGAAAGGTGAAATTCCTTTGCCAGTTTAAATCCCAATTATTGATTGTTAGTAATCTTTCACGGTTACCCAATGGATCATCAAGAAATACTTTTCCGGCCTTTCCGTAGCTGTGCATATGTATATTTGCAGAGTGTAGTTCCAGGTTTTTTATTTCTTTGGATTTTATTTTAAGTATTGACAGAACCCGCCGTTGAATTTTCCTAAAATTTTCTGTTATTGAATAACTTGCTTCTTGTTTAGAGGGAATTACCATGGTTTTATTTCCCTTGCTATTTAACCATTTTCTATTTGTAATTGTTACAAAGAACCCGGGTTTTTTAACCTCTTTCTTCGTTATGAAGTGCATTGCGCTGTTTTTATCTGATTCGCCTGGAGCAAACGCTGAGTAATAATGCATTTGTGCGATGATTAATGCACCAGGTTCAATTGGAATGCCTGTGTCTTTAGGAAATTGAATGCCATTCATTCCTGGAGCCCAGTGTGAAAGAAAATTGATTCCACTATTTATTTTTCTGCTTAATCCATCTTCAAGTTTGTCTAATGCTGCACGCACACTGGGGTTGCCTAAGCGATCAGGTGCTCCCCCCCCGAAACATTCATAACCTGATCCTTCTTCCTCTGATTCCATTTTTCTTAAATGAGGAGCAATCTCGGGGGTAGCAGTAAATAATATTAAGTGGTGTATGACTTTTGCGTTTCCCGGTATGGCTCTTAACCCCGTAATATAAGTCTTCTCTTTCTCTGGCCATTCCATCAAGAAGCAGTGATAGTCGTCTTTTTTATTCTGATTAGGTAAATAACTGTTGCCATTGTTAACAATAACTTCTTTATCTGATTTAAATGTTGAATTCTGGGCGGTATAACTGAGTATATTTTTAACTTTTATTAAAGCATTGTTTCGTGCGTAATTGTTTTCTCCCCATTGTGTGAAAGTACGTATCTCTTCTTTATTGAGAGAGTAGTCATCCTCATATTGTATATGACTTGGCTCTGCCAGCCAGGGCGGCATTCGGCGCTCTTCTACAGCCGATACCATGGCCGGTCCAAATTTGTAAGCTGTCTCAGGATTTTCAAATGAAAATGATATGCCTGATTCGGAATGACACAGTAGACAATGATTTTGAAGTATTGGGGTAATATGTTCTTCAAAGGTAATGTCGGCAGTGGCTTTTAGGCATATCAGCGCCGCTGTTGTAATGACTAAGAGTGATTTGGTGATTCTCAACCTATCTGGCTTCCACTTGTTGCATAGCATTTATTAACTGACTTTTTGATTCAGAGTTGAGGTGAGATGCGTAACGAAAAACGACTTTACCTTCTTTGTTGACCAATAAAATCAATGGTACAGCAGATACATTTAGTTCTGTTAGCAGGTTAGAGCTTGCTTCTGTATAAAAGGCATGTTGATATTTTGAGTAGAGCGTGTGTTTTTGAATATAAGTTCTGGCATTTTCATCATTGTTATCATTGTTATCATTGTTATCATTGTTATCAATGTTAATTGATGCAAAGTTTATCAGTGGAAATTGATCTAAAATCGGATCTAAATCCCATATGATACCCGCGCAGCTATGGCACCAGGGTGCCCAAAATTGAATTAGTGTAGGGCTTTGAGGCAATTGACTTTGTTTACCCTCCACGATAGTTTTGAGACTGTGATTTTTGGGTATTCGTTGTTCAGAGATTTGGTTTTTAGAAGAGTGTTCTTGATGCAACGGGTTTGATGGTTCTTTGGCCGCAAAGGTATTTTGAATCACAAGGGTGCTGGCAGTAATTGCCATAAACATGACTAAAGTAACTGGTACAGGCTTAAGTTTTTTCTTGGGAGTTCGTTGAGTTGTCATATCGTGTACGATTTATATGCTTGGGTTGAGTAATTGTTAGGATAATTATTATACAGAAGATGTAGCATTAGTCTTTACCTACGTAAATTGTTTGTGGGGTCTATATTCATTATTGTTGAAATAGACTTATTTATAAGACTATCTAATGCTGCTAATCAATGGAAAAAGTATAGCTTGAAAAGGTGGGAGACGTATCCTTACACTACGGTAGAAGCTACGGTAAAGGGCAGCTATTCCATACTTGCAGATTGTCGTATTAAAGGAAATTGGGCTAGCCTAGGTAAAACAAAGGGAAATTAATGGGTCCGTTGTAAGCGCTGGGGAGTTTTATCTTATTATGTAAAATACATTTACCAACTGCTCATAGCATTTTTTTGCTGAAAAGATTATTGAAAATTAGACTTGAGTCTTAGTTCCGGACCACCTTGAAATTTTCTGGACCCACTCTAGTTAGCCTATAAGTCGGTCCTACAGGAAAATCGCCTTTGATGACTTGAGTTTCACCGGTAGATCATTTCACTTCAATAGTGGATACGTTGCCAAACTCAGCCAGGCCAAAGTGAAGAGTTGGTGCATCAAATGATAGGTAGCCACCGCTGGTTTTGAGTTCTCGAATTTGCTTAAGTGAATCTTCAGGTCCGTAATGAATAATCACTTTGGTACCAATACCAAAGTGATTCCCTATATAGTCTCACAGTTCAATATCAATGCTGTTGCCAGAGTCCATTTGATTGAGATGAAAAATTGGCAAGACGTCAAAGGGGACTGTGATAATGTCCTGATCACCATCGCTATCTATATCGAGGAACGAGAATGCTCCTGCGGTTAGATGGCTGGTTAAACCAGCTTTTTCGGTTTGGTCAACAAAATGTTGGCCCTCTATATTGCGTAAGAATTTATTGGATGCCCATTCTTTTTTAATATTCACGCCATTAACTACATAGACATCCTGGCATTGATCGTTGTCGAGATCAGCAAAGCGTGAGCTCCAGGACCAACCGGTAACGTCCAAACCCCAATCGACAGAGTTTTCTGTAAAGCGCCCATCGGTTTCACAAGTAAACAGTAGATTTAGTCTTTTTACTACTTCGACATACGGAGTTTTTGGTTTTTCACTTTCCTTTACACGCTTCTCAAGGGTTGGCAAAGTTGGGCAAGTTCTTCCCATCGTGTTGAAAACAACGTGCAATATTTATTTTCCTCAGCCCCTTTCAATTAAGGTCGAGCCTTGAGACGGAATAGATTAGTGGTAATGCAATCTTTTTGGTCCAGGGGGTTGCAAGGTTCAGGCTGGCAAATGGCGTGGGTGCTTATACAGCTTAATGCAAGTTGGCTCTGAGCTCACAATGTTGTCGCCATTTGTTGCTGCTAATCTCCTTGCAGGCCTTTTCATTGGGTTTGAGGTTTAAGCGTGCTCGCTGACTGGGTTTGTTGCCTGTGGTCTGGGTGAGGAAAAGCTCCAGAGACAAGTCATTATTGATGTCAGCTGAGTCGTAACTCATGCTGGTGGAGCCGGATTTAAGTGATAGATTGTGTTCGCGCATAACCAGATTCAGTTCGCCAGAACCGTTACCAAAAAACAGACTATCCGGCACGCCAAAATCATTTGCAAAAATGATGTCCATATCACCATCCATATTCAGATCCGAAAATAATATCAAGAGTTTTGCTCCAGGCGGATCCGGTAAGAGTTCAGCTTGGTAACCAAGAAAACTTGGACGTAATAGTACGTTTCTGGATCGGTCGGTCGTGCGTCTATGTTCTTGCGTAACATAATTGCCGAGAGCGATTTCCAGCAGTCCATCCTTGTCGAGATCTCCAAAACCGACAGATAGTGCGAAGTCAGCCTCAACTTTGGGTAAAACGTGTAACTGGGTTGGTGGGAAATGACCTTGCTGGTTATACAATACAAAATTGCCTTTTTTAAATGCAGAAAAGAACACATCCAGCCATCATTGTTAAGGTCAACCCGCGCAGTAGTGAATATGGTTGTGTCCTCGAACCCATCAAACCCGAGACTGTGTTCGACGTAGTATTGCACCACATCCATTGCATATAAGCGAAGCTCGTTGTTGACTTTGATTAATAAATCGGTGCGCCCATCGTTATATACATCTCCGGTGGCGATGCCAGCTATTTATATAAACGGTAACAAACCGTGATGCATCGATGGACGCGGTAGGTAACCATCTATCCCCATTTGCACGCTGTCTGTGCGTCCGAAAGTTAATTCGTTGCCGCCCTGGCGATCATTATAGGGGCGGTGTTGTACCTGCAATTGTGGAGTGCTTAGAGATGGTAAATCTTGAAAGGCTAAGGCTGTAGTCTTTAGATCATTAATTAATTTGTCATCACTTGAGCGGTAGGGAGTGTTTCGCTCGATCATTGTAATCTCGGTGCCGTTGTCTTCGGAAAAGGCTTCATAAAATAATTTCAGATTACGTGCTTGCACATATTTACCAACATAGCTCGCTGTGAATCCATCAGCAGCACCCATACCGACTAACACAACAGCAATCGTGGCAGAAACTCTCCAGGAGATTGCATTGCCAATAATTGAAAACGAATACACACTGAAAATTCCCAGGGTAAATAACAGCACCATCACATAGCTGGCAGGTAAGCCCGCAGCATATAAAGCCGCACTTATGGCTACGCCAGAGGCGATAGGTACCGGCAAAAATAAACCGAACATGGCCGTCAGCCTAATGAATAGCAATTTCTTCCAACGTTTCACGTATTCGATATTTGCAGTAATGGTTTCCCAGGGCAACACACTGACCAGCAATGCTCCCAGCAGGCCTGCCAGCATCATCAGGGGAATGATTACTCTTATGATAAACCACAGATTATTGGCATAGGCTTTTGGATACCACAGTGAAGTATGCAGCCAGCTATCTTCTTGTTCGATGTTGATGCCAGCGGGATTGATATCGATTTCACACTGGTCTTCATGGTTTTCCTGGGCAATGGGCCAGCGTGAAAACAAATATTGGCTCAACAGTGGGATAAGAAGTAAGATGAAGCCAGTGCAAAAATTAGTTTCTGAACCACAAAGCGCAGTGGTAATAAAGTGAACATCATGATTAACATAATCACATTTAATGTGGGCGAGCTAATCATTGTCGCCAATGTTGTCTCGATGCGTGTCCCCGCATCATGCATACCACGAGCAATAGGCGCAAACACCCAGAGGTGCCCCAATAGCGCCCCAAAAAAAGTTATTGGCAAAATGCCCTTTAAAGTAACGTACGCGAAATAGAGGAATTAATGTTAAAAAAGCGGCTCCCAATAACACCCCAAAAATCATTCCTTGCTGATTGGTATGAGCCCAGTTAATGTTGGTGCAGGTTACCTTTTTCCATAACGGGAAGTGCGGCTTAACAGGAAATACAGCTTCGAAGCTCAATGGATCCTCAAAGCGTAGGTCAGCTATCATAGCAGTCTTTTCATTTAAAGCTGGATAGCGAGAGCCGCTCCAGAATAGGCCCATCAAAATCATGATGACCAGTAATGACAGGGTTAATTGCTTGTTATTGTTTATGACGCTCAACATGCTCTCAGGTATCGATTAGTATTATGCAAGGACATGAGTAACGGCTAAATGGTATTTTGTTTATGTGTATCTTATAAAGTAGCTGATTAGGTCCAGCTACTTTCATACCAAACATACAAAAGCTTAAACTTATATTGAACTATACCAATAACATCATTTGTTAATAATGCCGACATGAATTTAGTAGGAATCCTAGAAAATTCAACAATTCTGTCCCGTTTGCTATTATTTGCCCTGATTTAGCATTTAATTTATTAGTGAAAGGAATATGACAGCCAATAACAACAACGGCAGTAATCTTCAGTGGATTTTACCCTTTGTATTACTTACCGCCTTGTTGCTAGTAGAGTTACTGGTTGTGGGCCTGCGGGTGGATGCGCAAACTCTCGCAAGTAAGGACGGTGTGCTGGCATTGGTGCTGTCGAATATGGGCCACCTTCACGATTTATACTTGTCTTTGTGGTGGCCTTTCTTAATTTATTGACACCTCGTTTTAAGGTTCACATCCAGCTATTTTGGCGAGCCAGGGCCAGCGTAAAAAGTGGTATTGGTTGCTGTTGCAATGCATTGCTTTTATTTTCTCACCATTGAAATATTTGCAGGCAGTGCTGTAACGAGCGATTCGGCTTTGCTGATTGCTCTGGGATGGTTTTCGCGGCTGCTGTTATCGCCGTGTGCTCCCTTTTATATTGGGGCCGCTCAGTTTTTGGAATATTTTTTTAGCAAAAGAAAAATCAGCTTTGCTTGTAGCGGCCGCTATTGGTGTATTGACTTTTTTTGTCGCCAATTCTAACAGTTTTGGTATCCTTTGGACAAGATGACCTCCACAGTTTCTCAATGGTTTTTGGAGCTGATGTTTGATCGGGTTCATGTTGATAAAGTTAATTTAGCCCTTAGCGCGGAAGATTTTATCGTCATCATTGCGCCAAGTTGTCCCGGGTATGAGGGCATAGGATTAATCTCCATATTTACAGGCCTTTATCCTTGGGTATTTAAGCGGGAATTCCATTTCCCCCAAGCCTTCTTACTGTTTCCCATTGGCATTATTTCGGTCTGGGTATTAAACGCGCTGAGAATTCATCACTGATTGCGATGGGCGCTACCTTTTCGCCTAAAATTGCCTTGGAGTGTTTTCATGCACCGGCAGGGTGGATCTTCTTTACTGCGAAGGCTGTTGGCTTATTCTTGCTATCTCAATGTATCAAATATTTCTCTAATGAACACGTCGTTAAGGACATGCATTCTGATGATGTTGAACTGTCAACGAATTTGAGTATAGGTAAAATAAAACGTCATTTTTCCTAAAATTAAATTCCATGATGCCTTATATTTTCCATATTGACATCTATTTCATATTTTTAAGGGAGTGAAATTCGGCTATTTTTCGTTTATTAATCAACTGTTTCTACTTAATTAAGAATTCAAGACAAGCGCTTCCCGCTGTTGTGCAAACCAGCTCTGAATACTGCTTATGATGATGAACGGCTTTTATTCAAACAGACTTATCTGAGGCGGTGCTCGACTTTGTGAGGGTAATAATTAAACGACTTCGTCATTTTTTGTATTCAGGTGACTGAGTATCTTTTGGATCACCAATGGATGTGCAAATCGGCTTTACTGCCGATTTGTCAATGCTCGCTATAACCTTAACTGCACCAGCGCGATGCTCACAGGTTTCAATGTCGATGTTAAAAACCCGTTTAAGTCTTTGCGCCTAGGTCATCGATTAGTGTTTTGTGCCCGTGTTTTTTCCTGCCCTGTCGGCAAGGCTTGTTTAGTCTTATTTCGTAAAGACGGCGTTATTGTCACGCGGTGCCGACTGTTTGGTGGAGGGCCACCCCGTGGAGGGCCACCCCGCACAAATACACCATGACTAATTCATCGGGAATGAATTAAGCCAACCAGAGGTTGCCCGTAGGGTGAAAAACAGGAGCGTTTCTCATCTAAGCGCTTCAGATTTATGCGGGGTTTGGGTACCAAGGCTGCTAAACGGGCAATAAAATCCAGCGGCTCAAAGAGCACATGACTGCGCCGGTCAACGGTGGTGCCGTCACAGTAGGGTGTTTTTAGTTTGTAACGCACCTTAGGGTAAGTCGTTATTGCCAACCTTTTTTCTGATACCCCAGAGCGGGACTCTCTTCACAATAAGCAACGGTACAGCCTTTCGAGTTTACCCCTATTCTGTGAGCTGCTCATGACGGAGACTTAAACCTACCACATTTGCGTTACAGCCTGACGCAAACCCCTGCTCTGCCATAGGTGCAATGGTTTGCAAGGTAAAGACCTTTCGTCCTTGCTGTTTGCCTGTAGCGATACGGTAGGTTATTGAATACCCGTGAATTTGCAACATCGGATCGTTCCAGTCCATCCAAAGCCAGATAGTCATTATCATCCTCCCTAACTAATAGGCCCTCGCGCTCAAGAAAACCCGCCACACACTGGCTAAGGCGGTGAGTAAGACTATTCAGTTCACTTTTTGTCGACGCTTGGCATGAACTGGGAGTGCTGAACACGGATCTCAACGAGACAGGCGTACATCGAAGATATTTCGTTTCCTGGGAGAAAGATGACCAGCTCATAGAAAAATGGGGGAAAAGCAAAGCTAACGTGCTTTTAATTAGCTCAGAAATGTTTGTAATAAAGCTTGCCGAACTCAAAAAGGTATTTCCAGACGCAACCTTCATCTCCTATATAAGTTCCCCCTGGATATCATGGAATCTGCATATAACCAGCACGTGAAACGACAGCTTGAGACTTCACGATTCCAACTGGAATACCTGGGCACTTGCGGACTAAAAGAGCTATACAGCTACCTGGATGACAACAAGGCTAACGACTTTATTTTAAGAGCCTATTGGAAAAACCTGAATATCGTAGAAAATTTCCTTCCAATTTTTAAAATCTCCCTGAACCAAACTGCCAGCCGAAAAAGAATAAATACTTCATGTTATTATGAAGCATTGGAGTTTAAACGGTGGGCAAACAGATTTTTCAACATAAAAACAAGCCACGCGCTTGACAAACTATTGCAGGAGTATAATGGTGAAACAAAGAAATATTCGCTGCTTGCAGCCGAGTTATATGAACATTTCAGGGAGGAATCTTATCAGTACGTATTTGATCTTAGCAAAAAAAATGATATCGAAAACATAGACCAGCTTCTTGGCTTTATCAAGAATGCAAAACAAAAGACCTATGTGAACAAAGAACTCACAGAGCAACAAATTAAAAGAACTCACTTCTTTGTCTGGGACATCAGACCCAAAATATACGAAAAGTTACTGGTTGGTTACGAAAAGTTCAAAGGCGAGCAACAGGCTAACTAAGAATACTGGCAAAAAAAACCTATCTCCCCTCTCGTTCAAGGTTTTTCACTTCATTTTGCAAATAAGGCCATATATTACGGAAAATCGATTCGGATAATAACCTGTGGGCTCGGGAATTAGGGTGTCTATCGCCAGGATAAATTCTGTCTTTCGGTCCAATTAAGTTCGCAACGTCATCGTATACACTGAACGCCAATACATTGTTTACGAAATTTTGATACAGCGATTTCTGCATCTTTCGCTTTCGCTCGCCCTCACCCATGATCAATGAATTCGGCAAACCAAATACAATCAACGGCATATTAGCTTCACTTAAACGTGACGAAAACTTTTTCACTGATTTTGCCCGGGACACTTTCTTTTTTTTCCGATCCTCTTGTAAGCTTGATTGAGACACTCGCCAATGGGGAGCGTAGCCATACCAGCCCAATTGCTTTAAGTACTTCAACATGTCCTGAGCATAGGTTCTGATTGCTGCCAGGGAAAAGAAATCACTCAAATAATACCGCAACTTGAACGTTTTATTTTCCCTGAATTCACCAAAGTTTTTAGGCGCCCTGACTATTTTATTTAGCTTGGTTGTTACCAGCGGTAACATAACCAGATCAGGATTGAACTGAACCACCTGCTTCCAGAAATGAGCTTCTATCTGTATAGCCTTGTACCCACCAACTGCAAAATTGAGCACCTCGAACTTACCTGACGCCTTTTCATCAAGGAGCTCCTGCAGTTGCGCGGGCCAAGTCTGCTGATTAGAAACTCCCGAACCCATGGTTACTGAGGAACCAAGTACAGCAATCCTGAAAACATCATGAGCTTTTTCAATTGCCGCTTCTTCCCCCCTGAATCCATGAGAATTTGTTTTGAATGGTGCCCCCTTATAATAACCACTTTGCCCTGATGCCAGCCGATAACCGAGTCTGGGACTAGTATCGGGCACGACAAAATCAGAGGAAGTGATCGGCTCAGGGCTGTATCGCCAAAAAGCGTAAACGCTATCCGGCCCAAAATACGAGATACGGAATATTGCCTCCATCAGCAGGAAGAAGGCAATAACGGCCATTGCCATTCGCCAGGCCCTGAAATTGAAAATAGATGAATTCATGCAGCTTATCCGCGTTGTTTGCCCACAAAGGCAGTAAAATTAGAATATATATCAAAAACCGTGAGTTCGAAAGATCTGTCGATTTCATTGCCAGCGGATGGAATTACGACTTTAGGCAAATACCCCCTTGGAGTACAGTCGCTCTCAATAGGCTGCCGTATCTGGCCCGTGGTATATTGCACTAGCCCGTGGTATACTATCCCATTTTATCACTCGTTCTCG
>Ga0209405_1002859_pt1 | contig 10817 bp, 9 predicted proteins | sample COGITO_mtgs_1105_6_FD_184803 | JGI IMG/M metagenome (GOLD analysis project Ga0209405, IMG submission 184803) | Pelagic marine microbial communities from North Sea - COGITO_mtgs_110516 (SPAdes) (version 2) | ecosystem: Environmental > Aquatic > Marine > Epipelagic ...
TATAAATATCATTACAGATAAAAAAAAAACAAATAAAATAGAAATAGAAACTATTAACACTAAATTTAACGATGTTGCAGGTTGTGAAGAAGTAAAATTCGAATTAACTGAAATAGTTGATTTTTTAAAAAACCCAGAAAAATATAATAATGCTAGAGCAAAAATACCAAAAGGCGTATTATTAGAAGGACCACCCGGAACAGGTAAAACATTATTAGCAAAAGCAGTAGCAGGAGAAGCAGGTGTCCCATTTTATTACGCAAGTGGTTCTCAATTTATTGAAATGTATGTAGGTGTTGGTGCATCAAGAGTCCGTGACCTATTTAATGAAGCTAAAAATAATTATCCTTGTGTTATTTTTATTGATGAAATTGATGCTATAGGGAGAAAAAGAGGTTCAGGTTTGTCTGGTGGAAATGATGAACGAGAACAAACATTAAATGAAATATTAACTAATATGGATGGTTTTACATATACTACTGGTTTAATAGTAATAGCAGCAACTAATCGTGTCGATATTTTAGATTCTGCTTTAACACGACCAGGCAGATTTGACCGTAAAATTAATGTTGGACTTCCAGATAAACAAGGAAGAATTGAAATTATGAAAGTTCATTTAAAAAATAAAATCTTAGATAATGATGTAAATCTTAAAATTATATCTACTTTAACACAAGGTTTTTCAGGCGCTGATTTAGCAAATTTAGCAAACGAAGCAGCAATATTAACTGTTAGAAATAATGATACTAAAATATCACAATCTATTTTATTAAAAGCATTTGAAAAAAATAATATTGGACTACCTACTAAAATAGATACCAGACCTTATAATATTCAAAGGATTATATCTTATCATGAAATAGGTCATACTCTTGTAGCTTTAAAATTTCCTCATTTAATTAAGGTTGAAAAGGTTACAATTCAATCAACTAAAAATGGTGCTGGTGGTTACACATTATTTATCCCAAATGAAAATTTAGTTTCCTACCCAACTAAAGAATATATATTAGCAAGTATCATGATAGCTTTAGGAGGTCGTGTTGCAGAACAAATATTATTTAAAAATAAAAAAACAAATAAATATTTAGAAGAAATTAACGACTTATATATTACAACGGGTGCTTCAAATGATATAAAAAAAGCAAATGATTTAGCTAGATTATATGTAAATTTATTTGAAAATATTGGTATATACGACGATAATTCATTTCCAAATTCTGTAAATAAGTTAAGTGAATATTCAAAAGAAGAAACTGATAAAGCTATTGATAATGTTATTAATTATTGTTATAATAAAACTACTATATTATTAAATGATAATAAAGGTTCTTTGGATAAATTATCAAGAGAACTGTTAAAAAAAAAAAAAAAAAAAAAAAAAAAAAAAAAAAAAAATAAAAAAAATTAAAAAAAAAATATGAAAAAATATAATGAAAAAAAAAATATATATGAAAAGTCACTCGATAATATAAATAATAAAATATTATATAATAAAGGTTCAATATCTAAATACGACGGTTATTGTTATTTAGGTTATGATGACGGACAGAGGGAATGTGTTAAAATAGACAAGGGTTCGGTTTGTTTAAGTGGTAAAATATTCCCTTCTGAAGATATATGCATGATTCCAAAATTAAGGGCTTAATTATAATGACGTTTCAAAAGGGATATTATTAATATTTATTCCTTTTATTTTATATTCACATTTAGATATTTTTTCCTTTTCATTTAATAATTTCAATTGATATTGACTTATTCTTTTTGATTTAAAATTATCTTTCCAATTATTTGTTAATAATGAGGCATTTTTATACTGTAATACTTCATATTTTCTTCTTTCTTTCCTTGTTTCATATGAAAATTCATTAAATGAAATATTTTTACCATCAGCTCTTCCTTCTCTTGTTCTTATTATATTATTTCTTGATTTAAAAATCCTTAAATTTGCTAAATTAAAATATTCCGGATTGCCTGATTTAATTACATTGTTATTATTATCTATATATGTAGAACCATCATTTATACCTTCCCTTGGGTCTACATATCTAGGAAATCTTGTAAATTTGGTATCTTCATCATATATAGTTATACTTTTTGTTACATTATTTGGAGTTAGTACTAAATTCCAATTCGAACTCATATACTATTAATAGTTATTTTTATATTATTCAACCTGTTCTAATACAGGTTCTACATTATCTTCTGATACCGGTTCTAGTTTTTTTTCACTATTAGTTTTAATGTTATTATCTTGAAACATTTTTTCTTTAATTTCATCTAAATCAGCATTTACGCCTAGAAATTTATCTGTTTCATTTATATTTTCAATATTTACCAATTCTCCTTTATCGTTAATAGTTTGTGTTAATTTACTCCCGTGTATTTTAGCATTTTCAAGATTTTTTTGTATTGCGTTGAGTTTACTCTCTTTTGTTCTTTTTTCAAATTCTTCCTTTACTTTTGATTCATTTTTATACTTCTCATGCATTAAATCATTTAATTCTTTCTCAAGATATTCAACACGACCAGTCTTATACGATTCTGGATGAAAAGGAACCCATAATCCAACAGGTCCTACATATACATCATGGTTAGTATCAAATTGACGTATAATTTTACACCTTGACTCTGCCTCTTCTTGTGTAGGAAAAACACCTCTAACTTTTATACCTCTAACAGATGTTTGAAAATTGTTCTGTTTAGAAAATTCATTATCTAATTCTTCCTCATTATTATCAATAAAAGTTTTATAATCATCTTTAAATTCGTCAGATAATTTAAATTGTTCACTTTTAGTGAATGATTCAAATTCCGTATTTAATTCTTCAATATTTATACTATATTTAAATGAAATATAGTTAATAAATTGAGTAAATTTTGTTAAAGATTTATTAAGATCATATTTTTTTAAAAAACTTTCTAAATAAAAATCTTCCTTTTTCTTTATTATATTTTCAGGCGATATAAAAGATAAACAAACATACTTCTGTTGTGCTATTGGTTTATCTTCGTCTAACAAATCAACTTCATTTAATAATTCAACATTCATTATATTGTACAATTATTAAATGTTTATATATTTTTTTCTTTATAATAATTATAATGAATCAATCTTTTAATGACAAAACTTTTAAAGAAATTGTAAAAAGAATTATTAAATATTTAGTAGAAGGTTTAATGGTTTCTATTGCTGCTTATGCTATACCAAAGGTAAGTCTTAATATGGATGAAATAATATTAATTGCTTTAACTGCCGCCGCAACCTTTAGTATTTTAGATACTTTTATTCCTGTAATGGGAGATTCGGCAAGGTCTGGTGCTGGACTCGGAATTGGTGCTAATTTAGTCGGATTCCCAGGTGGTTTATAATGTTGAAATAAATTCCCATTTTAATTCATTGCATATTTTTTTCCATATCTCGTCTTGTTCTATTTTTTTTTGGTCTTTTAGCATAGGAAAATATGGTAAATATTTATTTTCTCCTAATAATTCACATAATTTATATAAAGTATAATAATAATTCAAAAAATTTACACGATCATTCGGACAAAATTTTGAATAAGGTATCTGTATATCCATAAATAAATTACATAAAGTCTCTTCGAGTTTTGGTGTCATTACTGGTGGTTTTATACCTAATCTATCTTTTATGAATGGTATATGTTCATAATATTTATTATATCCTAATTTTTTTAGTATATCTTTTGTTTTCTTATTTGTTAATTCAGATAATTCAATTCTTTCTTTTTTTATCTGTTTTTTTATATTTATTATAATATCTTTAGGAATGTCTGTTGTTTCTTTTGCTTGAAATTGAGATAATATTTCTCTAAAATGATTTATTCTTTTGTAAGCATAAAAAGAAATTTCCTTAGGAGGTTCTTTATATGTTGGTTTATCATTATCCACTAAATATATTTCACTTATAAAACAATTATTACATAATATCATTCCCTCATGAACAACCTTTATCATTTCTCCTACATTACAATTCTTACAATTTGAATAGTTATAAGTATATGTATTTATATTTGTATGAAAAAAATTATTTTTTTTCATATAATTCTTTATTGATTCATTTAATTTTTCATGATCTTCATTCATATCTTCATTATCTTTAATTTTAAAAAAACTATTAATTATTTTTTTAGGGTTTTTATTTTTTTCTATTTTTTGTTTACATTCAAAATAATCAAATAATTCAATTGAATTATTTAGGAAATAATCATTCTTCTTTTTTGTTATTTTTTTTTTTAATTCGTTAAAATTACATTTTGTTGATGTTTTGCTTTTATTTATTTTTTCGTCTTCTATTTTTAAATCTCTTATATACTTACTATATAAATTATCAATTGTATCATCATTCATATATTTATATTTGTTTTTTTTTTTATATTCTATTTTTTTTTTTCTTTTAGTATATTATAATGGGTGGTGGATTAATGCAATTAGTAGCTTATGGCGCCCAAGACGTATATTTAACTGGTAATCCGCAAATTACCTTCTGGAAAGTTACTTACAGAAGACATACCAACTTTTCGATGGAATCTATTGAACAAACTTTTAACGGACAAGCTGATTTCGGTAGAAGAGTAAACTGTACCATTTCGCGCAATGGTGATCTTGCTTACAGAACTTATTTACAAGTAACTTTACCTGAAATTAACCAAAGTTTAAACACTTCTGGTGTCGGTGCCGTATATGCAAGATGGTTAGATTTCCCTGGTCATCAATTAATTGAACAAGTTGAAGTTGAAATTGGCGGTCAAAGAATTGATAAACATTATGGTGATTGGATGCATATTTGGTGCCAATTAACTCTTGATAAAAATCAACAAGAAGGATACAATAAAATGGTTGGACAAACTACCCAATTGACCTTTATGACTGATCCTGACTATGCTGATATCGATGGTCCTTGTGATTCGAATGCTCCAAGACAAGTTTGTGCTCCTAGAAATGCCCTACCAGAAACTACTCTTTACATTCCTCTACAATTCTGGTTCTGTACTAATCCTGGACTTGCTCTACCTCTTATTGCTCTACAATATCACGAAGTAAAGATTAATCTAGACCTAAGAGCAATTGATGAATGTTTGTGGGCTGTAAGTTCTTTAGATTCGGCCTCTTCTACTGAGGTCAAAGTTACTGCCGCATACAGCCAATCCTTAGTAAGTGCTTCTTTGTATGTTGATTACATTTATCTAGATACTGACGAAAGAAGAAGAATGGCTCAAAATCCAGCTGAATATTTGATCGAACAATTACAATTCACCGGTTCGGAATCGGTCGGTTCTTCTTCGAATAAAATTAGATTGAATTTCAATCACCCATGTAAAGAATTGGTATGGGTAGTTCAACCAGATTGCAATGTTGATTATTGCTCGGCTACTCAAGGAGATACCACTCTATACAAAACTCTAGGTGCTCAACCTTTCAATTATACTGACGCACTTGATGCTCTTCCGAATTCTATTAAAGCTTTCAGCACAGAAGAAGCTGTGGAGGGTTCGAAAGGCTTTATATCCGGCGACGCGTTCCAACAAGCAGCTGTTCCTAGTATTTCGACTGATGCTGTCAAAGCCGACACCACCCCCGCCAATATCTTATGGAATGAAAGCACTGATAAATGGGCCACAACTGGAAGCACCGCATTGGCATCCGGTGTTTCTGACGCAGGTGCTTTCGTATTGACCGAAACCTCGTTAGATATGCATTGCTGGGGCGAGAATCCAGTTGTAACCGCCAAATTACAACTTAATGGTCAAGACCGTTTCTCGGAACGCGAAGGAACCTATTTCGACCAAGTCCAACCATTCCAACATCACACTAGATCCCCAGACACCGGTATTAATGTTTATTCGTTCGCACTTCGCCCAGAAGAACAACAACCATCCGGAACTTGCAATTTCAGTCGTATTGATAATGCTACCTTACAACTTGTTCTATCTAATGCTACCGTTTCTGGTACTGGTACTGCTAAGGTAAGAGTATACGCCAGAAATTACAATGTATTAAGAATTATGTCTGGTATGGGTGGCCTTGCTTACTCGAATTAGAACGATATTTAATTAGATTTTTATTATTAATTATTAATAATAAAAATATTTTAAACAATAAATATTATATAATATATGGATATTTTTGAATTGAATAAAAAAACAAGAACAGATATAATAATATATAATACATTTGACATTAGAAATATTGTATCTTTATTAATAAAAAAAAATATTTTAGATGATGCTATAGTATTGATGGAATATATAGATGATTTTAGTTCCACAAATGAATTATTTATACATTGGTTAAAAAAAAATAATAAATTAAAAATGAATGATAAAGACATAATTTTTTTATGTATCAATGGATTACTTAATCAAAGTATAGGTATAAATATTAGTAAATATATTAAATATTGTATTCAATCTAATAATCTTTTATTTATAAAATATATAATTAAAAAGTACAATATAAAAAAAATAAAATTTAATTCTTTTTATCATTGTAATAATTATATTATTTTAAAATATATTATAAATTATACTACATTAAATAAGTTCCAATCTTTAAAAATGATTAAAAAAATTTGTAGAACTGGAAATATTTCTTCATTTATTTTTATGATTGAAAAATATGATTATATTTTAAAAGATAATCCCCAAATTCTTTTTAAAATAGCATTTATAAATAATAATATAGATATATTAAAATATTTATTAAGTTATGATGTTAAACTTTGTTTACAAGTAAAACCATATTATATTATGGGTATAAAAAATATGTCATATAAATGTATTCAATATATTCATTATAAATTAACAACACTATCTTATAAATTATACAATACTTCAGAATATAATGATATATTAATTTATATAATATCTACACGTAAAAAAATACCTATATTATTTTTTAAATGGTATTTAAAGAAGTTTTGTCATATTGTTAATTACAACTATATTATTAAAAATTTATTTGATTATAATCATTTAAATATTATAAAATTATTAAGTAATTTTATAAATTATAAATTTATAAAATCTTATTTTTTAACTGCGTGTTATAATGGTAATATAAATATTGTAAAATTTTTACATAAAAAAATAAATAAAAAAAATTTAATAATTGGTTTAAATATAATTTGTAATAATAATCATAATGATTGTTTTGAATTTTTAAAAAAAAAAACATCTCATAGAGATTTATATGCTTTATTATATAGATTAATTAATAATAAATACAATAATACATTCATTATAAAACAAATATATTTATATATTAAACCTATTTATCCGTTAAAATTACCATTATATTTGTGTTTAAAAAATGATTTTATATGGTGGATTAAATTAAATGAAAAACATTTTATAAAATTTTTAGATTATTATCTTAATATTATTTGTTATTTTGGATATTTTGACACATTTTTATATATTAAAAAATATTTTACTAAACAGCATTTTAGAAAGGCCTTTAAATTATCTTGCGAAGAAAAAGAAGGTATATTTATAGCTAAATGGATATATCATAATTATTCTATTAATTTAAAATTAATTGAAGACTCATTATTTTATTCTAATAATATAGATACTATAAAATGGTTGTTTAAACTAAACCCTAATATAGACTTAAGAAAAAATAATAATGCATATTTTATTTATAACTGTATTAAATCTAACATCACAATTGTTGAATGGATTAAATCAATTTATAATCATTATTCTTATACTGTTTATAATGATATTATTTTAGAATATACTATAAATTTATATTATACAAAACAAAAAAACATATTTATAAATGAAATATGTTCGATATGTCTAACTAAGAATTCTAATTGTATTACTACTTGTAATCATATGTTTTGTTATGATTGTATTAATATGTGGTATTTAAAAAATAATACTTGTCCTATTTGTAGAAAAATTATTAATGATGTTATTCTACACTAACAACCTTTGCTAAATTTCTTGGTTTATCTGGATTTATATTCATATTAATAGATATATTATAACATAATAATTGTAAAGGTATTATATTTAATATACACTGATATGTTTTATTTGTCCCAACATATATATCATTTATACCTCTTTCTATATTATTTGTTATAGTTATGATATTACTATTTCTTGATTTAATTTCTTGATATATATTATTATTTTTAGTTTTATATTTATCGTCACTATTTATTAATATAACAGGGAAATCCTTGTTTAATAAAGCAAATGGTCCGTGTTTTAAAGCACTCGAAGAATACCCCTCAGCGTGAATATATGTTATTTCTTTCATTTTTAATGCTGCTTCTTTTGCTATATGTTCATCATTATGCTTTCCTAATATAAAACAATTATTATTAATTATATTTAATCTATTATGGTTATATTGATAATTATTTATAATTTCTTCTATTTGTATTGGTAACTTTTTTAAATCATTTATGATATTTTTATGTTGATGCGTTTTTCCTTTATGTAATTGTACAAACCATAAAGATAATAAGGATAAGGTCAATACTTGACCTGTAAATGATTTTGTAGATGCAACACCTACCTCTCTTCCAAGATTCATATAACATCCACAATCTACCATGCGTGCTATTGTTGAATCTACATTATTTATTATTCCAATCTTTATATAATCATTTAGTATTTCAGAACATATTTGTAAATCCTTTGTCTCTCCAGATTGTGAGACAAATATAAAAACACATTTACCACGTCTTGGTATATCTTCTTTTGTAAAATTCGCACCATCAAATACCTGAATTGTATTTAAATTTGTTAATGTTTTTAAATAATTACATCCTATACAACACGCATAATACGATGTTCCGCAACCTAATAAAATAATATTATCACATTTTTTTATTTCATTTTTGTACTTTATTAAACCTCCAAATATTATTTCATTATTTATAATCCTACTTCCATTATTTGTTATTCTATTTACAATATCTGTTTGTTCTTTTATTTCTTTTAGTGTCCAATATCTTTCATTTAATTCTTCTACGTAGTTTTTTTGTGCTATATGAGTTTTATAAATTTTTTTTTTTTTTACATCTATGTTATTATTTATAATACTTACCATACATATATCATCTGATTCTATTTCCAAATAATTATTTAATTTATTACAAAATCCAGATTGTTCTGATGCAATTATTGCAAAGGTTTCACATATTCCTATTAATAAAGGACTTCCTCTTCTTGTACAATATATTGTATTAGGTTCGTCTATACATTGAATACATAACCCCCAAGTCCCGTTTAATTCGTTTATACTTTTATTAATTGCTTCTTCAACATTATTATATATTTTATAATAATAAGATATTAAATTAGATATTACCTCTGTATCTGTCTCCGATACAAATACATAACCACTATCTATTAATTTTTTTTTTAATTCTTTATAATTTTCTATTATACCATTATGAACTACCATTATTGTTCCATCGCTACTCATATGAGGATGTGAATTTATATCGTTTTTACAACCATGAGTTGCCCATCTTGTATGACCTATTCCATTTATACTTTCTGGATAAGTATATTCTTCTAATAATTCTATTGAATCTTTCTCATTAGTTGAAGCGAATTTTTTACCTGCCCATGTATTATTATATATTAACGATAATCCGGCCGAGTCATATCCTCTGTTTTGTAACTGTCTTAATCCTTCTAAAATATGTTTTGTAGTATTTTTACCTATACAAGCAATAATACCACACATACTATTTCTATTAATTATTGTTTAATTTATTATTAATTAAATAAATATAATTAATAAAATTAATGAATATTGATAAAACATTTATTATTAATTTAGAATATAGAACAGATAGAAAAAATAAAATGATAAATGAATTAAAACGTGTAGGTATTACAAATTATGAATTCTTTAAAGCAATTAAACCACTAGAAAAAGAAATAAAAGAGTGGAATATAAATTATTTAAATCCTTTACCACAATGGATTATTAAACGTGGTAATATTGATCCTTTAAAATATAAAATTGGTTCATTAGGTTGTCTCAAAAGTCATTATGAAATTATTAAAATGTCGTATGATAATAATTACGAAAATATTTTAATTTTAGAAGACGATATTACATTTTTATTTAATGAAAATTTTCATTCTTTATTAACAAAATTGTCACCACATATAAATTTAATAAAAGATTGTTTTGGCTTACTATATTTATCTGGTAATCATTTAGGCGGATTAATAAAACAAATTACACCTAATATTTCTTTAATTAAAGGTATACTTAGCACAGGTAGTTATATTATTAACAGAAAAGCTATGAAAATGATAATAGACCAATTAATTAATTATGACAGAGAAATAGATGTTTATTATAGTAACATTTTACATAATAACATTCATTGTTTTTGTTTTATACCACACTTGACAAAACAAAATGAAGATTATTCTGATATATTAAATAAAAAGGTTAGGTATTCTCTAAAAGATACTTTACATTAAATATATTACAATTTAATTATATTCGTTATTATTATATGAATATAATAATAAAATTATATCAATGAGTTACGATATTATAGATGAAATTATAGATGAAACAGAATCAGAAGAAATTTATAATGAATTAGTTGTTAAATATAATAATTTAGAATACGAATGTTACACTTTACAATCAAAATATAATGAATTACTCTATAACTATAATAATGAATATCGTGAATTATTAAAAGATGAAATTTATACTTTACAATTAAAATATAATGAATTAGTAAAAAAATATATGAAAAAACAAGAGGAATATTGTAATTATTGTCATGATTTAGA
>Ga0209405_1002864_pt1 | contig 10799 bp, 9 predicted proteins | sample COGITO_mtgs_1105_6_FD_184803 | JGI IMG/M metagenome (GOLD analysis project Ga0209405, IMG submission 184803) | Pelagic marine microbial communities from North Sea - COGITO_mtgs_110516 (SPAdes) (version 2) | ecosystem: Environmental > Aquatic > Marine > Epipelagic ...
ACATTTAAATCTATTGTAATTGCGAACTAATGAACTAAAAAATCTCGGTTGATTTGGTATAACTCTATCACTCCATAAATCTATATTTAATAATTTATGTTTTAAAAATAAATAAACTATTTCATCATGTTTAAGATCTATATTATTATGAATTAAATTAAATGATTTATCAAAATCTTTAAAATTACAAAATTTAAGAATATCATATTTTTTATTTATATCAGTCCAACCTCTACCATGGAAAATATTATAAATTTTATCATAAATATCTTTATAACTAATCTGTAAAAACATTTCTAATAATTCACATCTATTAATTGGAAATGTTGTTTCCTTTTCTGGTTTGGGATTCATATATTCAAGATATGGAATTTTATGTTTATCACTTGTTGAAATACAACCCATTTCTAATCTTGTATTTTTTTTTGGATTATATATCCCAATTAAAAAACCCTCATAATTATTAGTACCTATATATGGAATATCATTTGGAAAAATAACTTGTAAATAATATTTATCTATATTTTTTTTAAAACCCTTAATTGTATGATGGCTCATTATATATCTCCATTTTTTAACACCTATTGGTTTTTCTGTCTTCCCAACATACAAACAATCATTAGTAAGTTTATCAAAGAATAAATAAGTTAATAAATAAGGTAATTCATTTATAATTTTTCTTTTTAATAATTCAGTATCATTTATGGTTTTAATTAACATTTGATTATTTTATATTCTTTAATATATATAAAATATAAACTTTATATTATTTTTTTAAAAAACAAACCATCAAAATATATTTCATATCTATCTGTATCATTACAACAATTTATATATGTATCATAACCATATCTTAATTTATTTATAATTCTAATCCACATTATAAATATATCATTTATTTATTTTTTAAAATAATAACATCTTCAAGATCAAATTGTCTAAATTTAATTAATGACATTACACATGATAAGACCATTAAATAATCGGTTGCTCTAACCTTATAACAATCTTGTTTTCTTTTATGTATAGTTTCTATACCCTTTTTATATGTTTCAATTTGTTTATCAATTGATATATTATTTCTTAATCCATCCATTACAAGTTTCTTTCCCATCTCATTATAAATTTTATTTATATCATCTGTATTAACTTTAAATTTACATAATCTTTTATCTTTATAAAAAATAAACATTTCATATTTAGATTTTTTCATTTCTTAATTATATATAATATATTATCTTTATATTTTAAACATAATCTATAATTATACATATAATATTAATAAAAAATGGTTATAATCTATTATTATACATATAATAACCTTATAATCTATCATTATACGCCTTTATTCGTTATATTATACATATAAAAGGGTTTAAAGACTAATTAATTTTAAAATTAATGGTTCTTTAAGCATTAAAAGGGGTATAATAACGGATTATAACGATTAAATAACCATATTATAAGGATATAATAGGTATAATAATAGATTATAACCATAAATAACCAATAATAATAAAAAATATATGTAAAAACTTAAATTAATTCATAAAACCCATCTTTATTTAATGTAACCTTTATATTTTCTTTAACAACTTCATATTCTTCTTCACTACTATCACTTTCTAAATCACTTATATCACTTTCACTTTCATAATCACTATCACTATCTTCACTATCTATAAAACCTTTATCATTTAATTTAATTTCTTTAATTCCCCGAGATTGTATATCTCTTAATTTATCAACGATTTCTTTATTCCCATTTTTAACATGGATACTTATAATTTCTTCAATATCCATAATCATTATATATATATATATATAATAATAATATATATTTTAATTTTAAACTTCCATAATAGATTTATATGCTGTATCAAAGGTTGCTCCACTTTGCATTAATAATACTATTCCTTCATATTGTTCTTCGGTTGCTCCTAAACATTTTTCGGTACATTCATTCGCTTTTTTTAGATCTCCACCCAATATATTATAAAATATGCTGTGAATGGAAGCATCTAATTCACTACCATCTATTCCAAGTTTTTTTAACCATGCTAAATATTCGAGTTCTTTTTCTTCCGTGTCAAGTCCAAGGAAAGTCATTCTTATTATATATTATAATAATATATTATATTTTAATATTTCAAATTATTTTTTAATTAATTCTTCAATTATATTTTCTGGTGGTTTTTGATTTCTTAATATTTTATATATAACGGAAGACCCTTCATCTATATTTGCTATTGTTCCGTCTGGGTTTCTTATTTCAGTTCTTACATCACTTAAAATAGATTTTTTTGTAATTGTAAATTCTAATGAAGATTCTGTAAAGAAATAATCATTATTACTATCAAACTTGGAACATATACTCATAATTGGTAATTGTGTTCCCGCACTATCACGACCACCACCAATTCCATTTATATTGGATATTAAACTTGAATGAATTGAATAATATGGTTTAGTCATAGATTTTGGAAGATTAACCGCTGATATAATAATTGATTCTGTTTTCTCTACTACTTGGGGATATTGTGTTACATGATCTGTGGGTGCTTGTGCTAAAACTCTAACGGGTTGGTCGGCGTCGGATGGAGAGGTTTTCCATGCTTTGTCTAAATTTGGTGCGATTTGGGTATTACTTGACCCCCAACCATATTGATATAATGTTTGTGGAAATTGTATTGAATTATTAAAAAATCCAGCTCCAAAGGGATTTATCGTCCAATTTTTAATATCATTTGGTTCTACATCCGCATTTGTTGTAAGTCTATATATATTTCCTTTATTATTATTTGTAACTCTATTGCTTAATGTATTTGTTGATGTTGCTACTGAATTTAATTGTTCGTATGTAAATCCCATAGTGTCCCATATACAACCTTTCCAATCTGTCGGTTTAATTCCAAAACTATCAATATATATTCCCCCATGACTATCAAATATTACATTCTTATCTACGGCTTTCATTGGTGGTTGAAGGTTTGTCTTTAAGGTCGGTCTAAAATCATTTATCGTTGTTGCAAGATTATCCCCCCTTTCCGCAAAGTCTGACATATTAGTTGATATGGGTGGGCGAACAAATGGCTTCTCATTCGTATAAGGCATTAAAACTGGTGAAAATCCAAAATTATTTTGTGTTGGATTAATTTTATAAACTACATCTTCTTCATTTACATTTATGGGGACATTCTCATAACCCGCTATATTTCCAGTATTTAATTCTAAACCAGCTAAAAAATCATCATTACCCCGATTATTTGCTGTATGAAATCTTGTGAAGCTAAACCGATTAGAAACTGAATCATAAATAATCGCTGGTGAATTGGCCCCCATATAAACTTGGGTTGAAAATTTAATAGTTGGGGTTAAAATTTGCTTCATTCGTTGTCCCGTATGAGAGGGCGATGTATAGTAATGTGCGAAACCCTTTGCTCTCGTATTTACAATTGCATTCGTCCATACGGGCATATTATATACAATAGCTTCTTCGTTTGTTACAAGTGCTTTTTCATCTTTATTAGATTTAGATGGGGCGCTCATAGAATATGGAGCCGTTCCAGAATACGGACATATTACAGATGTTGAAAATGCTGTTAAATTAAAATCATATCCACTTCTTCGCCCAACCCTTATAACTGGTGTATCTAATGTTAATACTACATCATTTATTTTCATCCCAGCTGGTGATTTATCTGTAAATAGTGATGCCCCAATACCTTCTAAATAATCGGTTCTAATACATATTAACCATATTGGATTAACGGGTTGATAATCCCCCCAAGGGACAAATTCCGCGTCGTCGCTTCTTACTGCTTGTGCGAAACCCATAGAAAATTTTAGTGATGTATTAGTGTATTTTACATCAACTGGATTATAATATGTATCTTCTGTGTTTTCGTCGTATTGAAAAAATACAGCTCCAGTCCCCGTATTCTCTACACCGTTGTCTTCACGCATACAACCACTTCCAAAACTTTTAACAACCTTATCTGTTCCTTCGAGTGGGAAATGTGTTACATTTTCTGTGGGTCTTAATCCACCAGCCAAAGAATTCATAAATCTATTCATGTGAAGAAATCTTGATTTCTCTGGTATTAAATTTGTTGTATCACTTGAAAAATCATCTTGTAAATGTAATGATTCCCACATTTCGGGATATAATTTTTGTGATTTAAAAAAATTAGATAATTTTGTTAAATTATCTCTTGTATATTCTAATTGAAGAACAACGGGGCGAGAATTTCTTGCTGCTAATTGTATATCATTATAAATTCCAATTCCATCATATATTTTACTTTGACCGATAAAAACACTAGAATATATTGGTTCTATTGTTGGAATTAATACACTATTAAACATATCTCGTCCAGCATCCCAAATCTCGGGTCTCTTAACTGCTATAAATTGAGTGATAGATGCTTGGTATTGATAATTTAAAAGGGCATCTTCATTCGTCCTTGCTTGATAGTATCCAGCATTTCCCGTTTCATAGTAATTAGAACAATTAAAAGGTTTAAAAGTTGTGGATTCAATCGTCTTCGCCAAACTTCTTTCAAATCTATTTAATAATGTAATTGGTGTTGTTCCATCAATTTCAAATTGAGTGTCTAAAATACGGAAATCATCTTCTGAATTTTGTTCGTTTAATTGACTTGTTAATTGTGTTGCGATTGATTCGGGGGTGTTAAATCCTTCACCCACATTTAATGTTTTTAATTCTCTATATCTATAATATTTCGGTTCAACCCATAATAAATCCAAATCTGTTACAATACCAGCTCCACCATATGAATAATCAACATAATCTTTTGAATATAAAGTATATCTTGAACCATCTATTCTCATTTTAAATCTTAAATGTCCCGATGTCGCATCATCAATTGCTGTTGGATACTTATTCCAATCTGCTACACAATAATTTTTGTTGTATATTTCATTTTCAATTGTTAATCCCGTTGTTGCGCTTGGAATATCTTTTGTGAAACCCATAAAATCTGCTCCCGCTACTAAATAATCTGCTGTGGTTGGATGGTTTGGTGAAACTCGTGGAACACCACTCAAATCTCCAATATTTTCATCGGGTGATACAAACCTTCTTGGAAGATTTATATATTCTGGATGTTCGCTTGCTGTTATATAATATCCAATAGTTATATTTGCTTCATTATCTTTTGGAATATATTTATACTTTTCTTCTGTGGTTGTAAATGCTCGAAAATATCCCATTCTATATTCATCACTTGTCTTATCTGTTATTTTTTTAGAAGGTGTAATTTTAGTATATGTTATTTCATTTGGATTTGCTGGATCTACATTCCATTTATCTTGTAACCTTTTAGACCCTTGGAATTCTATGGGTTGAGATTGACCCGCCCCAACTTCATTAATAAAAGCGTGTTCTACACTAACCATATCACCCACATCTAAGATAACACTTTGATTTAATGGATTTGTAAATGAACCCGTGTTGGTTTCTAAATCTGCTCTACCTTCCACAGATGCCGAGCGATTACAATTAATTAATTGAATATCTGTGTATTCGCTCATATTATATTATATTATTATATAATATATAATAAATTAAAACTTAAAAATTAATATTAATTGGATTTGATATATCCTTTATTTACCATGATTTGATATTTTAATGGATGTTTTGTTTCAAATGTTTTTAAATTATCTTTTTTTTTATAATAATAAAATAATTGTCTTGAACTTAAAAATTCTTTATTATTTTGGTATAATATACTTTTTTGTTCTTTGTTATTTTCATAATGATTTTTTGCCCTTTCTCTATTTTTTAAAATGAAATCTTCATCTATTTTTTTTACTTTATGATAATATTCTTTTTCACGATTTCTTTTCTTTTTGTAATTATTAATAATAATGTCAATTTGTTCTTGGCTTAATTCCATTTTTATTATCTTATATATATATAATATATTTTATTTTTTAAATATATAAACATAAAAAATATTATGGTGATTTTCTAATATGTAAAACTACAATTGTTTTTCCAGTAAGAGAAGTACATAGAACTTCATTATCATATACAATATCTAAATCAATTTCATTTAAGAATAATTCATTTGGATTATTTAAATCTAAATATACTCTTTCATGGGGTTCGAAATATAAACCCCCGACTTCATTACCACCATTATCAAATCTTGGAAGGTGAGCGATAATTTTAGACGACGAAGTCCCTTGTTTTCCATTAACCGAAGATTGTGTTAAATTATTAACCCTTACAAATAATGAAACATTATTAACTACTTTTGGAACAGATATAGATGAAATTGTTTGAACTACTGCTGCTGCTACTGCTGGGTCTGGTGCTACACTCATTCCAACAAATCCAAGAGTGTTGGCGGTATTTGCTGATGCTGTGTAAAATTTCCCATATAAAATAGATGGAGCAGTTATTAATTTATTTACATATCCTTCCATGTATCCATTATTAGTGGGGACGGCATCGGGGACATATCCTAAATAAGTTCCACCACCTTTCAATCCAGTTATTCCATTTGGAATATGGTTCATATCATTCCAAGGTCTATTTTCTATATCATGACACCATTTTTCTAATCCTTGCTGTTGAAGATCACACCACCAATCATAATCTGGATTATTTTGAATTAAATTTCCCGCTATGTGTGTTAAATGTTGGTAATTGTCTAATGTTAATTTTCTCGCTCCCCTTGTACTCATTATGGGATATAAATGCCACTTTCCCATATGGAGTGGTGCGGGAACACTATTTTTATTAACACCCACCAGACTACTTTGAGATATTGAAGATAATAAAACATAAGTTCGGGAATCTCCGCTGTATGCGTGAATATCTATTTTTTCGTTATTTAAAGTAAATCGTATTTTAGTAAATTGGTCTGCGTCTGCTTGCATATCATATGCTGCGGGATAAGCAGCACCAGTAAATCCGTAATAAACTATATCTTGTAAAACAAGATCATCGGCATCACCAACACCAGCAGAATTCATAACAGATTGACAAATTCTTAATTCTGTTCCCGTTCTATAAACCATTATATCCCCAAAGCATTCACGACCAACACGAGCGCTCGCTCCCCTTTGTGGATTAAAATAAGGGGGAGCATATAAACCACCGAGCGGTAATTGAAGACAAAAACGAGATAATCCAACATAAAATGGTTTATTCGAACCTTGGACTTGTTCTGCTATATCAAATTCACATACACCATTACACGGACTAACTGGTTGCTTGGTGAATTGAACGTCATATCTACCACCACCAGCTAAAACTTCACCAGCTCCATCATCGGTAAAATTAGTATTTCCATCAATATTTAAATTTCTAAAATCTTGATCTATTGTTACAGATGTATTTAATGTTTTTTGTGTATATTGAATATCATATCCATCAAATAATTCGCCACCGCCGACATTACCATTTCCATTTCCATTACCATTACCATTGTTGCCGCCACCGCCTCTTTTTAATGCTACATCAACGCTAGTATGATGAAAAACTGGATGATAAATTGATTTAATTAATCCAGCTTCTATATCAACCGCCATATCCATAGGACTTCTTGTTAATGCTACATCAACGCTAGTATGATGAAAAACTGGATGATAAATTGATTTAATTAATCCAGCTTCTATATCAACCGCCATATCCATAGGACTTCTTGTTAATACTTCACCAGTTGCGCCAGTTAAGGGGGCAATACGACCAAATGAAGGGTGAGAACAAACCGAATCAAGGGTCGTTTCACCATCTGCTGGGGTCTCACCGAAATATTGAAATACATTTGTATTGTAGGCATTTAATTCAAATAAACCAGTTTTATTAAATTTTGCTGATTGTAATGCGATTTGTGAATTTGCTGGAATTTTTAATGTATTTAATAAATTATTTCTATAAGAATAAGGTTTAAAAACATTAGATGTATCGGGTTTATCATTAAGAGAAACATTTGAGGTAATTATCAACGACATTATATATTATATATTTATATAATATATATTAATATAAAATTATAAAAAAAAATTTTATAAAGTTTTTTTATATATATTAATAATATATATATATATATAATATGCCGAAACATAAACATTTTAAACCAAATGAACCCCATGATGTTTTTGGTTCAATTAAAAACGAAAAGAAAATTGAACCAAATAAAATTTTTGAGGGAAGAACAAAAATTTTAACTCAAAAGAAAAATGTTAATGTTAATGTTAATGTTAAAAAGAAAAAGAAAAAAAAGAAATAATTAACCACCACTACAATAATTTTTATATTCCTTTTGTGCTATTTCTAATTTTGGAATTAAATAACTTGGGGTTTTATCTTTTCGTGCTTTGTTAATAATAATACTGGGACATAATTTTCTAATATTTCTCCAAAAATGAGTTCTATTATATTTATGTGAATGTGTGGCGGTTGTATCTTTCGTATATAAATCGAATAAATGATCTTTGGGTGTAATTATATTTTCTTCTTCTTCATTATAAAATCCATAATAAGGGTCTAATATTTCACCTTCAATATAATTATTCCAAAATGATTCTACACTATTCATATTCTTCTCGACTTGTAAATCATGTAATTCACTTTTCTCGAATTCTCTACTATCATATTCTGTTATATCTCTATTATAAAAAAAGTTTGCTATTTCTTGTATATCTGTATCGGCAATATCTTTATAATAATTTTTATCATATTTTACATTTTTACATTCTCTTAAATTAAATCTTCTATCTTGTCCGTTGATTGATACAATCCAATCTTCATTTGTTGTAATAATAGTATTAGAATAATTATCTATTGTATATGATTGGAGACCCTTTTTATTAATTACTATTCTCGAATCTGTTATGAATTCTTTAAACGCCCCAACCATTTTTTTATCACCACCCCAATTCGTCTCATTTAAATTAACTAATATTTTACCTTCTGCATCTCCATTAAAATCTCCCAATATATGTTTTAATGAACTTGTTGAATAATAATAATCAGTTCCAATTATTTCCCCAATCATATCTAATATTAATGATTTCCCAACACCTTCTACACTATGAAGAACTAAACATATATTATTCTTTTTCCATGGAGTTTGAATAATTTTACTAAACCAATTTAATATATAATTATATGTCGGTTCATCATCGTCAGCCCATATATGTTTAATATGATTTAGAAAATATTTTAATTTTTCTAATACTGGTTTTGCTGTGTTTTGATATTTATAACCCTTCCATATATTAAATTCTGTTTCTGTATGTGTATTTTTTGGATTAAAAACAATCTTATCTACATCTTTACGATCTATATGATTTATCCATATATCAAATGGATTTATTTTTTCTTCTTTAAATTCTATTTTATCTTCTTTCTTATCTTTCTTATCTTCTTTAATAACTTGAAATGCATACTTACAATAAAATTGTCTGGCTGTAAGACCTTTATTTCTAATATACATATTATTAGAATAATATAATATATCACCCGTTGGTGTATAATACATACATTCATTATTCATATTTTCTATAAATGTTTCCATACCCAATTTATACCACCCTTCATATTTATTTTTACTTGGATAATCAATTTCAGCCCATTCAATAAATCTTTTATATGATAATTTCTTTTCTCCGTCTCCATTAAAAGTTAAATATTTATTTTTTAATGCCTTCTTCCCTTCATAGTTTTCTTCATCATTTTTAGAATATTGATTCCAAAAATCAAATCCTATGTCATCCCCATCAAAATTATTAAAACATATCATTCCAACATCACACCAAGATTTATAATCATATCTCGGTTTAAAAGATTCTATATATTTTTTAAAATCTTCTATATTACATTTTTTTATTTTAATTACTTTACAATCAATATTATCGTCTTCACTATCTGGGGGTGATACTGGTGGGGATGAATTACCAAACATTTTATTTACATTAAAATATTTCTTAATATCATTCCAATCATATTCTTTAATAGTTCCATTAACCATTCTATCATTTTTTTCCCAAATGTTATTTGTTTTAATTAAATCCATTTCTACATCTTTATTAATATTAATTCTTAGTTGGTCTGTAAATTTTGGAATATTTTTAATCTTAATATAATGATGAGTTCCTTTTGTTGTATCTGTCATGGCTACACAATCATCATTTAATAAATCATAGAATTCACAATCTGGATCTTTAACATCATAATCAACAACATATAAATCTTGAATGTGTTTTAAATATATACTTAATGAATTCCCCTTTTGACATAAGTTTTCTAACCAATCTGGGGTTGTTCTCATTTCTTGTATTTTCTTACAATCCCAATGGTTTCTTTCACAACAATAAGGTTTATTAGTTTTTGGATCTACTTTATTAATATCACAAGTTGCGTATTTCTTATTCTTATCACCATACAATCCCAATTTATCATACTCTATATTTATCACTCGATATATTGGTTTCTTTGTATCAGTTTCAATAAGGTTGAAGAAATCAAGAACTTTCATTAACTTATTATTATCACACATATTATTATTATCACTTATATTTTTATTTATCATTTTAATTTTAAGTGTTTTTTCTATCATTCTATATATATAATATAAAAGATTTTAATTTTGGAGAATTAAACGGATTTAATTTTATTCATAAATGATTTATGTTTCCATGTTAATATATGTTGATTGTAATAACGTGTGTTTATTATACTACCACACATACAACTTATTTTAATTACTGGTTTGGTATATGCCTTCATTTTATTTACAAGATTATCACAACAATCC
>Ga0209405_1002866_pt1 | contig 10793 bp, 9 predicted proteins | sample COGITO_mtgs_1105_6_FD_184803 | JGI IMG/M metagenome (GOLD analysis project Ga0209405, IMG submission 184803) | Pelagic marine microbial communities from North Sea - COGITO_mtgs_110516 (SPAdes) (version 2) | ecosystem: Environmental > Aquatic > Marine > Epipelagic ...
ACTCGAGCGCTTGCGGACAATGGCTGCTGAGCTGGGATTAAGTGCGAGTTTAATCGATGATCTCTTTAGCCGCATCATGCGCGAGGCTGTGCTCAATCATAAGCAGCTAAAAGAGGCGCGGGGTTAGTCGTCTTAGGAGGCGCTGGCTGAGTCAATTGGATGCCAGCTGCGTCATAAACCCTTGCGTCTTTGGCTTTGTCTGCTAGAATGCGCGGCCCGATCAGCAAGGCTGATCACAACCACGGCATCAAATAAGATGTGGTGCAGCGCTGCCGAAGACCTCGCCCGCTGTCGCGACATTTATCAGAGGAACGACCCATGAAGCCAGAGATTCACCCAGCATACGACACGATGAAAGCTACCTGCAGCTGCGGTAACGTCATCCAAACACGCTCAACAATGGCACAAGATATCCTTATCGATGTGTGCTCACAATGCCACCCATTCTACACGGGTAAGCAAAAGATCCTCGACACTGGTGGTCGAGTGGATCGCTTTAAGAAGCGTTTCGGCGCTCGTCGAGTCTAAATACGACTTAGCGAATACAAACGCTCTGTCGGGATATCCGGCGGGGCGTTTTTTTGCCTAAAAAATAGTTTCGGTAGCGACTGCTTCTTCTTTGTCATTTGTATCGGGGGTTGCTCGGGGCTGCGTGCTCGGCGCGTTCTCGCTGCGGAAAAACTCGAACACCGCATTCTCCGACCCAGGCATGGTAGGTTCACCTGTCTCTTCGTTGATGAGACGGTCTTCGACGCCATCTGGCCGTGGCATGCTGTTTTCAGGCGCGCCGGCGAGCGCTGCCTTCATATAGTCAATCCAAATAGGCACAGCGATAGTCGCTCCTTGCTCGCGCTCACCTAAAGGTTCGGGGGTGTCAAAGCCCACGAAAACGGTCGTTGCGATATCCCGATTGAAGCCTGAGAACCAGAGCTCCCGTGGCCCGTTGGTTGTGCCAGTCTTACCCATGAGATCTGAGCGGCCAATCTCGCGCTTGACGCGCGCGCCACTGCCTTCGACAACCACCGACCGTAACATCGTGTTGAGTATATAAGCGATGCGAGGGTCGACTATGCGCGGTGCCGGCTGAGTTGTCAGTGTTTGCTCGCCATTTTCGGTAGCAGCGGTTGCCTCGACGAATTCGCCGCGCACCTGCTCGCAATCCTCGCAGACAACAAAGGGCTGCGCGCGAAATTGTTGGCCATCTAAGTTGTTAATCTCGCGTATAAACCAAGGCTCGACCTTATAGCCGCCGTTGGCAAACGCCGAGTAGGCGGAAACGATTTCGATGGGTTGCACATCGCTGCTGCCTAAACCGACCGTCAGGTCGTTGCGGGGAAAGTTTTCAACCGGCAGACCAAATTTCTTGGCAAAGGCGAATACTTTGTCAGAGCCGAGTTGATCGAAAAGCCTCACGGTGGGCACATTGCGGGATTCTTTTAAGGCAAAACGCAGTGTCACGGGCCCCAAAAAGTTGTTCTCGAAGTTATTAGGGCGATAGTCGCCTCGGGTAAGCGGGGCATCGTTGATGAGCGTCGCCGCCGTGTAGCCATCCTCGAGGGCCGCACCATAGACAAAAGGCTTAAAATTAGACCCTGGCGGGCGCGGAGTTAGCACGCGATTCACCTGACTTCGGCGGAAGTCATAGCCCCCAACGAGCGCGACGAGCTCGCCATTGGATGGGCGCATTGAAACGAGTGCACCTTGAATCTCGGGCACCTGCCCCAGTTCCCAGCTATCGCCGTTGCGGCGAACGCGGATCATGTCGCCCAAGCTTACGGCGTCGCTCGCGGTTTGCGGTGGGGGCCAAGCTTCATTTCTGCTGCGAAAAGCATAAGCCCAACCAATCCCTTCCCAAGGTATAGTAATCTCAGTGCCATCGCTGAGTAACGCGTTAAAACTCCGGGGCTCAACCGCAGTGACAATCGCGGGTTGTTGGTTGCCATAAGTAGGCACCGGCTCGAGTGCCTGCAACCAGCGTGTGCGTCGCTCAGTGTCGTCTTCGTTGGGCAGCGGCGCCAGATTTGTTGCGGGTCCCCGGTAGCCGTGCCGCTTGTCATAGTAGTTTTCTAAGCCGTTAACGAGCGCCGCGTTGGCTTCGTGTTGGCGCGTCGAATCGATCGTTGTAATGACCTCGAAGCCCTGTGTATAGGTTGCTTCGCCATATTGATCAAAGAGTTGCTGACGAACCATTTCGGCAACGTAGGGCGCGTTCACCTCGATGTTGCGATTATGGCGCGTCGCACTCACCGGTTCAGCGTCGGCGAGCGCAAACTCCTGCTCGGTAATCATTCCCTCTCGCACCATGTTTTTAAGGCGCGTTCTCCTGCGTTCGACAGAACGGCTTGGATTGCTGAGTGGGTTGCAAGTAGACGGGCAGGGCAGCAAAGACACCATCATCGCAGCCTCTGCGAGGGTAAGCTCGGACGGGTGTTTGCCGTAGTACACGAATGCGGCGGCGCCGATGCCATCAGCGCCCGCGCCAAAATAAATGGTGTTGAGGTAGAGAGTGAGGATCTCTTCTTTGGTGAGTTCGCGCTGAATCTGTAGCGCGAATGGGATCTCTTTAAATTTGCGCAGATAGACGTTGTCGCTGTCGAATGACAGGTTGTTAGCGAGCTGCATAGTAATCGTGCTGCCGCCGCCCATGTTCACCCCGCGGATAAAGCCATAAAAGCCGCGAATAAGGCTCTGAAAATCGACACCAGGATGCGAGTAGAAGCGGGCATCTTCCGTTGCAATCAGCGCGTCGATCATCACCTGGTGGATTTCTTCAAATTCGACCGGATCTCGGCGGTTACCAATTTCATCAATGAGCAGGCCATCGGCGGTATAGATGCGCAGCGGGGTCTCTAGCTGGACGCTGCGATAGGTTTCGGCTGCTGGCAGGAGTGGGGCGAGATAGAGATAGGCAGCGGTGGCAATCATCACCACGCCGGTAAAGGCGGCAACGGAGAGGAGTAATAGCCAGCGGATGGCTTTGCGCAATCGTCTTTGTCGTTTTTCTGGCGTCATCGCGGCGGATTATCGCTCAAATTTTGGCGTTTGGAGGAAGTAGCGCATCGCGCTCAGTTTTTTACACTGCCAAGTATACACCTCACTCGGCGCAATGCTCGCAAGCGGCAGAGTCTTTTTGATCGCGAAGAGGGCGTTGTTCCTCTGTCTAATGTCTCTGCGGCGCGGGTTTTCCTGTGCGAGCGACGGCGCCGCCGAGAAAATCGACGAAAGTAGGCGGCAGAGAGTTCTGTCATCTAGAGTAAGCAGAGGAGAAAGCCGCCTTAGCGGAGGCTTTTAAAGGTGCTGGGAATTGTGGGCACCCTGACCTAAAGGCAGCAGAAAGTGATACGAGTATCGAGCGAAAGATGCAGAGTCTAACCGGATTCTTTGGGAGACACCGTCGCCTCCTTATTGGAGTGGATATTTCGGATACCCAAGTGCGGGTTGTAAGCCTGAGCAAACAGGCTGGCCGCTATCGAGTTGAGGGTTATTGCATTGGCGAACTGGCAGACGGCGCCGTTGAGGATGGCGTGATCGGTGATGTTGATACCGTTGCTTTATGCCTAGAACGCCCAGGCAGATGCTTTCAACCCTCGATATCGCGGTAAGGCAAGTGCTTATTGAGGCCCGTATCGTTAATGTCGAAACTAACTTTGGCCGTGAGCTAGGCGTTAGATGGGGGTTGGGGGGGAGTGCTGGAAAGACAAGATTCGGCGGATCACAAGCGACAACGGCCGATTTGCTCTCTTCCGATTTTGCCGTCGCTGATGCGCGCGCTCAGGCTGCTATTGCAGGCGAAGCTGCAAGGCTGGATGCGCTGCAGGGTGACACCAACCCAGAGTTGATCCCCGCTATAGCCGCGTTGGCTCGCGCTTCGCTTCCCATCCCCCGCTCCGTGGCGTCTTTTCCGCAAGCGCTCAGCGTTGATCTTGGTGTTGCCGATACAGAAGCGTCGAGCTTTGCCATTGGCTACGCACGCCATAGTGAGCTCATCGAATTGGAGCTTTCGGCACTCGAAAGCAGCGGCAATGGCGAGGTGATCGCTCGCCCTAAAGTGACGACACAAGACAAAATGCCGGCATTGATACAATCAGGTGTGCGCATTTCTTATCAGTCGCAAGCGGGGGGGGCTGCGGGTGGTTCGACCACAGAGTTTGAAGAGGCAGTATTATCGCTCGAGGTTACCCCTCAAATTACTCCGGACGGGCGCATTAATATGCATCTCGATATTCGACAAGATTCGGTCGCGTCTGGAACGGGGTCGACTCCCGCCATTAACACTAATCAGGTGACCACGAGGGTGTTAGTAAACGATGGAGGAACAATTGTCTTGGGCGGGTTTTTTCGCGAGGAGACAGCAATGTCTGAATCTAAAACTCCGTTTCTAGGAGACATTCCTTATCTTGGCCGGTTATTCAAACGCACGAAACGTTCGAGTCGACGAACCGAGCTATTGATTTTCATAACGCCTAAAATATTCGAAGAGAATTTCGAGTAACTTCCCCGCTGGCCTAGCGGGGGCTCAATAATCTCAATTGATGCTTACCCCGAAGTTTCATCATAGCGTAACTGCCTCTATACTGTGCCTACTCGATAAAACCCTCATGAAGCGCAGATGAAATCCTCAAGTTCATTATTTTTAGTTGGCCCGATGGGTGTCGGAAAGACAACCATTGGCAAGGTCTTAGCTGAGTCGCTTGGACTTGAATTTGTCGACTCCGATCGCGAAATCGAACGCGTCACTGGCGCTGATATTCCTTGGATTTTCGATGTTGAGGGGGAAGAAGGCTTCCGTGCTCGAGAGTCTAAGATGATCGAGCAGCTAACCTCCCGCACCAATATTGTCCTCGCGACAGGCGGCGGCGCGATATTGGCGGAGGCAAACAGACAGTGGCTAATGAGCCGTGGCTGCGTAATCTACCTGCGCGCACCGATAAGCCAGCAAATAGAGAGGACCAAGCGCGACAAGTCTAGGCCGCTTTTGCAGACAGCCGACCCGGCACAAAAAATTCGTGACTTGATGGCTTTTCGCGAGCCACTCTATCGAGAGGTCGCAGACTTTACGGTTGATACTTATCGCCGAGGGCCCAAGGCCGTTTGCGCAGAAATACAGCGGCAGCTTAACAGCGACGAGAATGTTCCAGCGTAAAGCGGCGACTACCCGTTACCTATTGCAGTGCCCTGAACCTGCGGGACTGCCCGATCGAATGATTGCATTGAAGGATTAGAGACCATGTTGACCGTAAATGTTGAGTTAGGCGAGCGCGGCTATCCGATCGTTATTGGTGCCGGCTTGCTTGGCGATCAAGGCCTGGCGGCCCGCATCGGCCAAGAGGTGCTGCGTCAAGGCAAGATCGTAATCGTGACCAATGACGTCGTCGCGCCGCTTTATCTCGAAAAAGCAGAGGCATTTTTTGCCGATCGTGACTGCGCTTCAATAGTCTTGAACGATGGTGAGGCGCATAAAACGCTTGCAGCCGTAGACACTATTTACGACTTTTTGCTCAGCAATAAATATGACCGCCACACCACGCTTGTCGCTCTTGGTGGGGGAGTTGTCGGTGACATTACCGGCTTTGCGGCGGCAACGTATCTGCGCGGCATCGACTTTGTGCAGATCCCAACGACACTCCTCGCGCAGGTCGACTCGTCTGTTGGCGGTAAGACAGGCGTTAATCACCGTCTCGGCAAGAATATGATCGGCGCTTTCTATCAGCCGCGGTGTGTGATTGCCGACACCGATGTGCTGTCTACCCTGCCGGCGCGTGAGATCAGGGCGGGGCTCGCCGAGGTCACTAAATACGGATTGATCAGAGACGCGAGTTTCTTCCACTGGCTGGGTGACCATGCAGCGCAGTTGGTGAGCGGTGATCCCGTGCTGATGGCTGAGGTTATTCAGACCTGTTGCAGAATTAAGGCAGAGGTCGTTGCCGAAGACGAACGAGAGTCGGGCGTACGTGCGCTGCTCAATCTCGGGCATACATTCGGTCATGCAATCGAGACGGCTACGGGCTACGGCACATGGCTGCACGGCGAGACGGTTGCGATGGGCACCGTAATGGCGGCAGATCTGAGTGCACGAATTGGATGGATAGACCCGGAAGACGCTCGCCTGATCAGGCGAATCCTCGAGCAAAATTTCGGTATGACAGTCGTCCCTCCTGCCGATATCACTATTGAGCGCTATCTTGACCTGATGGCCTCAGACAAGAAAACCGAACAAGGCAAGCTGCGTTTTATCCTACTCAACGCGATTGGGCAGGGAGCGATAGCGAGCGACATCGAACCAGGTCAGCTGGTGGCCACCCTGGAGGCCGCCGATCGCCTATGTGAATGAACTTGTGAGTGAACTTGTGAGTAAGCCTGTGAGTGACGCAGCGATTCTGATTCCGGACCCCTTGGCAGCAAGGGAGAATCAACTAATTCAGGGCAAAGCGAGGCTCGCTGTATGATCGATCATCACGATGCTCTTCTCTCAAAGCTTATAGACGATGCCTTTTACGGCAGGCCATTAATTGCGGTTACCGGGGTTGAAGGCGCGGGCAAGACGACCCTTGCTCGACGCTTTGCCCAACAATTCGCTAATGAAGCTGAGTGCATAGCGCTTAAGGCGAGCGATTTTAAAAATCGCGATGACTTTATCCAGCGCCTCGTATCTAAGCTGAGTCCCGACTCTGTCGAGTACGCAGCTGACACCCCTCTTAATACTATTGTCGACTATGCAGGCTCGCTTGCCGATCAAGAGCGCTTGCTCGTTCTCATTGTTGATGATGCAGAGTCATTGAGCGATGCCTTTCTGGAGACGCTCTATGAGCTTATCGACGAAGCCGATGAGGCGAGTCTCTGTTGTCTGCTTCTTGGCGATCCTGCATTAAGAGACGCTATCGAGCGAGCCGACCCTAACGGAGGAATCGAGGATTTTAGCTGGTTCGACCTTCCAAAACTTGAGGAGCCTGAGCGGCCAGTCGACCCCGATCAGCCGATTGAAGCAACCGCTACAGCAACTATTACAGCGACCACAGAGGCAGCCGCGCCAATCGATGAGCTGCTTCAAAAACCGGATGTCCACGAGGCACAGGTTGAAAGTGGCGCTACTGAGTCTGCTGAGCCTATTGAGTTGGCGCCGCTCGATATTGAGAAAGAGTCCGATGGAAGCTTCGATAAACTACTAGGTATGATGGCGAACGACGCTGGGGCAGGCGCTGCTGCCGACACAGAGTCAGATGATGATCCAGAGTTTGACGGCAGTTCAGAACCAGAGCCAGAACTAGAGCCAGAAACAGAACCAGAAACAGAGCCAGAGCCGGAGCCAGAACCAGAATCAGAGCCGGAGCCAGAGCCAGATTCTGCATTCGAAAGGGTCAGCAGCGATGCTGTCCAGCTAGGCGACAGCGGCCTCGAGCCGGCTGCGAGCGAAGACGAATTTGATCGCAATATAGACGAATGGCTCGAGCCCGATACGCGGCCGAGTCTTGGCGGAGCAAGCTTCTCTGCGGGCGAAGACTTGGACCCGGACTTCGACAATGATGAGCAGCCCGAGGACGCAGGGCAAGCGCGGCGCGATGAGGCGTCGACGCTTGACCCAGATATTTTTGGAGACGACGAGGACGACGTCAACACCAGCGCGAGCAAGACGGATTACCTCGCCGCTGCAACCGGATTCGCGCGGTCTGTGCCTTTGCGTCTCGCTGCTGCCCGCAATTATTGGCTCGCCGCCGTTGGGCTGATGCTGCTCGTGCTTGCGGTGATTGTGTTCTGGCGCATTCCTGCCGAGCCCAGCTCTGGAACCATTGAGCTTGCCGCGCCAGTCGCATCGAGGGCAGGGGATTCTGCCTCGGTGATGTCTCCGACAAGCGGGCAGATAAGTCGACCAGCCGCGGACCGTTCGGTAGTAGAACCAGATTTGGAAATTGTCTCGTCAGCCGCGCCGGTTATAGCTAACACGGCTGAGTTATCGCAGCCCGCCTCTCCACAAAGACCCGCCTCTCCAGAAAGGGTCACCTCTCCAGAGAGGGTCGACTCTGAGCAAGCCGTGCTTGCTCCCGATGAAATCGGGGTCGCCGCCGTATCGCTAAGCGAGGCGCGTCCTGTCGCGCGCAGTTCTAGCGCAGCACCAACGGTTTCGCCAACGCCGGCACCAACGCGTGCAGCGACTCCCCCAACGTTAGCGGCAGCGTCTCCACTCCAGCAAAATAGGCTAAGCGGTAGCGCCTTCGAAAGACAACTGCTTGCGATGCCAGCAGGGAGTTTTACTCTGCAAATACTCGGCGCGAGCTCGGAGGCTAATGTTCAGGCATTCGTCGAGCGCAATGGTGGCGGGCTGAGGCAGACACTTGGTTATTACCGCTCGCAGCGGGGAGGGGCGCCTTGGTTTATTGTCGCTTATGGCGAATTCACCACGCGCGAGCAAGCCAACGCCACCCTTAGGCGTCTTCCGCAGGCGCTCTCTGCGGCCGGGCCTTGGGTGCGGCCAATCGCGGCTGCGCAGGCCGAAATACGCGCGGCGCGGTAAGTTGACAGAGTCGCGCATTGGTCAAGGCTGTCGCCTCGTGTAGAATTGGCGGCCTTCTACGCCACCAGCGAGCGCGGCACTGCGCCGCCCGCGACTCGAGGTCAACGCCCGTGACTGAACAAAATTCAAATTTCGCTCCTCTAAAGAATGATCGCTTCTTGCGCGCACTCCTGCGTCAGCCTGTCGACAGAACGCCTGTATGGATGATGCGGCAGGCGGGGCGCTATCTGCCTGAGTATCGAGCGACGCGCGCTCAGGCGGGCGACTTTATGAGCTTGTGTAAAAACACCGAGCTTGCGTGCGAGGTTACGCTGCAGCCCCTACGCCGTTATGCGTTCGACGCGGCGATCCTATTTTCTGACATCCTCACTATTCCCGATGCGATGGGGCAGGGTCTTTATTTCTTCGAGGGCGAGGGGCCTAAATTCAAAAAGGTTATTCGCACGCCAGCCGATGTTGAGAAATTGCCCGATGTATCAATCGCAAGCGAGCTGTCCTATGTTACTGACGCCGTAGCGCTTATAAGGCGCGAACTGAATGGTTCTGTTCCGCTCATTGGGTTTTCGGGAAGCCCATGGACATTGGCTACCTATATGATCGAAGGTGGCGGCAGCAAAGATTTCCGGCATGCGAAAGAATTCCTCTATAACCATCCCGAGGCGATGCACCTGTTGCTCGATAAACTCGCCGATGCGGTTATCGATTACCTCAACGCACAAATCGCGGCAGGTGCTCAGGCTGTTCAGATATTCGACACCTGGGGCGGCGTCTTGACGCCCACGGCCTACCGCGACTTCTCGCTTGCCTATATGCAGAAAATTATCGGCGGCCTGACGCGCCATAACGATGGCCGCGAAGTGCCCGTTATTCTGTTTACTAAAAACGGAGGTCAGTGGCTCGAATCTATTGCAGCCAGTGGCTGCAACGCCGTTGGCCTAGACTGGACGACAGATATTGCCAACGCGCGCGAGCGCATCGGCTCGCAGGTGGCATTGCAAGGCAACATGGACCCCTCCATGCTCTATGCTTCCCCCGAGGCGATACGCGCAGAAGTGGGATCGATTCTTGCTGGGTTTGGCAGCAATCCCGGGCATGTGTTTAATCTGGGTCACGGCATTACCCCGGCGGTAAATCCCGATAACGTTGGTGTGTTTGTTGAGTCAGTTCATGAGCTTTCAGCCGCCTACCACGACGCATAGCAGCGCAGCCTGCGCAGTTGTTGCGTTAGGCTCGAACCTTGCGCTTGAAGGCGAGTCTCCTGCTCATATTGTCATCGAAGCGGCTAAACGGCTGCAGTCGCTCTCGCTCAGCGCGCCTCGACTGTCGAGCCTCTATTCAACTTCAGCCGTTGGTTTGGGCGCTGGCGCGCCAGAATTCTGTAACGCCATCGCCATTATTGAGCCTGCTGCAGCGCTAAGCGCGCAGGAATTACTAGACGGCTTGCTCACGATTGAACTTGAACTTGGTCGGGAGCGGCTGCAGCCCCGCGCCGGTGCTAGCTATGCTTCTCGGACTATCGATCTCGATTTAATCTATTGCCGCAATGAAATAATAGACTCCCCGACGCTGCAGCTGCCGCATCCTCGGGCTGCCGAGCGTGCGTTTGTTCTCGAGCCACTTGCAGAGCTTTGGCCAGATCTAGTGTTGCCAGGGCAGCATTCATCTGTCGCAGCGTTGCTGCGGGCACTGTGACTGTTAGTGGATATCGCCCCGCTATGAGTGCGCTATTTAAGTGTGTGCGCTCCCCAAGAGTCAACAGTCTTGTGGGCTGACCCGACTGTCGCCACATTTTGGGCAAGATTTATAACAAATTTGCGGGTTGTTCAGGGTATCGATAGGAGCGAATTGAGTGCTATGCTTATAAAGGTAAGAAAACAGATTAAGGTCACACACGTGAGCGTCATTTCTGCATCAGGCATTTATGCGAGAGCTATTTCTGAGCTCTCCGCGACGGAAGCGCCCAGAGCGAGGCAAAGTTCGCGAGCGCGTTGTTCGCCTGTCTTAAATTCTGTTTTTTCGGCCTCTTTTGCTGGTGTGGCCTCTGTGGCGATCAGCTTGGTTTCGGCTACTGTGCAGGCGCAAAGTCTAGGTGGCGCCGGTGCTGGCTCTAGCAAGCTTCAGGCAATGAGCACGCTGACCGTCAAGCAAGGCGGTGGCTTTGAAAGTGCGCTTGCGCCGGCCAACAGCCAGTCGGCTAATTTTCTTGGGCAGGTCTTGCCCAGTGTTGAAGGCAGTGCCAGTTTTCGGATCGGCCCTTCGTCTATTCTAAACGGGGCCGTGCCCGCGC
>Ga0209405_1002869_pt1 | contig 10784 bp, 2 predicted proteins | sample COGITO_mtgs_1105_6_FD_184803 | JGI IMG/M metagenome (GOLD analysis project Ga0209405, IMG submission 184803) | Pelagic marine microbial communities from North Sea - COGITO_mtgs_110516 (SPAdes) (version 2) | ecosystem: Environmental > Aquatic > Marine > Epipelagic ...
CTTCAGCGCCCCGGCCGGCTCCTTTGCCCTTGCCGGTGTCGCCGTCGCCGCCGCCGTGGCGGGCGGCTTCGGCGTCCTTCTTCTTGCGCTGCGAGATCTGGCTCTCGAGGTTCGCGACCGTCTGGCGGAGCGCCTTGGTCTGGCTCGCAGCGTCTCCGTCGGCCGTATCCGTGTGCGCCTTGCGCTTCCCCGCCGCAGAGCCGCCCTCTTCTCCGCCCGGCGTACGTGGTGCCGCCGCCGGGCGAAAGGTGAGCTCGGTGAACGGAGTCTCGTTGGGCACTGCGCGCGCCACGCCGAACTCGTGCATCTTCGCGCGCATGTTCGTCATGAAGGTGCCCTCCGACACGTCGGTCAGGCTCAGCCGGTCCGCCGAGAGACCGTTTCGCCAGAGCTTCTCGGTGTCGTACCACTTGTGCAGCAGCACGCCCACGTAGTAGGCAATCTGCTGCGGCGTCCACTCGGTGACGCCGTCAGAGCAGCCGCTGCCGGCGAGAAAGACGACGATCGCGGCCGTGCCGACCTTCATGCCGGTCGCCGTGCCCGCGAGCGCTTCGAAGATCTCGCCCCACTTGCAGAAGATCACGCCCCAGATGTCTCGCAGCTTGTGCGCAAGCTTGTCGTCGCCGTAGACGCACCGCGCCTTGATGAACTCCCAGACGGTCTTCGGCCCGCCCTCGAGCGGGTTGAGGATGTGCGGGCCACCGTCGACCAAAGACGAGCGTCGCATGGCCGCGAACGCTGTCTTCTTGGCCTTCCCGACCTCGTCGGCGAAGGCCGCTCCCGTGAACACCTTGCCGCTGTGCTTCTGAAAGAAAACCTGCACCGCCAGCAACGCACCGCTAGCCATGCGCTCCTGGAGCTCCGTGAGGTAGCCGAGCCGCGGCTCCTTGGTCTTGTCGTCGGCGTGCACCACCTTCGCGAGAAGCTTGGTCGCGTCCGACGAGAGCGAGCGCGCGAGCACGAAGACGTCCGCGTCCGGCGCGCGCGCCGCGACCGCGACCTTCTCCACCTCGTCCCGCACTCGCAGGAAAAGCGTGGTGTCACCCGCCTGTACGTACGCATCCGATGCTGCCGCCACCGCACACTTCCCCACGTTGAGCACGTCATTGGCGCCCGGCGCGTTCGCCGCGCCACCGCGGCTCGCCGAGAGTGCCGCGATCGATACCGCGTCGAGCGTCATGACGTGCGGCATAGCGGCGGGCGGCGCGACCGCCGCCGCCGCGCCTGCCGCTGCTGCCGCCGCCGGCGGCTCCGACGCCGCCTTGTACTGTCGCACCAGCTCCATTGCGTGGCCGATCAGATCGGCCGCCGCGAGGCGCTCGACCTCGTCGTCCGTCACGTCCTTCTGCATCGCTGACGGCGAGAGGTCGAGCTTTTGAGCGATTGTCTTGAGCGCGATCCCGACGCACGCGCGACGGATCGCCGCCTGCGCCAGCAGCTGGTCTGCCGTGTAGGAGTGCATCTCCTGCAGCACTGTCGCCAAGTCGTCGATCAGGATGACCTTCGCGGCTGCCGAGCCCGCGACGTTGATCGTGCCGACGACCGGAGGGATCGCGGCGACCGAGCCGTCGACGTCTGCCTGCGTGTAGTTCACGAGGAGACGTGCCACGAAGGCGGTCGAGTAATCAGTCGGCCGCTTCGCCGCCTCGTACTGGTCCGCACCTCGCACCGGTCGAACAGCCGCCGCCGCCGCCGCACCCGCACCTGCCGCCGCCGCCGCTAGCGCCGCTCGATCCGCCGCGTCGATAGTGCCGTCCTGGCGCACTGTCGCCACGGCCGCGCGCCACGCGACCTCGGACCCCATCTGGGTAGACAGGGTCGCGACGGTCGCGTGTGAGAGGAGCGGCGCCAACCGCGTCAGCTGGTACAGCCACTTCAGGCTGCTCTCGCCATCCGTCAGCGTCACGTTCATCCGCGCCGCGAGCAGCCGCAGCCACTCGAGCCGGACGGGCGCCGCCGAGAGGTCGGCGAAGACCCGGATGCCCTCCAGCCGGATCGCGTCCGCCGCGATGACCGGCATCCGCCGAAACCGCGTCAGGTCCTTCCCCATCGCAATCATCAGCGCCATCGCTCGCTTCTCCGCAACCGCTGCGTCCTCTTGCGACGACTCATTCGGTATTGCCGCGAACGCGGCTTGATACGCCATGACGACTGCGTCGCCGTCGAGCACGGGGCCCTCATCCACAAGGGCGTCCGTAAGCTTGTCCAGCGAATAGCCCTGTGACCATCCAGCGTGGACCGTCTCACGTATCATCCATGTCAGGCCGAGGTGCTCCGCCGCCGACAGCCGATCTATCGGGTATGCTGCGAACGAGAGCAACCTCTTCAGCCTGTTGTAGCCTCGGCCGACCAGGTCGACCTCGGCCCACTCGGAAGCACGCACTGCCATCGCAAAGACTCTACCGCCACCGCTTTCCCAGTGACCACCCTACTTGGGAATACTACTCTCCACGAACAATCGAACTGGTCGAAGGCTCGCGGAGCGTGGCTCGCCGTTCGAAGAGGAAATTGGTTGGTGGGTGGTGGAGGGTCCTGCTGTGCAGTCGGCTCAGAGTGCGGTGACCCGACGCGATAATCGCGCGTGATCACACGAGACATGACGCTGGCGCATCATGCTCTCGTCACTCTGACCTACCTAGGATCCCTCCCCTTTGAGACACTAGAACCCCCTATCTACTGAGCATAGAACGAACCTTCTAGTGATCCATTTGGGACCCTTCCTTCAGAAGGCCAATGTGCAAAAATATATTATTTTTGTACTTGGGACACCGCGGGGCGGTGTCGGTCTGGGGGAGAAGCAACAGGCCCCCGCCGAATTCGGGTGACGTCAGAGTGACGCCAACCGAAGACGGCGGCGAAGTCCCTCGGGACAATCCCATTCCTCCTCGCGCTCCCACGACCATCATGCCTCCCCGCAGTGACATCCTTGCGCCCTCAGGGCCACGGCTCTCTAACATCTCGAGGCCTCGACGACGGAGGTGACAGCAACCGGTGCTGCCACCCCCCTCTTCGAGCCTAGGCAGAGGCCATTCCATCATTATCCTATTGATGGTTGATCGAGGAACCGACAACTCGTGTCGGTCCTCGGTCGCTCGTTTTCTCGCCACGACGGCGTTACGTGTTCCGCACCCGTCGGTGTTTACGTGTTCACGCTCGTCAGCGTTCTATAGCCGGCGGCGTATCTGTGACCTCTCCGAGGATCCCAGGCCGCACGGCTCGAGCTCGACGATCCAGAACCTCTGTGATGGTCCCGAATCGTTCGGCCCCGAGTCCTCGTCGAGGCACTCGACGCCGGGCACCCCTGACCGGTGCCCGACGATTTGTGAGCTCGACCCCGCGTCCTTTCTGACAGACTCGAGTTCGGCCCCGCGTCCTTTCTGACAGACACGACGTCGGGCACCCCTGACCGGTGCCCGACGATTTGTGAGATCGGCGGCCCAGGACCTCTACGAGGCTCCCGGACCGCTCATCCCCGAGTCCTTTCTGACAGACTCGACGTCGGGCACCCCTGACCGGTGCCCGACGATTTGTGAGCTCGACCCTGAGTCCCTTCTGACAGACTCGGGTTCGGCCCCCGAGTCCTTTCTGACAGACTCGACGTCGGGCACCCCTGACCGGTGCCCGACGATTTGTGGGATCGGCGGCCCAGTACCTCTACAAGGCTCCCGGGCCGCTCATCCCCGAGTCCTTTCTGACAGACTCGACGTCGGGCACTCCTCACCGGTGCCCGACGATTTTCGACCCCGCGCTTGCTTTCGCACGCCGCAGAGGCCCCGACGGCCTCCCGTGCTCGTTCGCGCCAGTCCGGCCGCGAGTTCCAATCACGGAAGTGAGTCGGTAACGACCGCCGGCAACCCCAGGCGCCCGTGGCCGCCAAGCGACATCGGTCGCGGCGGCCACCGCGCCGAGATACTTATCGAGCAAGGTCTCGCGTAAATCCGTAAGCCCCCGTGAGCGTTCTCACGCCACAGAGGCCTCCTACGGCCTCCCGAGCCCGTTCGCGCCAGTCCGAGCATCTCCGCGCCCGGCCTTCCAAACCCGGGGAATCCCTTCTCCGAGTGTAGGTGTCGGCGACGCGCTCGCGCGCCGTGCCGCGCCGCGCCGAGCGACGCCCGTCACCCTCCGCAGCAAGTACGTGAGCCCTCGCTCCCGTTCGCCACCGCCCGCAGGCAGTATGAAGAGCTCGAGCTCGACGGCCGCCGCTCGTCGACGTCGCGCACGCGACGACGGATCGAAAGAGCGCGCGCAACGGTCGCGCGAAGACACGCCCGACTAGGAGTCGACGTAGTCTTCGTCGTCCGAGTCGTCGAACTCTGAGTCGTCCGAGGCTTCGCCACCGCCACGCCCGTGCGCCTTTGCTGCAGCCACGCCTGACCGGGGTCCGCCCGTAACTGTCTGCTCCGACTCGTCGTCGGAGTCCAAAGTCTCAGAACCAACATTGACCCCAGCCATAGCATTGAAGAAGCTGTCTCCCCTGCCGATAAACTGAGTTGTATCTGCTGTGGCCATCAGCTGACTGATATGGAGAAGGCGGCCCTCACAGACCCTGCAGTAAATCTGATACACGTCGCTCGCCCAACGCCCCATTACCTTGATCTCCTCCGCAGAGACCCCCGCTGCCATCATGGCTGTCGCACCTCCAATGCGAAAGGAGTGCATCTTGACCTTGTCAGATTGCTCCTTATTCACACCGGCGGCCTCGCACCGCGAGCGGTACCATGTCATGACGCGCTTGTGTGATATCCATTGGTGGAGGCGTCGGTCCCTCGGCGACATCTCCACCGCCTCTCTCGCATACTGAAAGACGGGTGTCGTGGCCTCCTGGCCCTTCCTGGAGGGTGAGAGACTCATCAAGATGTGAAGGAGTTCGGCTGACCTCAGGTTGCCGCCCCTGAACGCAGAGACGACGACCGGGACCTTGTCGGTCGACCCGACCTTGTCTCCATATTGCTTGATGGGCGTAACCATCACCTGAATCTTCACCAGCATCTGCGTCCTCTTGTCGAACGTGAAGCTGACGTCCTCGTGATGAATATAACTGCGTATTGTCGCGCCCGTGACTGGGTCCTTCGTATTGGGAAGGGCCTCAGATGGGCGTAACAGGCCATCTGTCATAAATTCAGTAAGAGCCGAATAGAAAAGGTCGTCGTACAGAGCTTTATCGAAGGATCCTGACCAATACTCCGGGCTGCCCGCTAGCAGCAATCTGATCTTCGCCAGCCGCCTGTCGTCCAGTGGCCCCTCGTCGTAGACCTTGAGAACCTCCTTCAACGACGACCGTAACACCGGCTCGTTGATTGCGGTCGGGTGAGCGATGCGATCCATTTTCTGATGAGGGAGTAACCGGCGCAAGCCGCGGTTATTCCGTGAAAATTGATAATCGGTGAAAAGCGGCGTCTCCGCAATCTTGTACCCGATCGTGTCCGCATGCCATGACTGGATTAGGCTGAAGTAACCCTCCGCCGTTCTCACTGAGCAGCCCGTGAGTGTGCACCAAGAGATGAAACTCGATTTCAGAAAACATTCCTTCATGAACTGTTCTTCCTGGGACTCGTGGATGCGAGGCCGAATCGGTCCTACCTTCGCCACGTCGTGCGCGAACTGGAAGTATCGATTCAGCGCTGTCTGGATCTTGGGCTTCGACTTCTCTGAGTAGATTCGAGCCTTCGCCTCTCGTGACCGTTCGTTCACCCCCCATCTCTCTAAGTTGGTGACGTCCGGTTCCATGGGATCATCCGGATCTCCCCCTTCTCTGTCGCCGAGGGGGTCGTAGAAAGCCCTGCTCGCGACCTTCTCGAAACTCAGATCGGAGAGGGTCTCGGCGAGGCTATCCGCCTCGCCTTCTCCCAGCCCCCGCAAAGCCGCCATCGTGCCAGGGGACCATTTCTCTTTATTGAGTAGTGACACCTCCAGCACCAGACGCTTGAGGGTGTCGGAGTCGAGCTTCGAACTCGACCCCGACATCCACTCGCGCGTCGCTGGCATGTGCGACCTCGTCGCTGCCTCGACTGCGGTCGCCCTGTCACTCATCTCGGCGCGGCCGCGAGCGCCGCCGTCGCTGCTGCGCTGCCGATCGCCGCCCGAACTCGCGCTACCGCCGTCGTCAGCGGCTCGCTTCTGCTGCTGCCCCGCTCCTCGTACTGCCTCGGCCCAGGCGTCGTCGGCCGGCGTTCGCGCCGTCGCCGGGGCTGCCGGCGCCGGCGCTACGACTGCTCGCCCGTCGCCGGAGGCGTCCGGCCGCCGTCCTCCGAGGTCGCTGAGCGGTGGGGCTGCTCCCCCGTGTTGTGCTGCTTCTTGGAGCTTGACCTCCGCCAACGCACGCCCCCAAGCGCCGTCGCAGTTGTCGAACTTGCCCAGCAGCGAGGACGCCTCCCCCATGTCCCCGTCGGCGTCGCAGAGCGAGTTCAGCCGCGTGGGCGCCCTGCGGCCTTCCACGTGGCGATCGCCTGCGCCGCGCTGCGTCTCACCTGGGGCGAGATCAGCGACATGACATGTTTGATGACGTCCGACAACATCCCCACCGGGATGCCGTTCCCGCACAGACGGTACGCCACTTCCCAATCCACCACAGGGGACTCTCGCAGCGTGGAGATCACATGTTCGGGGATGGAGTGGGTCCGCAACGCCTCCCACGGGGAGAGGCGGCGGGCACGTGTGCCGTCCCAGTAGAGTCCCGTGGACCCTGCTGGCCCTTGGCCCCACGTTTTGGAGGTGATGCCAGGTCCATTGGCATCGTGAAGGGACCAACCCATCCCGCCCCGGCCGATCCCCCCGAGGAGTTTCGGTCCGTCGTAGGATGGATCGTTCTCCTTCTCTCCATACCAAGTGATGTGGTCTAGTGCGTCGTAGCACAGACGATCATCCTCGGGTTCAGTGTCGAGACACATCTCCACCGTCACCGGAAGGTACCCTCCGGTCCTCTCGACACTGAAGAAATCCTCTTTAGTCACGCCGCCGCGCAATGCCTCTGGCTGGATTGCCACGAGGAATACACGGCGACGCGCCGTCCCGTCGCCATGGCGCTGCGCATGGCGCACGTCATAGGCGACGGAATAGCCTGCGGACTCGTACATGGCGATGGCCTCCCACAGCGGGGAGCCGTCGTCCACGTCGAGGATCCCTGTCACCATCTCTCGGATGATGACCGGCACGCCGAGCAGGATGCCCAAACGGCAGTCGTCGAGCCAGAGCCCGCCTGTTCTCCCGTCGAGGCCTCGACCGTGGCCCGCCGAACTGAAGTCGGGGCACGGCGAGCCCGACAGGTAGAGCAGGATGAGCGGCTTCAACCAGTCGAGCGCTCCTCTCTGAGCCGCCTCGACGACGTGGTAGAAGTCGCCCCACGCTACCATGCCCGTACGCTCGCGCCAGAGCCTGCGCACGATGTCGTCCATGTCGAACGCCGCCACCGGCACTCCGCCGATCGGCTCGGCCGCAAAGCTCAGCGAGTCGAGGCCGCAGAAGCCGGAGAGAAAGCCCCACTCGCTCAGCGAGTCGAAGTCGACGTCCTCCGTCGCTTCTGGGATGCTGTCCTCCGCCGCCTTCTTCGCCTTGCGAGCCTCCTTGTCGGCCGAGATGCGCTCGAAGAGACGCTCTTGCCGTCGCATCTCCTCCACCGATCCGACCGTGCCCGACGTGTCCTCTCCGTCTTCTTCGAGCTGCGCCAGCCGAGCCGCCAAGTCGCTCATGAGGCGAACCGCCTCGGCCGGGAGCGGCACGCGAACGAATCGCGTCACGCCGAGCAGCCGCGCCTCCTTCCTGAAGCCGGCCTCGTCGAGACGCGAGATGGCGTCGGAGAGTACGTTGTCCTTCGACTTCACGCGCGCCTGTCTGCACGACACGTTGACATCCGCCACGAACTCCGCACGGTGCTGTAGCACCACTGACTGCAATACGCTCCGAGCCTTGTTCGTCTCAGACGTACGCTGCTCGGTGGTGTTGTCGCCGTGTGCGAGCGCCGTTGGCCGCGGCGCGAGCGGGTAGAACCCCGTGAGCGCCGCGTGACCTGCCACGCCCTCCTTGAGGTTGATGTGCAGCCGCCTGTGCACGCCCGTCCACTTGTGGAGTATGTAGTAACACGTGCGTCCGCCGTCGGCGTCGTCCGCGAGCATCGCCGCTCCGAGGCCGTCGCCGCCCGACGCGTCGTACGCGAACTCCAGGAGATCCGGGTCGCCCGACGCGGGGAACCGGTTCTTCGGGAAGAGCGCGACGCCGTCGTTGCTCCGCCGCAGCGCCCGCTTCCAGTAGCGCAGATCACGCTCAACTCCGCGCCCGATCCGCACTCGCCCGCGTCCTTTGCGCTGGGCTTGCCGAAGCGCAGTGAACGAGCTCGTCAGGTACGGCCGTCCCGCCGGGCGGTACTGCGAGGCGTGCACCAGCTTGCACACGAGCGACAGAAAGTCTTTCGTGCGCAACGAGCGCTTGCCCAGCGCCGCCTCCAGCAGCCGGCCGTACGAGTCCGCCTTCTCGGCGTCGAGCGACAGCTGCTGCTCGTTGAGGTCGCAGCGGGACCCGAGTATCGCCATCGATCGCTCGGGCCCGGCCTTCTTCTTGTCCTGCACTGTGAAGCCGATGAACTCGGCGAGCAGCACCGACAGTTCGAGCATCGCCTTGGTACGCGAGTACCCGAGCGCGACTCCGAACATGTCGTCGATGTAGCCCGCTTCGAAAGTGAGCTCCACGTCTTCGCCGCACAAGCCTGCTGCCTCCCGCTGCTCACGCCACGCCACCGCCGCCGCTGTCGGCGCCGCGTCGATCGCGGCCCACAGCTCCTCCGGCGCCGCAAGCTGCGCGCGCAGCTTCTCGTCGCCCGAGCGGAGTCGTCGGAGAAGCCACAGGAAGAAGTTTGTGAACTCGGCGAAATTCGCGACCATCGAAGCGTCGCCGAATTGCGTCCGTACGTCTAGATACGAGCGCCCGCCCCACTGCTTGCTGTACATCCACAGCTCGTGACGTGCGTTCGACCACTGTCGATACGCAGAGTGAAGGTCGATCTTCCACTCCCAGCAGTGCTCTTCCGGCGCAGCCGCTGCTGCCGCGGCGCGCTCTCGCGCCGTCGTCAGCCGCCGAGTCGACTCCGGCTCGGCTTGCATCATGACTGCGCACGCCGCCGCAAACTGCACCGTGGTCGGGAAAACCACCTTCGCCAGCGCGCCCATGTCAATCCAGAAGTTGACGGCGTGTGGCCCGAGGCAGTCGTCGAGAACGTCTGGCCGGGGCCACGCCTTGTCGGTGGTTACCCTGACCTTGCCGTTTTGTTCAACACCGTTGACCGGCTCCACCCGAGCCGGGCATGTTGCGACAAAAACGGGTACAGTGAAATCCTCTCCGTCGATATGGACGATCAACGGAGCGTCTTCCGCAACCGACGCCATCAGCCAACCCCTGCTGGCGTCCGAGTCGTCGACGAACGTCTTGCCGACGTCGTCGGCGTGTCGCAGAGCGCCAGCGTGATTAGCCGAAAGCACTGTCACGCGCTGGCACTCTGAGGCATTTCGATGCCCTTCGACAAGGTGGTCGAGCACCGCCTTGTTGTGGTAGTCCTCGCCCAGCGAGCGAATCCTCGCGCCTTGAAGCACCTCCTCGGTCACGCCGGCCTCCTCCAGCGGTATGATCGGTTTCTTCCCGCCCGACCTGATGTGGTCGAGAAGGAACCACGGTCTGCCGCGCGCCGCCGGTTGTACGAACTCGTCGCCCAAGACGATGTCGTCCGGTCGGCGCAGCCCCGAGCCGCCCTTCATCTTGCCGAGCTGCTCGTATGCTGCCATTTCCGCGTACCACCCAACGATCAGCTTCACGCCAGCGCCCGTGTACACGTCCGTGAGAATGCGCGGTCGCCACGCGCCGCGCTTGCCCCACGACAGGACAGGCGGCGGCAGCGGCTCAGCCGCGTCCGACACGTTCGCCCTGGGCATGCGCGCCAGCCGCACGAACGCGTCGTCCTCCGCCACGAGCCTCGCCATGTCGTAGGTGCCTCCCGGCAGGCGCAACGCTTCCTCCGCCGTGCGATCAGCTAACGCCTCCGTGCCCGTTGCTGCCGGCGAGTCGCTGCGACCGCGCGCCACCGGCGCCGCCGTCGCGTTCGCCGAGCCGCCGCGAAGCTCGCTAGCCGACTCGCTCGCCGCCGCGAGCGCGTCCGAGAGAGCCGACTGCCGTGCGAGCCACCGCTCACGCTCGTCGATCGTCATCTTGCGCCGCTTCGGCTCAGTCTCACCGTCACGACTGTCAGTGCCGTACCCCGAGTCTCTCTCCGCCTCGCCGTCACGCGGCTCGTCGGTGGTTGACGAGGACTCGAGCGTCGGCCGGTCGTCCAGCACGACCGCGTCGCTCTCCTTGATCGGCTCGAACAGTAACCCGAGACTGCCCGCGCCATCCTCGCCTGATGTCATCGTGACATCATGCTCTCCCTCGAAGCTGCCAAAAGCCGTCACCGCCGGCCCCGCCGAGGCCGGGGACTCTCGCGCCACTGTCTCAGCGGCGGGAATCCGCTTCCGACGGTTCCCGTCCGCAACCTCTGATACAACGCTCCCGGCCGCGTGCTCTCGCGCGGCCGGAAACACGTTCTCCGTGCAACGTTTCGCGCCTGCGCCAGCCGCCGCCGTATCACGCCTCAGCGGCCCCGCCGTCGGAGCTGCCACCGTCCGCGACTCTCGCGCCACCGTCTCGGCGTCGGGGGATCCCGGCTTCATAGCCGTGACCGCGATGCCGTCAACAACGCCGGCGGCCGCGACCTCGTCGTCGGCCGCCGTCCGTCCGTCCGCACGGTTCCTTCGCCGCCGCCTCCGCTC